>OBKS01000396.1_pt1 | contig 44088 bp, 42 predicted proteins | sample 1517381 | NCBI WGS metagenome assembly OBKS01 (sample SAMN04571686, study PRJEB22368) | human gut metagenome | biome: human gut; material: stool | host: Homo sapiens | place: Luxembourg | collected 2012-08-03 | reverse complement strand
CACAAACTAGTGTAACAATAAGTAAAGGTTCACAAGGAGATAAAACATATACAGCAAATTGGACAGCTGTAACATATACAATAACATATAATTGTAATGGTGGAAGTGGTTCTACATCAAGTAGTTCTCATACATATGATGTAGCTAAAAATTTATCAAGTAATGGATGTTATAAAATAACAGAAGGAACAAGTGGAATGGTATATTATATGGCTGGTTGGAGTACAAGTAGTAGTGCATCAGCAGCAACATATACTAATGGTCAAAGTGTTACTAATATAAATAATGGTTCAAATACTACTTTATATGCTGTATGGAAAAACATGTTTAGTTATACAGGAAGTAAAAATGTAATCCATGATGGCAATGGAAATTGGCGAATCAAGTTTTTGACAAGTGGAACGCTAGCCTTTACTAGTTACGGAAATGCTACAAATGGAATAGATATTTTCTTAGTAGGAGGCGGCGGTGGTGGTCACGCTGGAGTAGCTGGTGATTATGAAGGCTCAGGTGGCGGTGGTGGTTACACAAAAACAGTTAGAAATTATGAAGTCACTACAAATACTTATAATATTACAGTAGGTGCAGGAGGTACACCAGGAAGTGGAGATGGAGTATCAGGAAGCGGTGGCGCTAGTTACTTCGATATTATAGGCGTAAGCGGTGGTTCTGGTGGATCAAACTATCATTATAATGCAACTAGTGACAAAGGAGGAAGCGGAGGATCCGGAGGAGGAGTATGGTATGGTAATGGTGGTTCAGATGGTGGAAGTGGCACAAGAGGGAGTGCTGTAACATATGGAACACCAGGATCTGGACAAGGATCAACAACTCGTGAATTTGAAGAGAGTACAGGAACATTATATGCAGGCGGCGGAGCAGGCGGGATTAACAGCGCCGTAGGAGTAAATGGTGGAGCTGGTGGTGGCGGTGGTACTAATGCATCGGGAACAGCCAACACAGGTGGTGGTGGTGGCGGCGGAAACAGTAGTACTAATAGCCCAGGAGGTTATGGTGGTTCTGGCATTGTCATAATTCGTAACCATAGATAGATATAAAAAAAACAGAGATTAATCTGTTTTTTTAGTTATTTTAACTGTTTGAGTTATCTTATCAGCAAAATCTTTATATTTGATACTATAAGTAATTGTATATGTATTCTCATTATCAGTCTTAATTTCTTTAACTTCATTGCCAGTTTTATCTTTAATTACCTTAACTATAGTAGCATTTTTAGTAACATCAATTAAGTTTTCTGTAACGATAATAGGATTAATTAGCTCTTTATATTCGTCACCAACATTTAATTCTACTATTTCATCATCATTTAAAGTTGCTGTTATTAAATCTTTAACATCTTTTAAATCGACTGTTATTTCTACACCTTTACTTTGATTAGCTTTGAATACAGTGTAAGAAGCTTTAACAACATAAGTAATTGCTTTAGATTTTCCTGATAAATTTATATCAATAGTAGTTTTATCAGTTGTATCAATTAATACTAAATCACCTTTGCCATCTTTATAGTAAACATTGTAAACAACAGAACCTAGTTGTTTTTTATTATAAGTTAGTATATCATCTACTTTAGCTTCTAAATATCCTTGATTAGTAAATACAGGTTTAAAGGATTCTCTAATTTTATCTCTATTTAGAGCATCAGGCTCTTTAATACCTTCCCAAACTAAAGTTAAAACATTTTTATTTATTTTACTACTTAAGTTAGTAACATCATTTAAAATGCTAAATCTCTTAGATACTTCAGTAGGCTCAGTACCTTCTTTAAATAGTTCTACTATTGTCATATCACTTGGTGTAAATTCACTTGGTAATGAAGCAGGGTAAGTATCTCTTTCTACAGTGACACTTTTAACATTACTTGGTTGTGTAAATCTAGATGAATCAGTAAATACACCAAGACCAACTGCATTAAATAATCTACCATGAACACTAGTAGGTAATTTTGTATAATAACCATTATCAACGTGTTCTTTTGTAAGACCATCATATCCATACCAAACAGTAACAGTATATTCTGGATCATATCCCGCAACCCATAAATCATTAATAGCTGTAGGAGCTAGGTTAGTGTATCTATCCCATGTATCAATTGCAAAGTTAGTTGTACCTGTTTTAATAGCAACAGAAGCATCATTAATTTTTGAGTAATTGTATCCAATAGCAATAGGACCAGTATCAAGAAGCATACTAGTTATCATATAAGCAGTATCTTCGTTCATTGCTTTAACAGGTGTTACTTTATTTTCATAAACTTCTTTAGTATCTCTAAATACTACTTTAGTAAAACTATAAGGAGCATTATAGACACCTTTATTTCCAAAAGCAGCATAAGCAGCGGCTAGTGTAACAGGACTTTCACCATTATAACCACCAATAGAATGAGCTTCATGAATTTTGTTACTTTCTATTTCAGGACTTAATCCCAAATTAGTAACAAATTCTTTAATTTTACTGTTATCAACACTTTTGAATGTCTTAAGAGCAGGAATGTTTCTTGAACCCATAAGAGCATAACGCATTGTAATTAATCCTTGCCAATCTCCATCCCAATTATTTATTGTTTGACCTGAAGAATAAGAATAAGGTTCATCAGCTATTAAAGTATAAGTACTAAAGTTGTTATATTCAATAGCAGGACCGTAATCATAAAGTGGTTTAGCAGTAGAACCAATTTGTTTCTTTATGTCAGTTGCGTAATTATAGTTTTTTTCGCCAGTTTGTTCACGATTACCACCAATGGCAACAATAGCGCCTGTTTTAGTATCAAGAACAGCTATACCAGCTTGAACAGCATCATTTTCCCAATTAAATGTTTCGCCACTCATAATTGAATCTATATGTTTTTGTTTTGCTGTATCTAAAGTTGTATATATTTCCATAGGTACTGTATAAGGGTCTTTCCCAGTCTTTTTAATAACTTCGGCAGCTACAGTATCTATAAATTTTTGATATGATTCTGTTTGATAATCTTTTGTTAAAAGACTTTCAACACTAATAGAATCAGCTATTTCTTTTTCTTCATGAGATATATAACCATGTAATTCCATTAGATATAAAACAGTACTTCTTCTTTTAGTAGCGCCTTCAGGATTAACTAATGGGTCTAATCTATTTGGAGCATTAAACAATCCAGCAATTAAAGAAGCTTCAGCAAGATTAATGTCTTTAACACTTTTTCCAAAGTAAGTTTGACAAGCTTGCTCAACTCCGTAAGCTCCACCTCTAGAACCAGCTCCTAAATAGTTGTAGTTTAAATAAAATTCTAATATCTCTTGTTTTGTATATTTTTTCTCTATTTTGAAAATAGACATATATATATCAGTGAATTTTCTAATAATTCCTTTTATTCCTTCATCTTCAGTTGAAGTATAGATGTTTTTAGATAATTGCATGGTTAAGGTAGATGCACCACCAGCCCCAGCTTTACCTAATACTTGGCCAAATGACGCTTTTAAGAAACGTGGTAAGTCAAATCCATTATGTTGGAAAAATCTTGAATCTTCAGTTGCGATAATTGCGTCAATTAAGACTTGTGGCAAATCATCATAAGTAATTGTCTCTCTTAATTGAGCACCAACCTTACGGACAATTTCACCATTTTTATCATAAATGATAGATGCTTCCTTTGAATATAGAAGCGATGGATCAAAATCAGGTGCTGTTTTAGCAATATAGATAAAGAATGCAGCAATCATTAATAACACTAGTGTTCCAAAAGAGAAAATAATTGTTAAAATTACTTGCCATACAGAATATTTTTTCTTACCTTTTTTCTTTTTTCTATGCATTAGTAGCCAAATTATAGTATCAGTAATAGCGACTAATATGAATGAAAATAAAAATCCAATTACAAATGACGCCACTACAAGTATAATAATACTTATTAGAATCATTATTAATGAATCTTTATTGTCTTTTATGAATTTGTTAATATCAAATTGATTTTTTCTTACATTTTTTTGGGTATTTTTATTTACCTTATTTTTTGATTTTTTCTTTTTATTCTTTGACATAATCATTCTCCTTTAAGATAAATTTATCTATGATTTCTAGATAGTCAATAACTGGATTATATTTATCTCTTATAATATAACCAAAATTTTCTATATAGTCAAGTGGTATAGATTTTCTGTTATGACTATTAATATAATCTAGTACTTTATCTATTTCAATTAGAAATGTTTTATTTAAAACAGTAAATCTAATTATTAAAAAACCAATACCGCCATGAGTAACTATTTTTTTTAAATGTTCTATTTGATGAGCATGGATGTTATTTAAGTTAAATGAAGTAGAACTTTTAGTTTCTTTAGCTTCAAAGTCAATATATTTTCCTTTATATATACCATTGTAATCGGTAGTTGATGGTATTTTAAAGAAAGCTTCAGTTATTACCGCATCCATTCTTGATTTGTAGTTTACTTTAGTTATAGTAATAGGAGTAGGCTTTTTATGAATAATAGCAATATCATTTATTAAATAATATTCATTCGAACTATTTAATTCACTCTCTAAACTCATTCCTCTATTTCCATAATTAGTTTCCTTAATATTATTTTTCTTTATTTTGTTTGGATAATTCAATCTAACCACCATATTAATTATACACTAAATATTATGTTTTATCTATTACTATTTTGTAATAAATTTGTAATGTGTAAAGTATAGGAAAAAGAAAGACTAGTTTTGTCGATTTACAACACAGGCGTTATTATTTGTGTTAGATTATATAAGAGGTGACTTATGAAACATCATTTAGATAGTGTATTTGAAAGTATGATTGATGATGTTAAATATATAAAAAGGGCTACTTGTTTCATTGAGAAAAATAAGTAGTTTTTATTTGTTTAAAATTAATATAAAAAGTTGGTGTAAATTTGACAAAAAGTAAAAAAAGTATTATTATAGGTATCAATTTAAAGAAGAAGGGGATTTTATGGAAAAGAGAAAAAAAATAAAAAATAGAGTTTTTGCTGGCTTTTTAGCACTTACTTTAATGGGGTGTAATCCAGTAATTGTCAAAGGTGAAGAACAACTAGTACAAGAAGAAACACAAGTAGAATTAATAGACATGTTTAAAGTTGATTACTCTAGTCCTGAATATCAATTATATGAGCATAAATATGTAAGTGATGATGGTAAAATAGAAAAATGGTATGTTAGTTATTTACCAGAAATAGAAGGGTTAAAAAGAACAGATGAAAAAAGACAAATAGAATCAGCTATTTATGAAGATGGAGAACAACTAGAAGGAGATTATACATATTTATATTGTAATCGTAAAAACTTATATGTAATGCCATTTGATAGCGAAGATAATAATATTTTATATAATATTACGCCATATGTAAAAACACAAATGGTGACAGAAATAAGTGATGAGGCTTTAAAAATTTTACACGATTATGGTGTATGTCGTATCGTAGATAATGCTATATTTTTTAAAAAAGATATGGAAATAATAAAAGAACAAGGTAAAGCTGGTATGGCTTTATTAAAACCATTATTTATAGATGAAAATGGTTTACATGTTGAAATAATAGGAATACCTACTACAGTAACAGAATATAATCATGAAACAATGAACGGTTTATTAGTCTTACCTGAATTAAATAGTATTAATGATAATTATTTTAAAGCAACTGAAGAACAAAAACAATTTGTAATAAAGAAAAAATAAAATATAGCCATGATAGAAATATTGTGGCTTTTGTTATAATTGACAAACACTTGATAATTTTATATAATTAATAATGTAAAGAAGAAAGGGTGGCTAGTATGTATCAAGAAAGGATTCTTTTAACTGTAAAAGATATTTTAGAAAAAAATTTTAAAATTGATACACGTGGGTTTAGACCACAGGAAGTTGATAAGTTTTTAGATATTGTTATTAGAGATTACGAAGAATGGGCTAACATTGTTAATGAGTTAGAAGCAGAAAAGAATGATCTTTTAAATGATAACATGCGTCTTAAACAAGAAATAAGATTACTAAAGACTAAACTTGATGTAGCTTCTACTAGTGAAACTAACGTTGGTAGTAGTAATGCTGATGTTTTAAGACGTCTTTCTAATTTAGAAAAAATAATATATGGTAAGGAATAATATTTTGGCAAACGCTGTATTCTAGTAATATAGAGGAAAGTCCATGCTCGCACTATCCTGAAATGGTAGTAGTGTTCATGCATAGGGAAAAAATAACCTATGGTAGTTTATACTAACGGCGCTGATTAATCTAAACTTTAAAGCATGATTATAAGCATAAAGTGTCAAAGAGACGAGTTCTTGGGAAACTAAGAAAGTGGAACGTGATAAACCCCATGAGCGAGAAACCCAAATTTGGTAGGGGAACCTAATAGATGGGAAATGAACCGTCTATGGGATTACTTCGGTAATAGATAAATGTTTGCCACCTAGAAATAGGGACAGAACATGGCTTATAAAATATTATTTTGTTTTTTTAAGGTGGTGAAGAATGAAAGAGATAGGCGACAAATTAAAAGAAACCAGAGAAAGTATGGGGATTTCTTTAGAAGAGGCCGCAGAAGATTTAAAACTTAGACCATCACAAATAGAAAATATAGAAGCTGGAAACATAGAAGCTTTTAAAGATGTTTTTTATTTGAAATACTTTATTCGTGATTATTCAAAATACTTAGGCTTAAAATATGAAGATATGGTAAATGAATTTAACGAATTTTTATTTGATTACACATCTAAAATATCAATTAAAGATATAAAAGAAGCGCAAAAACATAATGTAAAAAAAGAAGAAGAAAAAAGAATATTTTCTCCTTATACAGTAAGTACTAAAAAGAATTATAATTTTGTACCTCTAATGTATGTATTAATTGTAATTATAGTTTTTGTAATTGGTTATTTTGTCTATAATGCTTTAGGAAAAAATGATAAAAACGATAAACCAATTGAAGCTATCTATATTAGGAGGGCTTATGAATTTACCAAATAAACTTACTTTATCAAGAATAGTTATTGCAATAATTATAATAATGCTTTTGCTTTTTCCATTTGATGCTATGGGAATAAGCTTACCAAAGATCTTTGTTAATGAAACTATTGTTATAGATACTAAATATATTATAGCAGGCGTTCTTTTTGTAATAGCGTCTATTACGGACTTTCTAGATGGTTATATTGCTCGTAAAAGAGATTTAATAACTGACTATGGTAAAATGATGGATAGTATAGCTGATAAAATATTAGTTAACTCTGTACTTGTTATACTAAGCGCATATGGATTTGTTCATCCAATTATTCCAGTTGTTATTATAATAAGAGACAGTGTTGTTAATTCAATGAAAATGATTGTTGGAAATAAAGGCGTAGTAGTTGCGGCTATAAAGACAGGTAAAGTTAAAGCTTTCCTTCTAATGGTTGGAATTATTTTAACATTATTTTATAATTTACCTTTTGAACTACTTAATTTAAGAGTTTCTGATTTTCTTTTAATAGTAGCGACTGTTCTTTCTTTAGTTTCAGCATTTCAGTATTATGAATTAGCTAAAGATTATTTAAAATAGAGTTTATAACTCTTTTTTTATTAAAATAATTTACAAATTTATTATAATTATATATAATATTAAATGGAAAGAGTGATTTTATGGGAAGAGCTTATGAAGTAAGAAAAGCAAGTATTCAAAAAACAGGAGCTGCTAAAGCAAAATTATATTCAATGTATGCGAGAGAAATATATCAAGCTGCTAAAAATGGTGGAGTTGAACTAGAAAGCAATTTAACATTAAAAAGATTAGTTGAGAAAGCTAAAGATGAACAAGTTCCATCAGATATTATCAAAAGAGCAATTGATAAAGTAAACAGTGGAGTAGATGAATCATATGAATCAACTAGATATGAATTATTTGGGCCAGGTGGATCTACTTTAATAGTTGATTGTTTAACTGATAATGTTAATCGTTCTGTAAGTAGTATAAGAGCAGCTTTAAATAAAACTAATAGTAAAATGGGTGTTAGTGGTAGTGTAAGCTATATGTATGATAATTTATGTATTGTTAGTTTTAAAGGTTTAACAGAAGAAGAAACAATTGATTTAATGATTGAAAGTGATATAGAAATAGACGATATAGAAAAAGATGAGGATAACATTGTTATATATGGTAACCCCACATCACTTTATGAAATAAAAGAAGCAATAACAAATAAAATACCTAATGTTACATTTGATGCCTCAGATATTGTAATGATTCCTAAAGATAAAGTAACTTTAAGCGGTGAAGATTTAGAATATTTTAATAAATTACTTGCAATGTTAGATGATATAGAAGATGTAAGACAAGTATATCATAATGTAAACTTATAGAAACTTAATTGGTTTCTTTTTTTTCGACAAAATTCGACAAAATGTGATTATATACTAATATTGGTGATAAAAAGTGACAGTTTATGAAAATATTTTATTAGATAGTATATATATTATTTCTCCTATTTTAATGTATCTTTTTTTTGTAGCATACAATAAAAATGTAGATAGAGACGAAAGTGGTATAATTCTAGAAATTTGTTTAATTACATCATGCTATTTTGTTATTAGATTTGGACATACTATGATGTATATAAAACCAGTATTATTAGTTAATATACCATTATTAATAGCGTATTATAATAAAAAGTATGCTTCAGTTTTAGTTATATCTTTATATATTATTTTTTATCAACATAGTGATTTAAATTTAAATGTAATACTATTATTTGTTGAATACTTTAGTTATATGGTTGTTTATTTTATTATAAAAAAAATAAAAACTGATAAGACTAATGAAATATTTGCTTTTTTCTATTCATTAATAAATAGCCTTATATTTGTGAGTGACTTTTACAAAACTATGACTTTACAAATGATTACAGTACAAATACTATCATTTTTATTAATGCTTTTAATTGTTAAAGTTATTTTAGAAAAGGCAAGAAGAACAATTAAATATCATATGACTGTAAAAGAATTAATAGAAGAAAAACAAATAAGAAAATCTTTATTTAAAATAACTCATGAAATAAAAAATCCATTAGCTGTTTGTAAAGGATATCTAGATATGTTTGATGTAAATAATGTAGAACATGCTAGGAAGTATGTACCTATTTTAAAAGAAGAAATAGATAGAACTCTTATATTATTACAAGATTTTCTTAGTTTTACTAAAATAAAAATAGAAAAAGATATATTAGATATAAATTATTTGTTAGAAGAAGTACTTGATAATTTACATCTTTTATTAAAAGATAAAAACATAGAATTAGAAAGCAATATATTAGATGAAGAAGTTTATATAGATGGTGACTACAATAGACTATGTCAAGTTATGATTAATTTAATAAAGAATAGTATAGAAGCAATGAAGGATGTTAAATATCCACAGATAAATTTAAGTTCAGTTTTAAAAAAAGATTATATTGAAATTGTAGTTGAAGATAATGGTACTGGTATAGAAGAGGAAAATTTAAAAAAAATTTCTGAACCATTTTTTACTACAAAAAAACATGGTACTGGTTTAGGAGTATCCATGTCTTTTGAAATAATTGCTTCCCATAATGGAACTATTAAATATTTTTCAGAATATGGTAAAGGTACCAAAGTCGTAATTAATTTACCATTAAATAAAGAGTTTAATAGTAATTGTGCTCATTAGTATCAAGTTTCTTTAATTCTTCATCAGTTACTAAAAAGAAAGTATAAATAATCATGTCTTCTTTAGTATTAGTTACTGGGTCATCCCAAGTTAAATCTAAATGTAACCATTTATTATTTAATAAAACATAATTCCAAACATGCATATCACTATTTAATTTATAATTAGTGATGTTTAATTTGTTTAAAAATACCGCCATAGCATCACTATAACCACCACATATAGCTTTTCCGTTAATTAAAGCACCAGTTGCTTTATGAGAAATAAAGTCATATTCTTTAACATTATTCTTTACTTTTTCAGCACTTTCTTCATCATATTTAGTATTATTTATTATATAATCATGAATAACTTTAATTTTTTCACGTTCATTCATGTCATCAGTAATGTATTCATTTATTATTTCATTTACTTTTTCGTTTATCAAAGTAATATCATTATTATCATATAATCTTTCAATAGATATTGTAACTTTTCCTAAACTATTATAGTTTAAAACAATTCTTTTATAACTATTAAATGGATGAACATAATTATTTATTTTCGTAAAAGTAATACTGTTACTAGCAAGATCTTCAACATCAGCCAAACAGTTTTTATAATTTTTGGTACAAAAAAATGTTACATCGTTCCAACCACCATTTAAAGCAGTGAAGAATATATTAGTTATATCTTCTTTTGATTTTGGATAAAAATTATCTGTTGCTTGATAATCTATTGTATTACTTTTAGCATACTGATTATTTTCATAAACAACAATCATTTTTTCATTAACATATTTCATTAATATGTAGTCAGTTATATTGTCTTTATAAACACAAGTTAATAATAAAAGCCCACATAAAAATAAAAAAGATAGAAATTTCTTCACTAGTATCACCATTAATATTATACACTATAAAAGCGAAAAATCATCTAAAATTATTGTAAATAACAAATTTGTTTACAAAAAAATACCTATGTAGATAGGTACTATTGAATTTCGTTAACTTTTTTTGTTAGACGTGATTTATTACGAGCAACAAAGTTTTTTTGTGCAACACCTTTAGCAGCAGCTTTATCGATTCTTTTAATTGCGACTTTTAAAGCTTCATTAGCTTTTTCTTTATCTTTGCTTAATACAGCTCTTTCAACATTTTTGATAGCTGTTTTCATACTAGCTTTGAAATTATTATTGCTTTCTTTTCTTTTAGCTGTAGTTATAACTGCTTTTTTAGCGTTCTTCATATTTGGCATAAATTCACCTCCAACTCACTTACAACTAACATTTTAACAAATTTCTTTATAAAAATCAATAAAAATCTTTATTTTTAAAGGCTTTTTTACGGTTATTAACTATTTCGAATATAATTTGATTTTTAAATCATTATAAAATAGGTGATATTAATGCATAGAATTGATTTAAAAAATTACGAGATTAGAACAGATTTGGCTATAGAAGCAACTTCTAATTTAAATAATATAAAGAAAAATGAAAAAATAATAGACAATATTAAAGTAACGAATATTTATTTAGATAAAAAAACTCATAAACTAATAAATAAAAAAATAGGCAATTATACTACTATTGAATTTGATGATATAACTGATTACAACAAAAAAGAAACCGTAAAAAAAGTATTTAGTAGTGAATTAAGAAAATTATTAAAAAAATTATCAATAAGAGAAGATGATAGTTGTTTAGTAATTGGTCTTGGAAATATATCATCAACTCCTGATGCACTAGGACCACTTACTATTCAAAATATCCTTGTTACTAATCATTTATTTGATGTCGCTAATGTTGAAAACGGTTTTAGAAGAGTAGGAGCTATATCGCCAGGAGTAAAAGGAAGTACCGGTATTGAAACTAGTGATATTATAAAAGGAATTGTAGATAAGGTAAAGCCTAGTTTCGTAATTGTAATAGATGCATTAGCAAGTCAGTCTATAGAACGAGTAAATAAAACAATTCAAATGACTGATGCAGGTATTCATCCAGGAAGTGGAATAGGAAATAATCGAAAAGAAATTAGCAAAGAAACTTTAGATATACCTGTTATTGCTATTGGGGTTCCAACTGTAGTAGATGCAGTTACTATTGTAAGTGATACAATAAACTACATGCATAAACATTTTACATATATGAAAAATAACATTAATAAAACTAACAAATTAATACCTATAAATAAAATAAATTATTTGAAGGAACAAATAGATGTAACTATTGAAGATAAAAAGAATTTGCTTGGAATGATTGGTAATTTAAATGAATCAGAAATAAAACAACTTATATATGAGGTGTTAAGCCCAATTGGTTATAATCTAATGGTAACCCCTAAAGAGATAAATTTTGTTATTGATAAACTGAGTGATGTAATTGGAAATGGTATTAATAGAGCGCTTCATAAAAATGTGAATAATCTCTAATTAGTGGTTGCTAAAAAAATAAATAAATGATAAAATTATATTGTATTCATGAGTAGGTGATATGATGGGTGAAACAAAAATTTTTGATAGTGGCAAATTTGAAGAAGCTTTAATCGAAGACACTGTTAAAGAAGTGTTTACGATTCTTGGAGATTGTGGGTATAATCCAGTTAATCAAATAGTTGGCTATTTAATAAGCGGAGATCCTGGCTATATTTCTAATCACAAAGAAGCTAGAAAAAAATTAACTAAATTTAATCGTAATCAAGTATTAGCTGTAATATTAAAGAAGTTTGTAGAAAAATGAGATATTTAGGTTTAGATTTAGGTACTAGAACATTAGGAGTATCTATAAGTGATGAATCTAAAACATTAGCTAACACTTTAACAACTCTACGTTTTGATGGTAATTATGATAACTTATTAGAGCCATTAAAAAAAATTGTTAATGATGAAAATGTAGAAAAGATTATTTTAGGTTTACCTATTAATATGAACTATACAATTGGTGATAGAGGAAAAGTAACTCTTGAATTCAAAGAAAAATTAGAAAAATATTTAAATATTGAAGTTATTATGCAGGATGAGAGGCTTTCAACAGTAGAAGCTACTAACTACTTATTACAAGCTGATATGTCACGCAAAAAAAGAAAGAAGCACGTAGATAGTTTAGCTGCTAATATAATTCTTCAAACATATTTAGATAAAATGAAAGGAATGAAATAATGACAAACGAAAGAATGACTTTTAAAGTTAATGATGAAAATGGTAATGAAATTGAATGTGAAGTATTATTTACATTTGAAAGTGATGAAACTAAGAAAAATTATATAGTATATACTGATAATACTACTGATGAAGGTGGAAACACTAAAGTATATGCATCTATTTATACACCAGGAGAAGAAAGTACTACTTTACTTCCTATTGAAACTGAAAAAGAGTGGAAAATAATTGAAACAATCTTAGAAGAAGTTCAAGCTGAAGCTAAAAAAGCAGTAGAAGGAGATAATGAGTAATAATACTCATTTTTAATGTATGAAAAAGATAGTAGTTGGAATTGTCGCATTACTTTTTATTGTAATTGGTGCTTTTTTTACATTGTTTACTCTTGAAACTACTGCTGTTAGCAGAGATACAACTCCTATCGAGTTTGAGATTAAAAAGGGTGAAACATATTTAACAATCGCTTCTAGATTAAAAGAAGATAATTTAATTAAGTCTGAATTGTTTTATAAAATTTTTATAAAATTGACTAATCCAAGTAAAATAGAAGCAGGAAAGTATGAACTTTCAGAATCAATGAGTGTATCTGATATTGTAAAAAAGTTTATGAAAGGTAACATTTATAATGCAGAAACTGTAACATTCACTGTTCCGGAAGGAAAACATTTAGAGGAAGTAGCAACTATTGTTTCTAAACAGACTAATTATACTGAAAAAGAATTAATAGATGGCTGGAATGATACTAAATTTATAGATGATGTAATAGAAAAGTATTGGTTTGTTACTGATTCTGTTAAAATGGATGGTATTAGATATGCTTTAGAAGGTTATCTATATCCTGATACTTATGAAATTTATGTAAATGCTAGTATAGAAGATATAGCTTATAAAATGTTAGATAAAATGGATAAGGTTTTAACTGAATATAAGTCTGATATAGAAAATAGTGAATATAGTGTTCATGAATTACTTACAATGGCTAGTATTATTGAACATGAAGCTATATTAGATGATGATAGAAAAATAATTGCAAGTGTGTTTTATAATAGGTTAGAATCTAATATGAAGCTTCAAAGTTGTGCAACTATAGGATACGCAACTAATGAATGGAAACTTACTTATAGCAGTACTGACTTAAAAGTAGATTCACCTTATAACACTTATTATTATAGTGGTTTACCTGTAGGACCTGGTAATATGCCAAGTGTTAAATCTATTGAAGCTGCTTTATATCCAGAAGAAACAGATTATTTGTACTTTTTAGCAAACGTTTGTGATAATAATGATAAAAAAACATATTTTTCTAAAACTTATGACGAACATGTTGAAAAGAAAAATAAATATTTAACTTGCGTTAATTAGGTAGATTTTCTACCTTTTTTGTTTAAAATTAGCAAAAAAACTATACAATATAATAGTTTTGTGTTATAATCAGTACGTAAGAAGCAGATGAGTGGGACATAATCCCACTCATTTATTTAGAAAGGAATTGTATGGAAGTAGAAAAAACGGTAAAAAATTTAGTAGAAAATGTAATAATCGACAATGGTTATAAATTGGATGAAGTTAAATATGAAAAAGAAGGAAATATTTATTTCTTAAGAATTATTATTGATAAAGAACCATATGTTGATGTAGAAGATTGTGTCAAAATAAGTAATTTAATAAATCCTATATTAGATAAAGAAGACCCAATCCCAGATAGTTATATTTTAGATGTTTGTTCAAAGGAAAGAGGAAATTAGTATGAATGGTAAAGAATTCAAAGAAACATTAAGAATACTTAATAAAGAAAAAGGAATTAGTGAAGAAACAGTATATGAAGCTATGGAATTAGCTCTTACATCAGCTTATAAAAAACAAACAGGATTACCTAACGTTAGAGTTGACATAGATAGAGAAACTGGCGATATTCATATGTATTCATTTAAAACAGTTATGAATATCGATGAAGTAGATGAAGATGGCGACTTATTGTTTGATGATAGAGTTAATTTAACTTTAGAAGATGCAAGAAAGATTGTTCCAGGTATTAATTATGGCGAAACTATAGAAAAAGAAGTTGATCCAAAAGAATTTGGAAGAGTTGCGGCAGCTACTGCTAAACAAGTAGTTATTCAAAAAATGAGAGAAGCAGAAAAAAATATAATTATTGATGAATATCAAGATAAACAAGATGAAATGGTATCAGGAATAGTAGGTATGGAAGATGCATATAATTATTATATCGATTTTGGAAAAGCACAAGGACTACTTCCTAAATCTGAAATAATACCTGGGGAAACAATAAAAATGGGTTCTAACTTAAAAGTATATATTACTAAAGTAGAAAGTGGTAGTAAGGGCCCAGTTATTCTTTTATCAAGAAAACATTATGGTTTTGTAAAAAGATTATTTGAATTAGAAATTCCTGAAATAACAGATGGTATTATCATGGTATATAGCGTTGCTAGAGACGCCGGAAATAGAACAAAAATAGCTGTTTATTCAGAAAATGAAAGAGTAGATGCAGTAGGTTCTTGTATTGGTGAAAAAGGAACTAGAATCGCTAATATTTTAAGAGAATTAAATGGCGAAAAAGTTGATATAGTTAAATACGACAAAGATCCTGCTAAATTTATAGAAAATGCTTTAGCTCCTGCAAAGGATGTCCATGTATTCATAACTGATGCTAAAAAACAAGAAGCTTTAGTTGTAGTAAATGATGAAAACTTGTCACTTGCTATTGGTAAAAAAGGCTTAAATGTTAAATTAGCAAGTAAACTAACACATTATAAAATAGATGTTAAAACATTTGAACAAGCTAAAGAAATGGGTATCAATATAGTAGAATAAGAAAGGAGTATAAAATGAAACAAAAAAAAATACCAATGCGTACTTGCGTTGTTACTAAAGAAAAGTATCCTAAAATGGAACTAATTAGAATTGTTAGAACTCCTTCGAATGAAATTGTAATTGATTTAAAAGGTAAGACTAATGGTAGAGGTGCTTATTTAAAAAAAGATAAAGCTGTTTTTGAAAAAGCTAAAAAAACAAAAATATTAAATAAATATTTAGAAGTAGAAATACCTGATGAAATATTTATAGAATTAAATAATTTATTAGAAAGAGGTGAATAATATGATGACAGTATTAGAATACGCAATTGATGTAAACAAAACTGTAGAAGAAATATTAAAAAAATGTAAGGAGCTTAACATTGATGTAACTAGTGAATCTGATTTATTAGATGATACTGCTATTACTGAACTTGACAATACAATCGATAATACAGAAGAATTAGAAGATTTAGTAGAAGAGATAATTGAAAAGAAAGATATAGAAGTAGATAATGTAGTAAAAAAAGAAAAACTAAAGAAAAAAAATGATTATGTAAACAAGAAAAACCAAAAAGAATTAGCCAAAGAAAAAAAGGAAATGTATAAACATAAAGAAAAATTGATGTCTAATAAGCCTGTTACTGATGAAAAAGTTATATTGTATAAAGATAATATGACAATAGCTGAACTTGCAAAAAGTCTTGGTGTACCTAGTGCGGAATTAGTAAAAAAACTCTTTAATTTAGGAGTTATTGCTACTTTAAATACTAGTATTAGCTTTGAAAATGCTGAGTTATTGGTAGTTGATTATGATAAGGAATTAAAAAGAGAAGAAACAGTCGATGTTACTAATTTTGAAGAATATGAAATAAAAGATTTAGATTCAGATTTAGTTACTAGACCTCCAGTTGTTACAATAATGGGACATGTTGATCATGGTAAAACTACTTTACTTGATAGTATTAGAAAAACAAAGGTAGCTGATTTTGAAGCTGGTGGTATTACGCAAGCAATAAGTGCATATCAAGTTGAACTTGATGGTAAAAAGATAACATTTATTGATACTCCAGGACACGCTGCTTTCACAGAAATGCGTGCTCGTGGGGCAAAAATAACTGATATTATTGTTATTATTATTGCTGCTAATGATGGTATTATGCCACAAACAAAAGAAGTAATAGATCACGCTAAAGCTGCTAATGTACCAATTATAGTGGCACTTAACAAGATAGACTTAGGTAGTGAAAATGTTGAAAGAATAATGACTGAACTTACTGAGTATGGACTTACTCCAGATGAGTGGGGTGGAGATACGTTATATAACAAAATATCTGCTAAACAAGGAACTGGTATTGATGGATTACTTGAAAATATTTTACTTATTGCAGAAATGCAAGATTATAAAGCCAATCCAAATAGATATGCGATTGGAACTGTAATAGAGTCAAGACTTGATAAACAAGTTGGACCTGTGGTAACTGTTTTAATTCAAAATGGTACTTTAAGAATTGGAGATCCTATTGTTGTTGGAACTACTTATGGTAAAGTTAGAACATTAAAAGATGATATGGGAAAAGAAATAGTAGAAGCGCTTCCTAGTACACCAGTTGAAATAACTGGTATCAATGAAGTACCTATTGCTGGTGATAAATTTATGGCTTTTGAAAGTGAAAAAGAAGCTAAAAATGTGGCTATGCAAAGAAAAGAAAAACAAAAAGAAAAAGAAAATAGAAAGAATAGTTCTGTTACATTAGATGATTTATTTGCTAAAATACAAGATGGCATTAAAGAAATAAATGTTATCATTAAATCTGATGTTCATGGTTCTGCTGAAGCTGTAAAAAGCTCTTTAGAGAGTATTGATGTAGAAGGTGTAAAGGTAAAAGTAATCAGAAGTAGTGTAGGGAATATTACTGAAAGTGATGTTGTCCTAGCGAAAGCTTCTAATGCTATAATTATTGGATTTAATATTAGACCTAATAATAGCGTAAAAGATTATGCTAAGCAAAATGGCGTAGAAATTAGACTTTACAATATTATTTATAAAGCAATGGAAGATATGGAAGCTGCAATGAAAGGTATGTTAGAACCTACTTATGAAGAAAAAGTAATTGGTGAAGTAGAAGTTAGACAATTATTTAAGTTTTCTAAAGTTGGTACAATTGCTGGTTGTTATGTAACAGATGGTATCGTTAAAAGAGATGCTAAGGTAAGAGTAATTAGAGATGGCATTGTTATTTATGATGGTGTTATTAATTCTTTACAGAGAGAAAAAGATTCTGCAAAAGAGGTAAAAAAAGGATTAGAATGTGGTATTACTGTTGAAAACTATAATGATATTAAAGTTGGAGATATCTTAGAGTGTTATGAGATGGTAGAAGTAAAGAACGTTTAGTTCTCAGGATAAACGCATGAGTTTTAAAAACTTATGTGTTTATCCTGATAATAATAGTATTTCTGTTTTACAAAGATATATGAAATATGTTAAAATGTATATGTGAGAAATTTCATATAGAAAGAGTGATAACATGAGTGTTAAAATAGAAAGAATTAATAATATGCTAGTAGAAGAAATAAGCTATATTCTAGCAACAGAAATAAAAGATGAAGATATAAAATTTGTAACAATAACAGGGGCTAATACAACCAATGATTTAAGCTTTGCTAAAATATATTTTACGACTTTAAAAGAAAAAGAAAAGACGCTAGAAGCTTTAAATAATGCTAGTGGATTTATTAGAAAGATGTTAGCTGATAGAATTGAAATAAGACATATTCCAGAACTTACTTTTATTTATGACGAGTCTATAGAATATGGTAAAAGAATAGAACAAATAATAGAAAATATAAATGAAAATAAAGAACAGTTTAAATAAGCTGTTCTTTTGTTTGTTTCAAAGTGCAATTTTTGCACTTTGAATACATTCTTTTGCACTTTAAAAATATCATCAAATTTATACAATACAACTAAAAAAGGAAAGTCTATATATTCATACTTTCCTTTTTTCTAACATATTATTTTTTATAATGTACTCTAAATGTTTTTATATCAAACATATTTAGGTTGCTTTTTAGTTAAAACTTTTACTCCGATTTTTCTTTTTGCTTTTTCTTGAGCAATATATGCACATTCAAAGCAATTTTCAGTTTTTAATGTAATAATTAAATCAAATCTTGTATTTCTTAAATGATGACAATTAATGTAGTTATAGTTAGTGTTATTTATTCTTATAGGCATAGGTCCTATTTCAGGAATGGTTATACTGTGATTTTCTATAAAATTATCTCTGATGTAGTTTATAGCTTCAATAGCCTCTAAATAATTACACTTAGCATTTAATACTAATTTAAAACTATTATTTGCTTTACTAACCATCGAATAACTATCACCATCAATTACTTGAAGAAATAAACAACTACTAATTTCATTATAGTTTATAAAAATTGTATAGTTGTTATTGTCATCTCTTAAGAAATTCATATTGCATAAATACTGATTAATTAATCTTTTAACGTTTTCATTTTCCATGTAATCAATCTCCTCTCAAAATAGCGAAAACTTCATAATATTACCACTTTATAAACGATTTGTCAAATCGTTTATTTTAATATATAATATTTTTAGGTGGTAATATGTCGATTTATATACATATTCCTTTTTGTACTACAATATGTTCATATTGTGATTTTTGTAAAAGAATATATGATAAAAAATATGTAGATAAGTATTTACTTGAATTAAAAAACGAAATAGAGAGTAATTATAAAGAAGAAGTAGTAAAAACAATATATATAGGTGGTGGAACACCTACGTCACTTGATTTAGAACAATTAGATAAATTACTCACAATAACTAATATATTAAATAAAGATAAAAATTATGAATTTACTATCGAATGTAATGTAGATAGTTTAGATGAAGAAAAAATAAGATTATTTAATAAATATGGAATAAATAGAGTAAGTATAGGAATAGAATCATTTGATAAAAATAACTTATCCTTTTTGAATAGGACATGCAATTATAAAGAAGTAAAAGAAAAAATAAAGTTATTAAATAAATACAGTATAAACAATATTAATGTCGATTTAATATATGCGATTCCTTGTGAAACGTTAAAAGTGTTAAAAAAAGATTTAGAATTAATAAGCAAGCTAAAAATAAAACATGTTTCAACTTATTCATTAATAATAGAAGATAATACTTGTTTAAAAATAAAAGGAATTAAAAATATAGATGAAGAATTAGATTATAAAATGTATAATCTTATTTGCTCTTATTTAAAAAAACATGGATTTGTTCACTACGAAATAAGCAATTTTGCTAAAAAATGGTATTTTTCTAAACATAATTTAACTTATTGGAACAATAATGAATATTATGGTTTTGGACTAGGGGCATCCGGATATATAAATAATGTAAGATATTCTAATACAAGAAGCCTTACTAATTATTTAAAAGGTTGTTATAGATTAGAAGAAGAAAATATGACAAAAGTAACAAACAAAGAAAATGAATTAATGCTTGGTTTAAGAAAAATAAAAGGAGTAAATAAGAAAGAATTTTATAATAAATATAATGAAAAATTAGAAGAAAAAGAAATAATAAGAAAATTATTAAAGGAAGGTAAATTAAAACAAAATAAAGAATATATATACATAAATAAAAAGTATATATATACATCAAATAATATTTTGGTCGATATAATAGGTGAGATATGAATAAAACATTTGAAAAAGAATACACATATATTAAGAATAAAAAATATAGAGATAATCTAGATATTCTAGTTAATCTGTTGCCTGATTATTTTTTTAAGGTAGCAGCTAGTTCTACTGGCAAATACCATCCTTCATTTTCCTTAGGTGAAAACGGTTTAGTAAGACATACTAAAGTTGCGGTTAAAATCGCTTATGACTTAATGAATGATGAGGCAGTAACCAGTGTTTTTACGTCTGATGAAGAAGATATGATGATTTTTGCTTTAGTTTTGCACGATGGACTTAAGCATGGATTAAATTTTAGTAAATACACAGTTTTTGAGCATCCAGTTTTGACGGCTAATTTTATTAAAGATAATAAGACTAAACTATCTTTAAATGATGAAGAAGTAGAATTTATTAGCAGTCTAATTGCTTCACATATGGGTCCTTGGAATACTAATCCATACAGTGATATTATTTTACCAAAACCTAAAAACAAATATCAAAAATTTGTTCATATGTGTGATTATTTAGCAAGTAGAAGATATTTAGATGTCAAATTTGAAAATAATGAAATAATAGAATAGAGGTATATTTATGAATAAAGTTAAATTAATAACTTATAGTAAGTTAGAAGATTATAATAGTGATTTAGTTTTAAAGTGGCTTAAAGTATTGTTAAATAAAAATGTTATTAATGATGAAGTAATCAAAGAAAAATGTAAAAACTTCTTTGAAAATATTGATTTTTCTTTTATAGTTAGTTGTAAAAATACAATAGTTAAATATGCGCTATTAGAACAAATTAGCGATTATTTAAACGTAACAAATACTGATTTAATGTTTACAATGAATGTAAATGAATTAAATGATTTCTTTAATAGAAATCACACTAATGATAATTTAGAAATGAAAGATATTTCCAATCAAATGTTAAATTCTTGTTTAGAGGTAGTACCAACTTTCTTTAACAATCCAGCTATTAAAAATCATTACAATAAAGTAAAAGTATTAAAAAAAAGCAATGATTAATTTTTATTCTCATCGTGCCAGAGATAGTCATAGTTTTAAAGATAATAGTAAAGAAGCAATTAATTTTGTTTTAAACAAAAGCTATATTGCAGGTGTTGAATTAGATATAAGATTAACAAAAGATAAAAAACTAGTTATATATCATAATCCATTTGTAATATTAAATAATAAGATAAAAGTAATTTATGAAACAAAATATGTGGATTTATACAAAGCTAATATTTATAGATTAAAAGATATATTAGCTTTTTTAAATACAAATAAAAGAATAATATTAGAAGTTAAATATGAAAACAAATTTAATAAGAAAGATGCAGATTTAATAATAGATGAAGTTAGTAAATATAATTTAGACATATATTTATGTAGCTTCAATACTAAATTAATAAAGTATATAAAAAAGAATTCTAATTTAAAATGTGGTATTATTATTGGAAGTATAATTAATAAGTTTAAGAGTAAATTAGACTTTTGTTTAATGAAATATAGTTTAATCTTTAAAATACCTAAATATGAATATTATATTTGGACTATAAATGATAATAATTTATTAAATAAAATAAAAAAGAAAACTAAAAATATTAATATAATTACAGACAATGCTTATAAGCTTAATAATATCCACCAGTCGCATTAGCGTTTTCAGTAATTATCATAGCTTCATTATCATATCTTTTTACTATATTAAAAACTTCATTTCTTAATTTCCTTTTAACAACTATAATTAAAATCGTTTTAAAATCATTTTTTCCTTTACCTTTAAAAGCTGTTAAAGCAAATCCTCTTTTTCGAATACTTCTTATCATATTTGAAGCATATTTTTCAGTAATTACCATTATCAAATTAGCGCCAAGCGCTAATTTTTCTTCAATTATACTTCCTACTAATGAACCAATATAAGAGCCAAGAATGAAAGCAATTATTTTAAAATAATCTTTTATTATATTAGTAATTACCATACTAGTAGATAAAATCCAAATAAGAGAAATGACTAATTGTAGAATAGCTCCTATTTGTTTTTTTCCATTAGCAATCAAAATCATTCTAAGCGTTCCTAAAGAATTTTCTAAAACTTTAAATGTAAAAATGAGTATATATATTAACACTCCTATCACCATTATTATTATGGATTTAAATTCTTATCTTTACACTTACAAATAAATGTTGTAAAATATCAAATGGTTAGGAGAATTATATGAAAACAGAAGATTTTGATTTTTATTTACCAGAAGATTTAATAGCGCAAACGCCTTTAAAACAAAGAGATTCATCAAAATTACTTGTTCTTGATAAAAAGACAGGTGAAATAGAACATAAACACTTTACTGATATAATTGATTATTTAAAAAAAGGAGATGTATTAGTTTTAAATGATACCAAAGTAATACCAGCTAGAATAATAGGTGTTAAAGAAGAAACTAATGCAGTAATTGAACTACTTTTACTAAAAGATGAAGGAAATAATGTATGGGAGTGTTTAACTAAACCTGCTAAAAGAGTAAAAGTTGGTACTATCATTAATTTTTCTGATGCTTTAAAAGCTGAGTGTATAGAAGTGAAAGATGAAGGAATTAGAATATTTAAATTAATATATGAAGGTATTCTATATGAAATATTAGATAAATTAGGTGAAATGCCATTACCACCATATATTCATGAAAAATTAAAAGATAAAGATAGATATCAAACTGTGTATGCTAAGAATATAGGAAGTGCAGCTGCTCCAACTGCAGGTCTTCATTTTACTAAAGAATTGATGGAGAAAATAAAAGAAAAAGGTGTAATTATTACTTATGTTACTCTACATGTAGGTCTTGGTACTTTTAGACCAGTTAATGTAGAAGATGTTACAAAACATAAAATGCATAGTGAATATTACGTAATGAATAAAATAACTGCAAATATTTTAAATAATGCTAAAAAAAATAATAATAAAATAATTAGTGTTGGAACTACTTCAACAAGAACATTAGAAACAATTATGTCATTATATGGCGAATTTAAAGAATGTAGTGGGAATACTGATATATTTATATATCCTGGCTATAAATTTAAAGCAATAGACTCATTAATTACTAATTTCCATTTACCTAAATCAACATTAGTAATGTTAGTAAGTGCTCTTGCTGGAAAAGAAAATATTCTTAATGCTTATAAAGTAGCTGTTCAAAATAAATATAGATTCTTTTCATTTGGTGATGCTATGTATATAGGAGATATTAATGAATAAAGTAATTGTAATTACCGGTCCTACTGCTACTGGGAAAACTAAATTAAGTATTGAAATAGCAAAACACTTTAATGGTGAAATTATAAATGCTGACAGTACACAAGTTTATAGAAATCTTGATGTTGCAACTGCTAAAGTAACAGAAGAAGAAAAAGAAAATATTCCTCATTATTTGTTTGATATTAAAGATATAACTGATGATTATACAGTGTTTGATTATCAAAAAGATGGTAGAAATAAAATAAAAGAAATATTTGGTAAAAATAAAACACCAATTGTAGTAGGTGGTACAGGTTTATATATAAAAGCACTATTATATGATTATAAATTTAATGAAGAAAAAAATAATAATGATTTTGATAATTTAACAAATGAAGAAATATATAATAAGTTAAAAGAATTAGATAACAATATAGAAATACATGTTAATAATAGAAAAAGATTAGTTAGAGCTTTAAATTATGTATTAAATACTAACAAAAAATATAGTGAAAAAGAAAAAACTGATACTTTATTATATCCTACATTATTTATTGGTTTAACTACATCTAGACATAATTTATATGATCGAATTAATAAAAGAGTAGAAGCAATGATAAATAATGGTCTAATAGATGAAGCAAAAAAAATATATGACACTAATATTAGAAGTAAAGCTGTTATGACGCCAATAGGTTATAAGGAATTATTTATGTATTTTGATAATGAAATATCATTAGAAAACGCTATTGATTTAATTAAACAAAGAAGTAGAAAATATGCTAAAAGACAGTATACGTGGTTTAATAACCAAATGAATATCAAATGGTTTAATACCGATTATGATAATTTTTCAAATACAATTAAAGAAGTAGTTGATTACATAGAATGTCAAAAATGATATTCTTTTTTTTTGAATTTTGGTATAATATATTTGAAGGTAGTGATTATATGAATACACAAAGAATAGATAATGTATTAGAAAAAATGAAAGAAAGTAAAAATTATAAAGATTTTACTAATTTATTGTCATTTGATGAAAGAAAATATATATTTTATCATTTAGAATCGTATGCAGAAACTTATTCTTTTATAGCAAGTTCTAATTTTTGTTCAAATATTTTTAAAGAAGAAGAAGCAGAAGAAATATATAATAATGAATTTAATGAATTAGATGGATTACTAAAGCAAATTTTAATATGTTCTTTAAATATTGATTTAGCCAAAGAAGTAATAAAAAAAATAGCTGAACCCGATACATCAATTGTATATTCTTCTTTTTTGGCAAAACTATCTTCAGATAAAGAAAGAATAGAATGGATTAATAATACGGATTTATCTTATTTAGATGCAGGAAGCATATTTGTTTTATTAGTATCTAATTTAGAAGACTTTGATTTAAAATTAGAGTATATGAAAAAACATCCAGAATATAAAAATTATTTTCAAACTATTTTTAAAACTATAAATAATGATGCAGATTTAAAAAAAGCTATTGATTTTTATAAAGAAAATTTCCTTGAAAAAAATGATTATAACATCGTTACCTTGATTGAACAATTTAATGATGATAATCTAAAACTACAGTACTTAAATATTATTGAATATGGTGGTTTTAAATCAGAAATAATAGCAAGCCTAAAAGATGAAGATTTAAAAATTAGTCTTTTAGACACTTTAGATGATGGCACAATTTATTCAGATAACTATAAATATGATGTAATTATAAGTATAAAAGATATGAAAAAAAGAATGGCTTTATTATCTACTATAAATAGTATAACTTTAAAACTTATCCATGCTGGTTGGTTAGATAATGTTAAAGAAATATATCCTGAAATAATTAAGAAAGTAGCTATAGAAAATGATTTAAATTATGATAATCTTTTAGCGCTTTCTAATAAATTAGGATATAGTGTTATTAGAAATTTAAGCGTAAACCTAAAACAAATAATAAATTTAGATAAAGATGAATTTAACAAATTATTACAAATAATAGATGTTGAAAAATCTCATCAACTAGAAATGAAAGACGTTGATAACATAGTTGAAGCAATTATTCAAAGAGAGTTTAGAATTAAAAATAGAGAAGTTATTTCCGTATTTCCAAAATTAGAACATTTAATTCAAAATAAAGATGTAAATGGAACAATTGGCATTTTAGCTGATATTAATAACTATATTGATATAAATGAGATGTTAAACGAACATAATCTTAATTTAGAAGTATTTATTAATAGGTTATTAGAAAATGAAAATATTAATATTTTACATGAAATTACTAATAAATATATAGAATCATTGAGAAAAAAATACTTATTAGAAAGACAAAAAAAAGTAAAAAGTGAGTTAAATTTAGAATATGCTTTTGAAAAAAACTACTTAATTTCTAAATTTTTCCAAAAATATAATAATGAAGATATTTTTAAATTACTTAATCGTGAGATAGATAAGAGCAATTTATCTACTGAACAATTAGAATTATTAAATAATGAATCTTTACTTATAGAATGTCTAAAATTTAAAAGAGATCCTAAAAATTATAGTGGTGACAATTTAGCTAGAAGTAAAGCTAAACAATTAAATCAAATTTTAACTATTTTATATTTAGATAAGAAATTAGATTTTTTAGGCAATAAAGAAGATGAGAATGCTGAAATTGTTTATAAGACAAAAAAAATACCTAATGATGTTTTTATTGGTTTAATGAAAGAATTAGATATAAATGTATTAAAAAATAAGATTTTTAATGATTCAGAAATGTATAGTAAACTACTTAATGTATTTAAATCATATAAGTTTATTGGCTGGTCTAATATTTTTGAAAAATTATTAGAAGGCGCTGATTTATCATTTGGTGAAAGAGATGTTGCGGTATTAATTAACTATTTTTATAGTTTTTATCCAAAACTAGAAGAAAGACTTAAAAATGGTTTAATAAGTAATATAAGTTTAACAACTATTCTTGATGAAATAGGAACATATGGTAGCTCTTCAGTAAAATATGATTATTTACTTGGAAAAGAAGATTCTAAACTTATTATTTCTAATCCAAGTCCTAATGCAGCTCATTTGACAGTAGAGCAGAGATTAAAAATAGTTCCTGAAGAAGTAAAAAAACAATTTAGCAGAAAACATATTACAGTTCCTAATATAGATAAAGAGATACCATTAAAAAAAGGAAAAACAATAAAAGCAAATATTGGTGATGTAACTAGTCCTATTAATTTGACTTATGGTGAAAGAACAGGTGCTTGTATGAGAATAGGAGGTGCCGGTAGTACATTGTTTGATTTTTGTTTAGAAAATGAAAATGGTTTTCATGTAAGATTAACTGATTCTGTTACTAATAAACTTATAAGTAGAGTAAGTGGGTTCAGAAACGGTAATACAATATTTTTAAATCAACTAAGATATAGTTTAGATGAAAATATAACAGCTTCCGATTTGATAGAAGCAATTAAAGTAGTAGCAAAAGAGCTTGTAGAATTAACTAAAACGAGTGAGTATCCTATTAAAAATGTTGTTATATCTGATGGATATGTTATGGAAGGTAAAGAAAAAAATTTACTAAATGTAGAAAATGTAAAAGAAGGTTATAAGTATTTTTACTCTGATGTACAAAATAATAATGCAATTTATTTAGAAAACAATGATAAAATAGAGTTAGGACCTGAAAAAGCTGTAAAGTATGAAGTTTCTAGAAAAAAAGCAGTACGTTACGAAAATTTATCAGAAATAAACGAGCAAATTCAAAGATTTAATCTTATAAATGGACTATTATTAGGAACCTCTTTAGGAGATATACCTTTAGTAGATGAAAACAATATAGGAAATATTCAAAAATTATATGTAGGTGAAGACTTTTTATTAGCGTTTGACTTTGCTGGCAATATTATTATCGAATCAATTTTAGAAAGAGATGAATATTTTAAAGAAAAAGCAAAAAAAGAAATAGATGAAATTAAAAAGTCCTTAGTTAAAGCAGGAGGTAAAACTATATGAAAAAAGAAGGAATAGTAACAAAATATGATGGTTATACAGGTAGTATTAAAGATAGTTTAGGGAAAGACTATTTATTGCTAAAAAAGGAAACATTAGAAAATATCAAAGAAAAAGATATAGTTTTGTTTGATCCAGAAGTAGTAGTTACTACATATGAAGATAGACACATAGCACGATTTGTAAAGAAAAAAAATACTGTTAAGCACTTTTAACAGTATTTTTTACATCCATAATAATTGGTAAAATTATAGGTTTTCTACCAGTTTCTTCATAAACAAAATTAATAACTTTATTTATGATTTCAGATTTAATTTCTGTGTAGCCACCTTTTGTTTTTAAAACATTATTTATAACATTTCCACTAATTGTTTCTATTTTTTGAATTATTTCTTGATTATCATTAACTAAAACAAAACCTCTAGTAATTACATTTGGTTTATTTAATTGTTTATAATTAGTCATATCTATATTAGAAATTATAACAACGATACCATCATTAGCCATTGCTTTTCTATCTCTCATAACAGCACTAGATACTTCACCAATTCTATTACCATCAATATAAACATCTCCAGCTTGGATTTTATCATCTTTGCTTATTACACCTTTATTAATAGATAAGACATCACCATTTTCTAAAACAAAAGTATTTTCTTTTGGAATACCACAAAGGACACCAATATCAGCATGTCTTTTTAGCATTCTATATTCGCCATGAAAAGGCATAAAATACTTTGGATTAATTAATCTTAACATTAACTTAAGTTCCTCTTCAGAACCATGACCAGATGTATGAATGTCTTTAAGTAAAGTATTTGTATAAACTTCGACACCTCTAAGATATAGCTTATTGATAGTTTTAGAAACACTTAAGGCATTTCCAGGGATAGTAGATGATGAGAATATTACAACATCATCGTCTTGTAAGCTAATTTGCTTATGAGTTCCATTAGCAATCCTAGATAGAGCAGCCAGTGGTTCACCTTGTGTACCAGTACATAAAATACAAATTTTATCATTTGGATATTTTTTAGCTTCCTCAGGTTCAATAAAAATACTTTTATTACTTATATATCCACCTTCAATAGAAATTTCAATATTGTTTTCCATACTTCTACCAAAAGTAACAATTTTACGATTATTTTTTTTGCAAGTATCAACAATATGTTTTAATCTATATATATTAGATGCGAAAGTAGCAATTATTATTCTACCTTTATGGCGAAGAAATATTCCTTGCAATGCTTCGTCAACTTTAGATTCACTCATTGAAAATCCACTATTCAAAGCATTAGTACTATCACTTAATAATAGAGTTACTCCTCTCGAACCTATTTCTGCCATCTTATATAGATTAGCACATGGTCCAATAGGTGTTAAATCGAATTTAAAGTCACCTGTAGTAACTATAATACCATTAGGTGTAGTAATACATATACCATGAGAATCTGGAATAGAGTGAGTAGTTCTAAAAAATTCTACTTTGATATTCTTAAACTTTACGATAGTCTCTTCAGTATACGCAATTAAATTATTATATTTAATTTCCCGATCAATTAATTTTTTCTTAATAAGACCAACTGCTTGTTTAGGTGCATATATATAAGGTATGTTTACAGTTTGAAGCAAATAAGGAATTCCTCCTATATGATCTTCATGTCCGTGTGTTATAAATAAAGCTTTAATTTTACTTTCATTATTTTTTAAGAATGTATAATCAGGTATTACATAGTCAACGCCAAGTAAGTCATCTTCTGGAAAAGTAACACCAGCATCCGTAATAACTATTTCATCACCATGCATTATACAGTACATGTTTTTACCAACTTCACATAGACCACCTAAAGCAAAAACTTTAGTATCTATATTTTTTACAGTTTTCAAATTTTTTCTCCTTTCTTTCATTAAATTTAACTCTAACATTATAAACTTTTTTTTTATATTTGTCTAGTAGTAGTTTTTGATTGAAATACAAATTGATATTGTGCTATAATTAAATAGGTAGTATAAAGGAGGGTAATATGGCTAAAAAGAAAAAAAGAAAAGAACCTTCTAAAAAAAAGAATAGTTATTCAGTAGAATTACGTGGTTTAATATTAATTTTGTTTGCTGTAATTGGCTTTGGTAGATTTGGAATAGTTGGAGAAATGGTAAGTGCATTTGCGGCATTTTTAGTTGGTACTTGGTATAATGTATTACTAGCTATGTTATTAATAGTTGGAATATATATGATGGTAAAAAGAGAAGCACCAAACTTTTTTACTTCAAAATTGTTTGGACTTTATGTGTTTATAATAGGTATTCTTGTTTTATCACATCTTAATTATGTCACAGATACAACTTTAAAAGGTTTCGATATGGTAAAAGAAACGATTGATAATTTTATGTTATCAATTAAAAATATTGATATAATTCAAGGTGGAGGTATCATAGGTGCTTTATTTACACTTTTAAATATATCATTATTTGATGTAAAAGGTACTGATATAGTAATAGTAGTACTATTAATTTGTGGCGTTGTTATGTTTACTGGTGTATCAATTATGGATGCATTAGGTAAAATAAAAGAAAAAGGTAAAAAAGTAATACATCATAATAAAGAGAAAAAAGATAAACAAGAAATAAAAGAAGTAGAAGAAAAATATGAAAATGATAATAAAATTGTTGTTTCTAGCTATGACGAATTAGTTCATGTTGATGAGAAGGAAGAAGTAAAGGAAGAATCTGAGCCTGTAAAGGAAACTGATATTATAGTTAATAGTAGTTATAAACTACCACCTTTAACTTTGCTAAATAATCCTCCTAAAAATAAAACTAATGAAAATCAAATGCACGCTAAGGAAAATGCTGGTTTATTAATACAATTACTTAAAGACTTTGGAATAGAGAGTGAAGTAGTTGGTATTAATATAGGTCCTAGTGTAACACAATACGAGTTAGAAATAAAAGGTGCGATTAAATTAAGTAAAATTCTTAGCTTAAATAAAGAGATTGCTTTAGCTTTAGCAGCTGAAGATGTTAGAATTCAAGCTCCAATTCCAGGTAAAAGAACGGTAGGAATAGAAATACCTAATAAAGTAATATCAATGGTTAGTGTAAAAGAAATTCTTCAAACCGTACCTGCTAATATGGAAAGCAGTAAATTATTAGTTACATTGGGTAAGAATATAATGGGTAAACCAATATATGCTGAAATAAATAAAACTCCCCATCTTTTAGTTGCGGGTGCGACTGGTTCTGGTAAATCAGTATGTATTAATAGTTTTATTATTTCTATTTTGATGCGTACTAAACCAGATGAAGTAAAACTTGTATTAGTTGATCCTAAAAAGGTAGAACTTTCTATGTATAATGGAGTTCCTCATTTATTGGCGCCAGTAGTAACAGACCCTAAAAGAGCTAATGTCGCTTTAAAAAAGATAGTTTCTGAAATGGAACGTAGATATGATTTGTTTGAAAAAAGTGGAACTAAAAATATTGCTGGATACAATGCTTATATTGACAAATATAATGAAACAGCTAGTGAAGTAGAAAAACAACCTAAATTACCATATATTGTTGTTATAATCGATGAACTTGCAGACTTAATGTTAGTTGCGGCTAAAGAAGTAGAAGATAGTATTATGCGTATAACACAAATGGCTAGAGCAGCAGGTATTCATTTAATTGTCGCTACACAAAGACCTAGTACAGATGTCATAACTGGTGTTGTTAAAGCTAATATCCCATCACGTATTTCATTTGCTGTTAGTAGTCAAATAGACTCTAGAACAATATTGGATGCAGGTGGAGCAGAAAAACTATTAGGTAAAGGTGATATGTTATTTTCACCAATGGGTTCATCTACTCCTATGCGTGTTCAAGGAACATTTATCTCTGAAGAAGAAATAAAAAGAGTAGTTGATTATGTTATAAAACAGCAAATAGCTCGTTATGATGAAACATTATTAATGGATGATGAAGAAATGCACGCTACTACTATGGTAGAAGAACACGATGCTAATGAAGAACCTCTATATAATGAAATTGTAAAATTTGTAGTTGAACAAGGAAAAGCTTCAGCATCCTTATTACAAAGAAGATTTAGATTAGGATACAATAGAGCAGCTCGTGTAATAGATTTATTAGAAGAACGTGGAATAATTGGTCCAAATAATGGTTCAAAACCTAGAGAAGTATTAGTAAAAGTTGAAAATAAAGAGGAATAAAAGTAGGTGAATATATGAAAAATAGAGGATTTACTTTGATAGAAATGCTAGGTGTTATGATAATACTAACATTTCTTGCTTTTATCGTTTCGGAAGTTATTATAAATAATATTAATGATACTAATAGTAAATTAGAAAAATTAGCAAATGATATTTTAATATCTTCAGCTCGTGATTACGTTAGTAAAAATGAATTTGAATTTGAAAAAAAAATTAATAATAGTTATTGTATTAGTTATAGATCACTAGTAGTAGGGGGATTTATAAAAGATGAAATGTTACCGAAAATTAAAAATATAAAAGACATTGATTCTAGAAGTGTTAGTGTTAGTTATAATGGTAGTTTATTTGAGTATAATGTTTTAACTAATGAATGTGAATATAGTGTAAGTTATGAGTTAAGAAATGTTCAGGCAAATAAAACTATTACTAGTCTAAAAGTAGGAGAAAAAGCAGAGTTAATAATTACTGCTAACTCTAATTATGAACTTCCTGAAAAAGTTGTGGTTAAGGGCGCTGATTATACTTGGGATAAAAGTACTGGAAAACTAGTTTTAACATATATTTATAACAATGTTGTAATTAGTGTTCAAGGAGTAAGTTTAGTTGATGCAACTAAGCCAATATTAACTATTGACCCTAAAGATGGTATTTTTAAAAGTAGTGTAAATATAACAGTAACAGTTCGTGATGACGAAAGTGGCTTATCAGATAATAATAAATATCAGTATTGTTTATCAAAAAACAATTCTTCTCCTACTGATTGTACATGGAATGATTATGTAAGTGGAACTCCTTTTGAAATAACAGGCGATAATGATACATATTATTTATGGATTTATCCTATAGAAGACAACTATGGAAATATAAATGATGACAATATAAATTTAAGCCCTTATGTTATAGGTACATATAAGTTTGATTCAATAGCGCCAACTCTTGATATAATTACTAGTGCTTCTAATTGCTCTCAAACGACTGCTGTTACTATAAGTATTTCTGATTCAGGTACTGGTCTATCTGATGAAAACAAATATCAATATTATTTATCAACAAGTAATACATCACTTGAAAATGGTAGTTTTCAAACTTACAAAAGTGGTAGTAGCTTTTCATTTAATACTGATATTAATAATTATACACCAGGTACTTATTATTTATGGATATACCCGATTAAAGATAATGTCGGTAATGTTACTAATAATGTAGAATTTGGAAACCCTTATAATGCTAAAACTATAACATTAAAGTATGAAAAGTGTTTTTCCTATAATGGTGGTTCACAAACTTTTACAGTTCCTCATGCAGGTAATTATAAAGTAGAGGCTTGGGGAGCTCAAGGTTCTGGTAATGATGGAGGTAAAGGTGGCTATACTAAAGGCAATATTGACATGAGTAAAAGTGAAGTTTTTTATGTTTATGTTGGTGGTCAAAATGGTTATAATGGCGGTGGAGCTGGTTGTTCAAGTACTTTGACTGGTGGCGGCGCTACTGATTTAAGATTAATATCTGGTGCTTGGAATGATTCTAAATCACTAAATAGCAGAATAATGATTGCTGGTGGTGGTGGTGGGAATAATTATGATATAGTTACACCAGGCCATGGTGGAGGATTAAGTGGAACTACAGGTACTCCTGATGGTAATTATACGGCTTATACTTCTACAGGTGGTACTCAAACTTCTGGTGGAATTGTAAATAATCATGGGGCTTCTTATACACCTGGAACGAATGGTTCTTATGCTAAAGGAGGAACTGGTGGATGTGATTCAGGAGCTTATGGTGGCTCATATGGTGGCGGAGGAGGATTATATGGTGGAGCTGGAGGCTCACGACTTTATGGGGGTCAATGGAGCGGTGGTGGTGGCTCATCATATATATCTGGTCATACCGGCTGTGTAGCAGTTACATCGCAAACTAGTAGTACACCTAAATCAGGATGTAGTAATGGTACTACTGATATAAGTTGTTCATATCATTATAGTGGTAAAAAATTTACTAGTACACAAACTATTACTGGTAATAATACAATGCCTAATACTACAACAGGGACTTCTGTTGGACATTTAGGTGATGGTTATTTAAAAATAACTTATTTAAATTCTTAAGACAAGATAAACAAATCTTGTTTTTTCTTTTATTTTATTATATAATCTAATTACTTGAAGTAGGTGTAATTATGTATTTAAAGGAAATAAGAGCTCATGGCTTTAAATCATTTGCGGATGATATAAAAATAGAATTATCAAAAGGTACTAACGGAATAGTAGGACCTAACGGTTCTGGTAAAAGTAACATTGTAGATGCAGTAAGATGGGTATTAGGTGAACAATCAGTAAAGTCACTTCGTGGTGATAATTCTATGACAGATGTTATATTTTCTGGATCTAAATCAAGAAATGCAGCTGGTAGTGCTTCAGTAACATTAGTTTTTGATAATAAAGATAGATATTTGAAAATAGATAATGATACTATTTCAATTAAAAGAAAGTTATATAATGATGGTACTAATGAGTTTTATTTAAATAATGAAAAATGTAGATTAAAAGATGTAGTTGATATATTACTTGATAGTGGTATAGCTAAAGAAAGCTTTAATATAATTTCTCAAGGTAAAATTGAAGAAATTTTAAGTACTAAACCAACTGATAGAAGAATTATTTTTGAAGAAGCAGCAGGTGTTTTAAAATATAAAAAAAGAAAAGAAGATGCTTTAAGAAAGCTCGATAAAACACATGATAATATGACAAGAGCAGAAGATATTATAAATGAACTTGCTATTCAAGTAGAACCATTAAAACGTCAAAGAGATACTGCTTTAAAATATGAAGAATATAATGAAGAATTAGAAAAAACAGAAATAGCTTTAATGACTCATGATATAACTAATTTAAATGAGAAACTAATTAATACTAAAGCTAAAATAGATGATATTAGTCATGAACTTACAACTATAAATAATAGTAATTTAACTAGTACTACTAAAATAACTAAATATAAATTAGATTTATCAAAATTAGAAGATGAGATTAATGAAAAACAAAAAGAATTAATTAAACTAACTACTAATGTAGAAAAGATAAATAGTCAAAAAGAAATAATAGTTGAAAGAAAAAAATATGAAGTAGATGATATTAAATTACATGATAGTTTAATAGAACTAAAAGAAAAAGAGTTAAAATTAAAAAATAGCATACTTAAGTTAGAAAATGAGTTAAATCTATATAATGATAAATTAATAAAGATTAATAAAAACATAAATGAATTAGAAGAAATATTAAAAAAAATAAAGAGTGAAAAGCAGGAAGTAGAAAATAAATTATCTATTTTAGTAAAAAATAATAATAGTTTGAAATATAAAATAGATAGTTTAAATGATAATATTGAAAATAATTCTTTATTACCTTTACCTGTAAAACAAGTCTTAAATAATCATAATTTAAAAGGAATGCACAATATTCTAGGTAATTTAATAGAAGTAGAAAATGTTTATTCATTAGCTATTTCAACTGCTTTAGGTGCATCTTCTAGTAATATTGTTGTAGATAATAGTGAATGTGCTAAAACAGCAATAAAATATTTAAATGATGAAAAAATAGGTAGAGTTACATTTTTACCACTTGACACGTTAAAACCTAAAGAAATTGATATTGATACTAAAAATACATTAAATAACGAAATAGGCTTTATTGGGATAGCTTCTAATTTGATAAAATATAATTCTCTTTATAGTAATATTGTTTCAAATATATTAGGGAATGTTATTGTAGTTGATAACATTGATAACGCTAATAGGATAAGTAAAATAATAAATCATCGTTATAAGATTGTTACATTAAATGGTGAAGTTTTACATGTTGGTGGTTCTATTACTGGTGGTTTCAATAAAACAAGTAATATTATTACAATAAAATATGAATTAGAAAATTATATTAAAGAATATGAAAATAAAATAAATGAAATTAAAACATTAGAAAATTTGCTAAATGAATTTGATTATAAATTTAAATCAAAAGAAGATGAATTATATTTAGCTAATAAAGAAAAGATAGAAATTAATACTCTTATAGAAAATACAGATACTAGACTAATAGATAGTAAAGAAGAATTAACAGTTACTACTAATAATATATCTGGAACAAATAGTGTATTAAATAAAACTGTAAGTATTGAAGAAGAAAAAATAATAAATAGTTATTATTCAGAATTAAGTAAAAAAGAACAAACACAGAATGAATTAAACATACTACAAGATAAAAAAAATAAATTGAATGAGGAATTAGAAGAATTTGAACATGAAAGATTAAAAGATAATACACTTTATAATACTAAAAATAAAGAATTAAAGAATTTAGAAATTGAACTTAATAGATATGATGTAAAAATAGATATGTTACTAAATTCTTTAAATGAAAATTATAGTATTACTTATGAAAAGGCAAAAAGTGAATATATTCTAGTAGATGAAGAAGACGTTTCTAGAAATAGAGTAAATGTTTTGAAAAACAAAATAAAAGATTTGGGTCCTGTTAATTTAAATGCACCGATAGAATATAATAAAGTAAGTGAAAGATATGAATTTTTAATTAAACAAAGAGATGATTTAGTTAATGCTGAAAATATTCTTTTAAATATTATTAAAGAATTAGATGAAGTTATGGAAAATGACTTTTTGAAAACATTTAACTTAATAAAATCTAAATTTAATGAAACATTTAAAGAACTATTTAAAGGTGGTTTTGCTGATTTAAGATTATGTGATGAAAGCAATATTTTGACGACAGGAATTGAAATTATCGCTTCTCCTCCAGGTAAAAAGTTAACAACTATTTCTTTACTTTCAGGTGGCGAAAAAACATTTACAGCGATTAGTCTTTTATTCGCAATTTTAAAAAGTAGAGAAGTTCCTTTTTGCATACTAGATGAAGTAGAAGCAGCTTTAGATGAAGTCAATGTTTCTAGCTTTGGCGAATATATAAATAAATTAAAAGAAAAAACACAATTTATTTTAATAACTCATAAGAAGAAAACTATGGAATATGTTGATGTTTTATATGGAATTACTATGCAAGAATCTGGTGTTAGTAAACTAGTTAGTGTTAAATTAGAAGATATTATAAAATAGTATTGACTTTTACTTTTTGTTTTGTTAATATATCGTGTAATTAGGGGGATATATAATGAAAGATTTAGGTGTAAAAGATTACGGCATTCTTTTTTGTTTTGCTTTTGTTAGCTTTTTAATTTATTCTATTTATTCTTTACTTTCAATAATAGTTATTGGTGATATTTCTTATTTCAGTGGTATTGTATTATTATTTACAATGATTTCATCAATATATTTTGTAATAAAATATCAAAGTATGAATAATAAAATAATTATTAAAGAAAAAAAGAAAGTTGTTAAAAGAAACAAAATATATAATATGAATAAAAGATATAATTATGAATTTAAAGAGAAAAAAACTTTTTAATATTGACATTTTATTTAATTATTATATAATTTTAGTGAGTGAGGAAATATAAGCATTATGCGAGCTATTTCGGGTATAAACTTACACGTATAAAACACGGAGTCACTTAAAGTAGTGGCTTTGTGTTTTTTTCTATTTTAATAAAGCTACTTAGAAAGGAGAATTATGAAATATTTTAAGAAAATTGAAGGAAGAAATCTTTACTTATCACCCATTAGTGAAGAAGATGTAATTAAGTATACTGAATGGATGAATGACTTTAAAGTAACCGATGGCATTAATATGAGTACTAAACTAATAGACATTAAGTCCGAAAAAGAATGGTTTAATAATAACAAAGATATGGTATTTGCTATTGTTAAAAACAACGATGAATTAATAGGAAATGTTAGTCTTAACAAAATTAATTATTTAGACAGAACTGCTGAAATTGGTATTTGTATTTGAAATGAAAACAATCGTGGTAAGGGTTATGGTAGTGAAGCTTTAAGTTTAATAATCAAGTATGCTTTTGATTATCATAATCTTAACAATATTATGCTTAGGGTTTATTCATTTAATAAGCAAGCAATAAAATGTTATGAAAAAGTAGGATTTAAAGTATTCGGTGTTAGAAACAATTGTCACTTTTGTAAGGGTGAGTATTGTGATGAAATATACATGCAAATAATTAATGAATTTAGAAAGGAGTAATATGAAATATATAGGAACTAAAAAAATAGAAACAGAAAGATTAATTTTAAGAAAAATAGAAAAAGACGATTATAAGATGGCATATTATAATTGGTGTAATAGTAGTATAGTATGTAAATACACTATGTGGGATAAGCATAAAAATATAGATGTTACTAAAGAATTATTTGATGAATGGATTCAAGATTATAAAGATTTAGATACATATAAATGGATAGTAGAAATTAAGGATACTAAAGAATTAATTGGAACTATAGATGTTGTTTCTAAAAAATTAATGTCATATGGTGCTTGTGAAATTGGCTATTGCTACGGAGAAAAATACTGGAGACATGGTTATGCGACTGAAGCCTTAAAAGGTGTTATTAAATTTTTATTTGAAGAATGTGATGCTGAAGTAGTATATGCAGAATATATGAGTAATAACATAGGAAGCGGAAAAGTTATGGCTAAAGCTGGTATGAAATTTGAAGGATTTTTAAGAAACAGAATAGTTGATAAAGATGGTATAAGAAATGATTTAGGAGCTTATTCAATTACAAAAGAAGAATATTTTCAAAAATAATTGCTTAAATTAAAATAATGTGTATAATATATTAATTATGGGGGTGTAGGTATGCAATTAGATGAACTTACTTATAATGAAAAAATTGATTATTTAAAATTAGTTATTGGTGAATTAAATAATGTTGATTTAAATAAAAAACTAGAACAAAGTTTTTTAAAAATAGTAAATCGTTTATCTATTATTTTATGTTCTAGAAAATTAACAAATAATGAGTTAAATGGCTTTATATCTTGTTTGTTAACAATAAAAGAAAATAGTATTCAAATGATTAAAGCAAGATAATTGACAAAACATTTATTAAGTGTTAAAATTTGACTAATGGCGATGAAAATATTTAGTAGTAATTTAATACTATCACAGAAATCTTTTATATAGTTGAGAATAGAAGAATAAAGGTTAAATTATGAATTTCACTATTGGAGCTACAAAACGATGGTTTTGCGTATAAATGCGTTAAATTTTTAAAGAGCTGAATTTTTTCAGAATTTGGGTGGTACCGCGGATTTTAAACAGTAATTCGTCCCTTAGTGGATATTACTGTTTTTTTATTTGGAAAGGATTAGTATGGAAGAGAAAGTATTAAAAATAAAAGAAGAATTACAAAATAAATTAACAAATATTAATAACTTAAAAGAACTTAATGATTTAAAAGTAGAATATTTAGGCAAAAAAGGATTAGTAAGTTCTTTATCTAGTATGATGTCTTCATTATCAATTGAAGAAAAGAAATCCTTTGGAAAACTTTTAAATGATTTAAAAAATGAAGTGACTAGTAAAATAGATGAATTAAAAGAAAAGTTAGAAAAAGAAGAATTAAACAAAAAACTAGAAAACGAAAGAATAGATATAAGTTTACCTGCTACTAAAATAAGTTGTGGAGCACCTAATATTTTAGAAAAAATAATAGAAGAAGTAGAAAGTGTTTTTATGTCTATGGGTTATGATGTAGTAGATGGACCTGAAATAGAATTAGATCACTATAATTTTGAATTATTAAATATTCCTAAAGGACATCCTGCAAGAGATGCTCAAGATACATTTTATATAAAAGATGAAGAAGTATTACTTAGAAGTCAAACTTCGCCTGTACAAGCACGTGTTATGTTAGAAAATGGTGGAAAAAAGCCAATAAGAATGATTTGTCCAGGAAAAACATATAGAAGAGATGATGATGACGCAACTCATTCACATCAATTTATGCAAATAGAAGGATTGCTAATTGATAAAAATATAAGCTTATCAGATTTAAAAGGAACATTTGATGTAATATCTAAAAAATTATTTGGAGAAAATGTTGAAACAAGATTTAGACCAAGTTATTATCAATTTACAGAACCATCAGTAGAAACAGATATATCTTGCTTTGTTTGTGGTGGAAAAGGTTGTTCACTTTGCAAAAACACTGGCTGGATTACAGTAAGTGGAGCTGGAATGGTACATCCTAATGTACTTAGAAATTGTGGATATGATCCAAAAGAATGGAGTGGCTTTGCTTTTGGATTTGGCGCTGAAAGACTTGCTATGCTTAAATACGGTATTAATGACATTAGAACATTTTATCAAACTGATTTAAGAGATAGTAAGAACTTTGATAGAAAGGAGGTATAGTATGATTAGTTTAAATTGGGTAAAAGAATATATTGATTTAAAAAATGAAAACTTGAAAGATTTAGCTGTTAAAGTAACAGAAGCTGGAATTAATATTGAAAAAGTAATAACTAATCATATTGATAATTTAGTTGTTGGAGAAGTTATAGAGTGTGTAAATCATCCTGATAGTGATCATTTACATGTATGCAAAGTAAATGTGGGCGAAGTTATTCAAATAGTATGTGGAGCTAGTAACGTAAGAAGTGGTATAAAAATAATAGTAGCGCTACCAGGAGCTGTTTTACCAGGCAATTTTGAAATAAAAAAAGGTAAAATTCGTGGTGTAGAATCTAATGGTATGATATGTGCTTTATTTGAACTAGGTTTAGAAGAAAAAAATGAAGAAAACTATAATAAAGGAATTACCGAATTAGGAAGCGATGCTATAGTTGGAACTGATGCTTTAGAGTATTTAGGATATGATGACACTGTATATGAATTAGATGTGCATAAACATCGTAATAATGATTGCTATTACCATATTGGTTTTGCTTATGAAATAGCGGCAATTTTAGGTAAAAAAGTTACTTTACCAGAAGCTAATTATAGTGAAATAGAAGAAAATATAAAAGATTATTTTAGTTTAGAAGTTGCTACTAAAAAATGTCCTTATTACTTAGCCAAAATGGTAAAAGACGTAAAAATAAAAGAATCGCCTGAATTTATAAAAAGACGCTTAATATCAGTTGGAATGAGACCAATTAACAATGTTGTTGATATTTCTAATTATGTAATGCTTGAATATGGTCAACCAATGCACTTTTTTGATAAAGACAAGTTAGGAAATAAGATTTTAGTAAGAGATGCATCTGATGAAGTAATTACTACATTAGATGGAAAAGAAAGAAAATTAAATCAAAATGATATTGTTATTACTGATACTATAAAACCAGTATGCATAGCTGGTGTTATGGGTGGCGAAAATACTGAAATAGATGAAAATACTAAAAATATTCTTATAGAAAGTGCTATATTTGATGCGACTAGCATAAGAAATACAGCAAATAGACTTAACTTAAAAAGCGAAGCTTCTATTAGATATGGAAAAGGTTTAAACTATGAATATACTTTAAATGCTATAAATAGAGCTTGCTATTTATTAGAAAAATATGCTGATGCTAAAATACTATCTGGTATTGTTTGCCATGATGAGGTTGATAAAACACCTAAAAAAGTTTCCTTTAAAACAGAAGAAATTAATAAAATGTTGGGTATTAAAATAACAGATGAAGATGTAATTACTGAACTTAATAAATTAGATTTTCCATTTGTACATGATAATGATTTATTTAGTGTTACTATACCTAATAGAAGACTTGATATAGATGCTAATATAAATGATATAGCAGAAGAAATTGGTAGACTTTATGGATATCATAATTTAGTAGCGACCTTACCTAGAGTACCGATTAGACGTGGTGTTTATGTAAAAGATGTTTTACTTAGAAAAGAAGTTTCAAAGCGTCTTCGTTCATTAGGTTTAAATGAGTGTAAAACATATACTTTAGTTAGTCCTAGTATGAGCAAACAATTCGTTTATGAAAATAAAGAAAACATTGTTTTACCAAATCCAATGAGTGTCGATAAATCAGTTATAAGAACTACTTTAATACCATCTTTATTAAATATATATGACTATAATAAAGCTCGTAATGTTAAAGATATATTCTTATATGAAATAGCTAAGACATATGATGTTAATTTTACAGAAGACGTAAAAGTTGCTGTTTTAATTAAAGGTAATTATATTGTTAATGAATGGCAAAATGTAAAAGTTAATGCAGATTTCTATGTATTAAAAGGTATTTTAGAAAATTTATTAGATTATTTAGGATTTAAAAATAGATATGATTTAGAAGTAGAAAGTATTAGTGATATGCATCCTGGTATATGTGCTAGAGTTTTATTAGATAGAGATTCTATCGGTATTATAGGTAGAGTAAATCCAATGATATCAAAAGATGATATTTATGTATTAGAATTATCTTTAACTAAAATATATGATAAAAAAATAAAACCATTAAAATACAAAGAACAATCTAAATTTCCAAGTATTACTAAAGATTTAGCGTTCATAGTTAAAAAAAATATAAGTGCTAAAGAAATAACAAAAGAAATAAATCATGCTGGTGGTAGACTTCTAACTAATGTAAATGTTTTTGATGTTTATACTGGTGATAAAGTAAATGAAGATGAGAAGTCTCTTGCTTTCTCTTTAACATTTATGGATAGTACTAAAACTTTAACAGATGAAGAAGTAATGTCAGTGTTTGATAAAATAATTGCTGGTGTTACTAGTAAATTTAATGCAGTATTAAGGGATAAGTAATGAATTACCAAGTAGAGTTAGAACATATTTTGGATATTAACAAAGGTAAAACACCAAGTTTATTACTTCACTCTTGCTGTGGACCTTGCAGTACTTATGTACTTGAATATTTAAGTAAATATTTTGATATAACTGTATACTATTATAATCCTAATATGGATACTGTAGATGAATTTAAAAAAAGGCTTACAGAACAAATAAAGGTTATAAATAAATTACCTTCTACTAATCCTATTAAATTAATAGAAGGTAATTATGATAGTCAAAAATATTTAGATTATATAAAAGGTTTAGAAAGCAATTTAGAAGGTGGTAATAGATGTCATAAATGTTACTATCTTAGATTAGAAGAAACAGCTAAATTAGCTAAAGATAAAAATTTCGATTATTTTTGTACAACTTTAACAGTAAGTCCTTATAAGAATGCAAAGGTAATTAATGAAATTGGTTCTAAGCTAGAGAGTATTTATAATGTATCTTATTTATATTCTGATTTTAAGAAAAAAGAAGGATATAAAAGAAGTATAGAATTATCTAAAGAATTTGATTTGTATAGACAAAATTATTGTGGATGTATTTTTTCTAAAAAGACAGGGGATTTGAATGAAGAAAAATAAAATTTTAAAACGTCAAGTATTACTATATACTAAACAGTTGGTTTTAGCTTTAAGTAATTATGCTGAAAAGAAAATAAGTAAAGATGATTTAATTAATTTAGTAAGTGATGTTTCCTTAGCTAACGAACTTATAAGTGTTTCAAATATGAAGTTTTCTATGGAATTGGCTTTTGAAAATCTAATGAATTTTCCATTAGGAACTGAAAGAATAAACTTTTCTATAGAAGATTATACTAATGTTTGCAAATATTATAACTTATTAATAAACGAAACTGTTAAACAAAAATATAAAAGTAAAAAAATGTAGTTTAAATAAACTATGTTTTTTTGTAAATAAATTGTCTAATTAAGTCTTAATTTGGCTTTAAGGTTGTTTGTAAATAAAATATTTTGTATAATTAATTTTAGAAGGGTAAGTGTTAATATGAAAAATAAGGGATTCACATTGATAGAATTATTAGGAGTAATAATAATACTAGCGTTAGTTGCTGTTATTACAACTCCAGTAATAACAGGAATAATAGAAGATTCTAAAAAAGAAACTGTTAAAAGAAGTGTTGAAAATATAATTAGTGCAGCACAAATATATATAGCTAATGAAGAACTAGCTAACAAAAAAGTTCCCAAAGGCAAGAATATATATGAAGCTGTTTCAAAAGAGATAAGTGGAAGTAAGCCTGAATATGCTGAAATAATAAGTGATGGAATAGGAAATATAGCTTATGCTATATTATTTAGAAATAATTGTTATAAAAAGTCTTACGATGGCGTTCAGACAATAACTGAAAAAAGTACTATTAAAGATTGCAAAATCGTATATGCAGAAACTATATTAAATGGAGCATATCCAGTATTAGATGAAAAAATGATAGCTATTACATATACTGAAACAGGTATACCAAAAGTGGCAGATGAATCTAGTGAATGGTATAGTTATGCAAGTAGAAAGTGGGCTAATGCAG
>OBKS01000395.1_pt1 | contig 44264 bp, 70 predicted proteins | sample 1517381 | NCBI WGS metagenome assembly OBKS01 (sample SAMN04571686, study PRJEB22368) | human gut metagenome | biome: human gut; material: stool | host: Homo sapiens | place: Luxembourg | collected 2012-08-03 | reverse complement strand
TTTTTTTTTACCTATTCCAAATCCTCTTCTGTCACTACCAGCATTTCATTCGGTTCGTATATTGTCTTCGGTCTTAGTCTATCCCCTATTCTTTCAGGCATACGATACGTTCTCGGTACTACTTCGCCATTAGCATCACAGCCTAGCATTAGTTCACCATCTTTCAGCATTTTATCAAGATGGGTGTTAGTCACAGAAAAGTCACCGGAACGGGCCACTATCTGCTGCTGAGTAAAACCGCGACCTGTGTCATCTGACTGTTGCAGGTCTTCAAGCGCGGCGAGTATCGATTCCTTACGCCCTTCATCCTTCCCACGTTTTACAGCATTCTTTACGTTTTCTTTACCTTCCTTTGTCAGCCCTTCTTCCCGCTCTTTCTCCTCGTCAGTCTTGAACGGCTCGAAGCCCCACGGCATCAGCACAAGCGCCTTGTGCGGCTCAGGCAGGTCCAGGTTTACGATTGTGCCGTACTCCTCTGTGCTACCCAGGAACTCGACAGCACGGTACTCTTTCGGCGGTGGTGCTTCACGGAACTGTACAGACTCCAGCACCATGCCAACCGTTTTCTGTTGAGGCCCATGTTTGAATTTAGAGTGGTATACGTTTATCTGGCGGACGGTTGCACGTTCGATTGTCAGTTCCACGTCGACGCCAGCATACAGTGCCCCGCTACCACGGGCTTTCTTTCCGCCCTTCGGTGTATGGTGGACAACACCCACCGCAGCTTTAGTTGCGTCGCGTACTTCTTTCAGGATGGCGATAACTTTACCCATACCGATTGCCGTTGATGAGCTGTTCTCGTCGAACTTATCGATCGTCAGGGCCAGCGTCTGGTTGAGGGTGTCAAACGCAACCATGCCAATAGGTTCATCCCCCGCAGTTTCGCGCATTAACTTAATCAGGCTTTTCAGTTTTCCGACTTCGCCCATGTCGATGACATGTACATAATCTTTACCTTCCTCGCCGTATTTAGCCGCGAGTGCGTCAATACGTGTGCGTGTAGCCGCGCCACCCTCACCGTCGATATAGAAGTGATGGCAACGCTGGGTGTCCGCCCCGGCGAACCGGTATCCGGCGGCGCTAAGATACATCATCCCCAGCGTATAGAACGATTTGTATGTGCCCGACTCCCCGACGATATCCCAGATGCAGTCTGACGGCATATAACCTTCAACGACGAAATCAGCCTTTACCGGTTCCGGTAGCTCGTCCTCCTCTGAGCCATCATCGTCTTCCAGGTCGTCCAGGCTGCATGAAACAGATTCACGCGCACCCCATCCGATAGCCTCGGCGACTTCACTGAACGGCAGCCCGGTCGCATCACACGCATACTTCCACACCTCTTTCGGCGACATGCCTTCGGTTGCCGTAATGTCAGTGTCGTGGATCATGGTTACGTTCGGCGCTTCGTAGCCCTCGCGCGGGAAGCACAGCAGGAAGTCGTCCGGCCGCGGCGTAGGGTCGCTGTAATTTTCTGCATGTTCCGGCGTAGCTGGCATCTTAAGGCCGCGGGGCGTCATAACACCGCCGTACTCAAACGCCAGCGCCTCAAACGCATCAGTAAACGCGGTACGCAGTTCTTCCGGTATCTGGTAATCCGATGCGCTGCTAACGTCAACGGCGGGGATACCTTCCAGTAACTCGTCCGGGTCAATCAGGTCGTTGCGGCGCGACCAGATAACCGTAGAGCCAACCGGCGGCAGGTACATCGGTTGTGACAGAGTAAACCCGCTGCGGTCAGCGCCCATGCCTTTGAAGAAGTGCTCAAGCAAGCCATGACGAACACGGATGATGTCACCACCCTCAACAGGACGGGCCATCGGCATGACGACGCGAAAGCGTGGTGACTCATCGGTATGGGATGCCGTGGTGTAGAGGCACATAGCCAGGCGGCTGCGCTTAACCAGGCGCACAGCTTCCTGATACTCTTCCGGTGTTGCGCTGTCGAAGTCCAGATAGGCGAGCGACGATTTGCTTACAGACGCGTCGCAGCGATAGAAGAAGCCTTTACGTGCTTGCTTAAAGTCAGCGGTTTCAGGGTCTTTTACGGTGCTGTGCGTAGAGTCACACGCGGCAGTGATATACCCCGGCGCGGTCTTCGGGTTAATTCCGTCACGAACAGCATCAAGCGGCTGAATTAGCTCTTTCAGGTCGTCCAGTGTTGCCGTGTGTGTGGTTCTGACGTTTATATCCTTTTTCTCTGCCCGCGCGTTGCGACGTGACCACGAGTAGGATAAAATTACATCGGACATGTTGTATTTCCTTCAGCAAGTAATTTGGCCTCGGCGTTCACCGCGTCGGGGCTTTCTTTTATTCCAGGTCTTCTAAAGTAGCGATCATTCCGCGAACTTCAGCAACAGCGCTATATTTCCCGCCAACGTTTTTCACGACACCGGATTTAACCAGCACTTTCAACGACCCTTCAATAATGGCAGAACTATAGTACGTAAAATAACTGCGGCGCAAGTCGATAACGCTGCACGACCCTTTTTTACGTGTTAAGGAAACGACTGCCGTAAATACGCGCGACTGAAATTCGGTCATTTCACGTTCTCCTTAATCCACGCTTCCACTTTCTCCGGGTCAAACGTACCCGGCTGCCGGCGGCCCATAATGCGGATACAACAATCCGGGAACTTCCCACTCTTTAACCAGTTATTAAGCGTGCGGCGAGTAACCCCAATACGCTCAGCTACTTCATTCTGTGTCATTCTCAACCCCTCATCATCAGTTAACGAAACCAAGTATACATTGCGAATAATGGGAAATCAAACATAATCTCAACTATTGACATTATGAAAATCTTCGTTTAAGGTGCTTCTATATCTTAGTTACTTTGATTCCTGTTCACCTTGTAAAACCCGCCGAAAACGAGCGCCCAACGCGAAGTGTTAGGCGGCAGTTTACTGAACATGAGAATTATAGTAACTTTCCTTTCTTAGTATCTCCGGTTGCCTTGGGCAAGCTCTATTCTCATCGGCAGCATATATCTTAAGTATCTGATTTTCTTAATGTGCCGTAGATTCGCAACCGTAAAAATGTAACGATTATTGGGCAGGCTTAAGGCCTGCCCTTTAGTTACCAAGTAATAAGAATAAAGGCACAACCTTCCCTAAAGAATCACAACGGCAACGTAACTATTCTCTTGCACACCCCAATATAATAGGATACTATTCACTTATCGAAACGAGACAGAGGAGTTAGGGTTATGTTTAAGGAGGGTCAGTTGGTGAAATGTGCCGACGGTAGCCACGGCATAATTGAATTAAAATCTGATTTATTTCCAGGGGAGTACATCGTGATTGTGCAAAATGTGGGAGGAGTAAACTCGGTAATACGCATGCCTGGGGGAGATTTAGAACTCATCGGCAACAATTTTAAATTCAAAGGGGCGAAGTGATGGAAGAATTATTTGAAGAACTGAAACATCATGAATTCGAGGAAATATACTTCGTAGCCGAACGTTACGAGATCCACCTGGTGGATGGTATAACGGTTATTACATCTACTAGTGAGAGAATGTTAAATAGTTTACGAGCAATACGAACGGCATCGAATCATGATGCTCGTGCCGACGACTCCCAGGGAGGTTGCCGTGTTAAGTAAATACCGCATAGTTAGCGAAGAGTGGGTTACCGCCTTCGGTGAGAAACGAATTACACCTGCCGTGCAGGTTCGCGTTGGCTTTTTTCTGGTGGGTTACTCTGACGCGTTGCGAAAGCGTCAAGCAGGCGCGCTACTACATAGAACATGGTTGCGCCAGGCGCGAGAAATCTAAAGTTATCGGAGTTATTAGTTATGAGAGAAGCATTTGAACGGTGGGCCGTCGTCGAGGGTCTGCCTGTTAACAAGGGCTCTAAGAAAGAGTACCTGAACGTTAAGACGCGTCTCGCGTGGCGGGCGTGGAAAGCTGGTGTGTTGTTTATAGCGAATCAGAAGTGAGATATGGGCGAGTGGATTAAGTGTAGTGGGCGGATGCCGGAATATACGCAAATGTTACTTGCATTTAGTCAAGGTGAAATCGTGGCAGCATATTGGAACTGGGTTGTAAGCCCAATCGATTATAAGAAATATAGAGGTTTCACGTATTTATCCGGAAATACCCTTGAAGATGTAACCCACTGGATGCCGCTGCCTAAGACGCCATCGCTGGTGTAACAGGTGGTGTAACAGGTCAATAGTTTAAGATTTTACTGAGTGACTTACGCTGCTACACAGCAGCGTATCATTTTTCTCATTTTTGTTCTATTTCACCAAACGCAACAATCGAAGCGACTATTGCAGGAGATGCAACAATGAAACCGAATGACATCGTAACCTGGACGGTAGAAACGGAGAAAAGCGATTCGGGCTTATTGTTGTGTCAGACGGCAACAAGTACCGTGTTATGCGATGGCGTCAGTGGGTACGACGCCCGAGGTACTACTGGATTCGCAGTGAACGATTATCTTTAAAACACCAATAAAATTTACTTGCACATTAAGATAGAATAGGCTACTATTCATTTACACAAACGAGAGGAGAGACGGAAGATGTATAAGTATCTGACGGTTGAGAAACTGGAACAGCTTTATGCTGAGTTGCGAGTTTGCAGTGTATGCAGCGGCGACAACGAGCATGTTTACGGCGAACTGGAGGTAGCTGATGAGTAACAAAAACGAAGTATTCGAGTACCTGATCGACCAACTACGGCAGCAGGTGAACAACAGCCCGTACAAGCAACAGTGCGAAGACCTGGCGCACGAGGTGTTGTCACTCAAGAATCAGTTACGTGATGCGTCAGAACATATTAAGGAGTTGCATAAGGCGTTGGCTACAGGTGACGTGGAGGCGTACAAACTTATCCGCAAGTGCGCGCAAGTGTCCGAGCAATCTGGTTGCTGCAAGGGGGATACGTCGGAATGTTCCCATCACTGGCGATTCGTTGGGAGTCGTAAGTCACCTTCCGCAATGATGTGCAGAATATGCGGACTAAAGAAATGACCAGCATCTTATTTATCTGGACACTTACCGCAGGCCAGATGCAACTGGCGGCATCAGAAACGTTTTACTCGATGGAGGCGTGCCAGTCAGCGGCACGCGCCGCAGAGAACGCGCACTTCCTGTTTCAGGGCGACAAGCCCAACGATTCAGAGGTACGCGCTATCTGCTCACCTAAGCGACTTGGTAAACAGGAGAGATAATTATGGCTGTTCGCAAAGGCTTTTATGAAGATGGCCACTTCGATAGCAAAGTAAACGGGGAGTACGTAAGTTATGAAGACTACGCGAAACTCGAAGCCGAGTTACAGAAATACAAAGACCAGTTTCCGGATTACGTCGAGTGCGCGAACTGTGGGTCGGTTACACATGTGGAAGGGGTGGATTGATGGTGCAGAGATATGAGGTAAAAGCGTGGGGTCTGCCAGAGCCTGAGATGGCTGAGTATGCATACGGCGATTATGTAGAATACGACGCTTATCTGAAACTTGAAGCAAAGTTACGTGAATTCGCCGAACAGGTAATGTACGCACCTTGTTCGAAAGTTACAGAAGAAATGGCCCGCGAGATTCTCGGAATATGAGCCTCGCAACTGACATCCTGGAACGAAGCGGCCTTGCGCCGCTGTCGCCGAGAGCGAACACCCGGATATACAAGCGTCGGGGTAACGCGATGTACCCTGAGATTCAGGCCAGACGCAAAGCGGTCCGCGCCTGTGGATTCCAGAACGGGAAGGCCGTGAATCTCGGTGAGTTTAAAACAAAGGAGCGCGCCGCTATCGCTAATCGGCTATTTAATTACTGGAAATCGCTGGGATACGATGATATTCCGACGAAACCGCAGAGACGACAATACATCTGGAGACGCAAATGACTACTATCGCGTTCGACGGAAAGACGATGGCCTGTGACACCCGTGTTGTGTGCGGAAGTAACTGCTACAACACAGATACCAAGATATACGAGAATTATTTCGCTGTCATTGGGGTCGCTGGCGATGCTGGGGTAGGGGATATTCTCGTTGGTGACCGGGGAATTTTAGTGCCTAAGCACTATGACTTCGATTTCGAAGCCCTGGTGTTTGTGAAAGACACAGAAAAGGTGTATAAAGTCGCGTTTTATAAATCATGGGATTGCGCACTAAGTTCTGTTATTCCTGTTGCCGATAGCTTTGCCGCCGTTGGGTCTGGCGCACCCTATGCACTAGCGGCCATGGAATGTGAGTATTCGGCACATGGTGGCGTAGCCGTTGCATCGAAGTTCGACACCAACAACGGCGGCAAGATTATTACCAAACAACTATTAGGATAATTCCTACCCGTGGTATCCTCCAGTTACTGCATACTTAATACGCACCTGGAGGATTCATCTTGGATAAATTTACTGAAACAGTGACAGGCTGGCTTCTGGCTGCCGCACTCGCCGGAGGGGTCATCGGACTACGACAACATAAGTCCGTTATTTCCGGCCCTATCGACGGCTTCTTCTTTATCGTAACTGGCTTCACCTGCGCCGTATTTGGTGCACCTCTCGCAGCCCAATGGTTCGGTATTACCGGGGAGCGCGAGATAGCTGGCCTGGGCTTTATCATCGCCGTTCTCTGGATGCCTATTTATTCCCGTCTCTCCGGTATCGTTGCCGGAGAATACATCGCACGTCGAGGGGGCCCGGATGAATGAGTTATTCTGGTTCGGCGGTATGCTGGCAATCGGGGGTACATCGCTGTTTAATGTGTATCACCCCAGCGTTGACGACGGGCTGTTCGGCCGGGTGCTCTATATCCTGACTGCTATCGTCTGCGCCGCCGGATGTATCCACCTGTTACAGGGCAGCATGTCACCAACGCTGCCAGAGACGTTAATCACATTAGTTGCGCTGCGTCAGATTCGACAGGCGTGGCTGTCATACGGAGGACATAAGCGTGTCTCGAAACATTTCAGATAATGGACTGCATTTCACCGCCGCGTTCGAGGGATTCCGCGGAACTGCGTATCGTGCTACGTCAAACGAGAAGTACCTGACGATAGGCTACGGCCACTACGGACCGGACGTAACACCGGGCAAGACCATCACTCCCGGACAAGGCCTCCTGCTACTTAATCGCGATATGGCTAGGGCCGTCAGGAAAGCCGACGAATTAGTGCACCCGATATTCAATCAAGCGCAGTTCGACGCAATTTGTGACCTTTGTTTCAACGTGGGTACAGGGGTTATAGAGAAAGATAACCAGCTAGCCGACTTCGATGACGCGGTGCGCCTGGGAAATGTAGCGGAGTGCCGTCGGATTATGGGTCAGTTTGTCTACCAGAAAGGCAGGAAACTGCTTGGTCTCCGGCGCCGTACCGCTGGTCGTCTGGCGCTGTTCGATGGTAAGCCGTGGCAGGAGGCGGAGGCTATCGGGCGAGCGGTGAAAGGTTAACACCTAAGACTAATCCGACGATACTTAAATCACCTCCTGTTCCATCCCTCTGCTCTCCAGTTTTATCCCGGCCCTGACCCAGCCGGGATTTTTTTTTATCTATTTTCTGCAATGACTAGTTGACTATTACCTGCGACCCTACTATATTTACTCCATCGACAACGAGAACGGAGTAGAGAAGATGAAATTATATTTAGTAGAAGCCAGCTGGTGTGATTACGACCAATACGATTCTTTTGTGGTGTGGGCTAAGTCGCCAGAAGAAGCCTTGTGCCTGGTTCGCGCTAAGGACGACCCAATAACCATGAATAACTTCAACGATGACGTAAAAGTTACCGAAATCAAGAAACCGAAAGAAAGCGGAATCGTACTTGGCTCCTTCAACGCGGGATAATGAATATGAAAATCACAGACACCGAAGCATTCGAAGACGCACAACTGATGGCACGTATCGCCGTAAGTAACCTGAGCAGCAATATTCCAGCGGACGCGTTCTGGACCGCGGCGATGAAGGCACTTAAAGCAGCTTATGCAGGAGAGAAGAAATGAAGCGTTACCAGAAGAAAACGGTAGAGAAGTTCATGACATACCTTAATGAGATGGGTCTCTCTGTTTACGGGCCGAGTATGACGCCAGATGGGGAAGAAACGGGCGCACTAATGGATTATGACGTGGACACGATATTGGCCCGCCGTAAGTATATCACTAAAGGCGATTTACGTAAGTTTGAGGGCTACGAATGAAAATCACAGATACCAAAGCCTTCAAAAACAAGCAACTGAAAGCAGCTTATGCAGGAGAGAAGAAATGAGCGAACAAGGTCCAGCAAGCCATTACGTGTAGGACGTAAAGTCAGTCACACCCCGTTCCCGACACGCGAGGAACTGATGAAACGTAACAGTTTCCCGGGGCCGGACAAGTATCTAAATCGCATGTGGGGAGAGCGTAAAGAATGACTAACAACGAATATGAAAAAGCATGCGTCGAATCTGCGACCGGGCAAGCGTGGCTTAAAGGCGCGGACGAGATGATCGAACACCTGGAAAAACAACTCGCAGAGTGGCAAGAGCACCGCCGCGAACTTATCAACCGTTTCAACCTGAACAAGGGTGATACCAATGCCTAAAATCACAATCGCATCGCTCGAACGCCGTATTCAGGTTCTTGAGTCAGAGAAACAGACGTTAGGCGGGCAACTGTCGATTAACGGTGAATTTCAACTGGAGGCGTTTAAGTTGTTACTCGCACTCACGGCGGACATAGAAAATATGCTCGGCTTGCTGGAGTCAGGAGAATGGTCAGAGCATTGCACTAAATCAGAGTTAGGCCAACGGCTTGAGTCGGAGATTACTAACATGCTTAGTGGCCTTGGGTGGTCGCCAGATGAAAGCGCCTGAACCGGTAGTTATTGATGGCGTCCTATGGAAACCCTACTCGGTTAACCACATCGACGCCGACGGGAAGAAGTTCAGCTTCTACATTTTTGCAATCAGCCGGGAGCACGCCGCCTGTGTGGTCGACGATATACGAGAAACGGCGTGGCTTGGTGATGAGATAGTGGGGTGAGAGTATGAGTCTTGAGGTGGTTATTGGTCTGGTCGGTCTTAGTTACTTCATTGGGTTATTGGTTGGATTTCTGTGGGGTAGATATTAATGTTCAGTGACATCAACGCCGCAATAGAAGAAGCAATCTGGCGTCGATACAACGGCGAGCAACAGCGGCACTTCTGTCTTGTGCAACGAGGAAACATGATTGCCGTAGTGCAGGACCGTGATAACAAATATCCGAATGCGATGTGGACAACGAGGAATTTCTTAGGATGATTACCAGCATTCCGAACCTGATTAAAGAATACGGCACGATGGCTGAGACATGCCGACAAACCGGCATCAACGAAATGACGATTGCGAAGTACAGCAAAGACGTTGATTGCGAGCGCCACGTAATTTATAACAATCGTCTGATGACGCACGTTAAGACAAGCCCGGTGTTATTCACGCGCCGGGGTATCACTAAAACAGAGCAACGTATTGCTAAAGAGGAGAACGAATGCGGCTACTAATCATCCCTAACGTCTGGGCTATCGCTGTAGCTAACAACCATTACGGCGGCGATGGTAAAAGAGCACCACGACACGGCCTGTATAACTGATACAAGCCCTCTACGGAGGGCTTTTCTGTACATCCCGCCCAATCCCCTTATATAATCCCTTTAGACGCGTAGGGCGCGTCTGGTGCGCTCTGATGGTCAGACGCATATGCAAGGGGATTATATGAAGCTGAAACTCAAGCAGCCATCGCCAGAGGTGGTGCAAGCTGCACATGAAGAAGCTGTTAGCGCAAACCGTCGCCGTAAACGACCGCTCGGTAAACAGAGCCTTTATCAATCATCCCGTAATTCCGCCGCGTTGTGGGACCCGGACTATTGCGACGAATTGATTCGTTTCTTCGACCGCACGTCGTGGGAGCTTGTGCCTACCTCCAAAGGCGACGAACGCCCGCTGATTCAGGACAAACCGCCGTCACTGGCCCGCTTTGCCTTACGCATCGGCGTCACTATCCCGATTATTAAGCTGTGGCTGCGCGAGATTCCCGCATTCGCAGAAGCATGGGAGACAGCGCAGGCATTGGAAGAGGCATACTTCACTGAGACAGGGGCCGCAGGTATCTCTGCTACGTTTGCCGCTGCGAAACTTGGCCTTGGCAAAGAGAAACCAGTTGAATCCGCCGAAGAAACGGCACCGACTGAGATTATTTTCAGTGTTGCGGAGCCTGTAGGTAAAATTGTAACAACGAACATGGGTGAGGTAGAGGAATGAGTATTCAGCTATCCGCGCCGCAGGCACTGTTCCTGAATTGTGACAACAAATACAAGGCCTACGTAGGCGGCTTCGGTAGTGGCAAGACGTTTGTCGGCTGCCTTGACCTGCTTACGTTTATGCTCAAGCACCCTGGTACGCGCCTGGGCTACTTCGGCCCTACCTATCCCGCCATCCGTGACATCTTCTACCCGACATTCGAGGAAGCGGCTAACCTGCTCGGCCTTGATGTGCTGGTTAAATCCGGAGACAAAGAGGTCGTGGTTACTCGCGGTAAGACGGTGCTCGGAACGGTTATCTGTCGTTCTATGGATAACCCCGGTTCGATTGTGGGTTTCAAAATCGCCGCCGCGGTCGTGGATGAACTGGACGTACTGAGCCGAGAAAAAGCTGAACTGGCATGGAACAAAATCGTCGCCCGTATGCGTCTGGTTATCCCTGGTGTAACCAACCACATCTCCGTCACCACGACGCCGGAAGGGTTCAAGTTCGTCTACGCCAAGTTCAAAGAGAACCCGACACCGAGTTACTCAATGGTGCAGGCTTCCACCCACGAGAACGCGCGATTCCTGCCGCCTGACTACATTAGCTCGCTGACCGAGACTTACCCAGCGCAACTGATTAACGCGTACCTGAATGGGGAGTTCGTTAACCTGACATACGGCAGCGTCTACTACGCCTACGACCGACGTAAGCATCGCAGCAAAGAGACAATCCAACCGGGCGACACGCTGTACATCGGGCAGGACTTCAACGTTACGAAGAACGCCAGCGCCGTGTATGTGCAACGTAAAGACGGCTGGCACGCGGTAGCAGAACTGAAAGGCCTGTTCGATACGCCGGATACCGTGCGCGTAATTACAGAGAAGTGGAAGTCGCAGGGCCACCGCATCGTCGTGTACCCCGACGCCAGCGGCAAGAACCGCAAGACAAACTCGGCATCAATCTCCGATATTGCCTTACTACAGCAGGCGGGGTTCGATGTTCGCGCTAAATCTGCCAACCCGCCGGTTAAAGACCGTGTTTTAGCGGTGAATACCGCACTGGAAAAAGGTAAGCTGTGGGTTAACGACCACTTATGCCCTGAGATAGCGAAGACGCTGGAGCAGCAGGCATATGACGATAACGGGGAGCCATCCAAAGACGGCATCATCGACCATATGGCAGATGCCCTGGGCTATCCTGTAGTTTACGAGATGCCGGTGGTTAAACCAGTAATCAACATCCCGGTGACTTTCGCACTTTAAGAGGATTATTCAATGTTAACTATGAACGGTCAGAATCAAGGTGTTAAGACAAAACACCGGGAATGGCTGCACCACTTCGATAAATGGCAGAAGGTACGTCATGCGCTGGAAGGTGACCTTATTAGCTATCTGCGCAACGTCGGTAAGAACGAACCCGACCCGACCTACGCAGCCCAGCGACAGGAAGAATATGAGAACGGCGCTATCTGCTACAACTTCACTAAACGTACCCTGGCCGGGATGGTCGGCAGTGTCATGCGCAAAGACCCCGAGCAAATTATTCCACCTGAACTGGAGTACCTGTTGCACAATGCCGACGGTTCCGGTGTTGGGCTGTGGCAGCACGCGCAGGACACGCTGATGGAGATTGACTCGGTTGGCCGTGGCGGGCTGCTGGTGGACGCGCCGGAGACAGCAGCGGCAACGGCAGCAGAGCAGAACGCAGGATTATTAAACCCGGTAATCGCGTTCTACACTGCGGAGAACATCATCAACTGGCGACTGACCCGCATCGGTTCGGTTAACCGTGTGACAATGGTCGTGCTGCGTGAGGTGTGGGAATACTCAGAACCTGGCGCAGAGTTTGAAACCAAGTTCGGTGAGCAATACCGTGTCCTTGACCTGATTGACAGCCGCTATCGCCAGCGAATCTATCGCTTCGATGCCGGAGGTGGTGCCCAGGATGAAGTAATCGAAATATTCCCGGAACTTGGCGAACAGTTACGCGGCAAAATCCCGTTCACGTTCATCGGAGCAAGCAACAACGACGCCACTGTAGACGATGCGCCTTTGCTGCCGTTGGCTGAACTTAATATCGGGCATTTCCGCAACAGCGCGGACAATGAGGAATCCAGCTTCGTAGTAGGCCAGCCTACTTTGTTCATCGCCCCGGGTGAGAATATGAGCATGGAGCAGTGGAAAGAGGCCAACCCCCACGGCGTGCGAATGGGTTCACGTTCGGGCCATAACATCGGTTACGGCGGCAATGCGTTTCTGGTTCAGGCCGGAGAGAACAACCTCGCTAAGCAGAACATGCTGGATAAAGAGAACCAAGCCATCCAGATTGGCGCGCAGCTTATCACCCCGACTCAGCAAATCACCGCTGAATCGGCCCGTCTGCAACGTGGCGCTGATACGTCTGTTATGGCGACAATCGCACGTAACGTAAGCATGGCGTATACCGATGCGCTGCGCTGGGTAGCTGCGATGCTAGGGTTGCGTGAAGGCACAGAGATTGAGTTCAAACTGAATATGGAGTTCTTCCTGCAACCTATGACCGCTCAGGACCGCGCGCAGTGGATGGCGGATATTAACGCTGGCTTGTTACCCGCCACTGCTTATTACGCCGCGCTGCGTAAGGCTGGCGTAACCGACTGGACTGATGAAGACATTCAGAACGCTATCGAGGATACACCGCTGCCGTTAGGTGCTGTTGCTCGGGTAGCAGGAGAGATTCCGCAGTCGGCGCAGCAACAAGACACCGCTCAGCAGTAAGTTCGCCTATAGCCCCGAAAGGGGCTTTCTTATAGTATGCTATTAACTTTAGCGCCACAGGGTTTATCTATGAGCTTACTTACATCCCTAATCAGCCACCAGATATGGCTGCAACGCACCGCGTCCGGTGAAGTGAAAGACCTCGCACCGTTCATTCAGGAGATGCGGGACGAAATCAAACGGCAGGTGCTGTTATTCGGTGACGACGGGCGAAGCACTGCGCGACTGAATAAACTGTTACGCGACCTTGAAGAAGCACTGACGGGGCTTACAGGTGACTGGCAAACAAAGCTGACAGAAGACCTTAAGGAACTGGCCGCATATGAGGCTGAGTGGAACGTAAAAACACTGACCGCCAACGTTGACGCGGAATTTGTTACGCCTACCGCCGAACAGGTGTGGGCTGCTGCCGAGTTTCAGCCGCTGTCGTTAAGCGACAAGCCCGTCGATTTCACTAAGCTGATGGCAGGCTGGGGTGAAACGGAGGCCGCGCGCCTCGTAACTGGCGTTAAGATGGGGTTTGTTCAGGGCCAAACCACACGGCAGATTGTTAAAAATGTCGTAGGCGCTGGTGGGCTGGCGGACATCTCTGAACGCAACGCGGCTACGGTAATCCGCACCGCGCTGTCTCACGTATCCAACGAAGCCCGCAACGAGACATACCGCCAGAACGACGACATCATCGAGAAATACGAATGGGTGTCAACGCTGGACAGCCGTACCAGTACGATTTGCAGGGCCAGAGACGGGATGACGTGGGAAATCGGTAAAGGTCCGATGCCCCCCGCCCATTTTGGATGTCGAAGTACCACTGCACCGGTAATCAGTTCGGAGTTCGACTTCCTAGATAAAGGTGCAAAACGCGCGGCTAAGGGTGCGGACGGCGGTATGCAGGTAAGCGCAGACACCACCTATTACGAGTTCCTGAAACAGCAACCGGCATGGTTCGTGGATGAAGCACTCGGACCTACCCGCGGTGCTATATTCAGGAATAGTGGGATATCCCCAGAGGAATTCCGGGTAATATCCGTCGACGCTTTTGGTAGACCTTTAACCTTGAAGGAGATGGCGGCGTTAGATAACAGGGTTGCTGAATATCTTAGGTCGGTATAAAGTATATCTAGTAGCTAGCTTTGGTCGGTGAACTACTAAAAATAGAGAAAGAATATAACCCCATGAAGGTATGCCTATCTCTGGCATCGACCAATCTTCATGGGGTTTTCTTATAGGGTTTAATATGGGAATTGTTTTTGGTGTGGGTATTAACGATGTTTCACCAATAAGTTGCGGAGGGGTGCATATAGCGTCCTACGCCGTATGGAAGAACATGTTAAAGAGGTGCTACGACAAGAAATGGCAGCAAAGAAACAGAACTTATATAGGTTGCCGCGTGTCGGACGATTGGTTGGTGTTCAGTAATTTCAAGGTCTGGTTTGATGATTTTTATGTACCTGGGTGGCAGATAGATAAGGATTTACTTAACCCGGGAAATAAGGTTTACGATGCTTCTAACTGTGTTTTTATCCCTAAATCCCTCAATACTTTCCTAACAGCCCACGACGCTCTTCGAGGCGAACACCCACTCGGCGTACATTTCCATAAACAAAAGAAAAGATTCATCGCTCAAGTATCCGTGGATGGCGTATCTGAACAAATAGGCGCTTACGAAACCGCTCAAGAGGCACACGTAGCATGGTTTCATAGAAAAATTGAATTAGCATATGAATACAAAGGTCTTTGCGATAGCATAGACCCACGCCTTTTCGAAGGCGTCTTACGTAAGATTAACTCAATGAAAGAGGTTTAGTTTATGTGCTTTTTCAAAGTAACTGATGTACCGTCGCGACGCGTAGTCCAGTACGCCCGCGTGTCTGGCTCTGGTGAGAACGTGGTATTTATTGAGGACGAAAGTGTACTGGGTACGCCGGTAGATGATATGCCGTTTGCAGATAAAACCGGTATTGCACTTCCAGCGGCAGGTATGCTTTATGAGATTCCGTATCTGGCAGATGCTGGCGATGTGTATTTCTCTGTGCAACCGAAAGACACCGAGCTGGTCGACGGTAGCGCCACCATCACTGTCGAAGTTAAGGCGGGTAAAGCGCCGTATGTACTGACCTGGTACAAAGACGGGAAGGAAGTGGTGAACGCCCCGGAAGAGGCTCTGTCTCTGACTGTTAATGCGGCTGGTGAATACTTCGTTAAAGTTACTGATGCCGATGGTGCGGAGGCCGTAAGCAAAGCGGCGAAGGTCTCTAAACCAGGATGATAAAAGGCCCCATAATGGGGCCTTAGTTTTATTTAAATCGCGCAGGCATTAACACCATAAAGGCCGTGTTTGAAAATTGTATTTTGCATCCTCTGGTTTGGTCCTGGAAATCGAAACGAGCAATTTCATTTTTGTATGCCTTAGAAATCTTGTACGCGTCTGCCAAATAACGCAGGGTGAACCCTATACTATCGACAACACCCGGTGTGATGTGCGCCACGCGTCTCCAGTCAGGAAAGTTTCCTTCTACAACATCTACCGGAAGTGTACATATAAGCGCACGATTATCGTTATAGAAAGATACACTGCCGTTGTCGTGGTTTACCTCCGCGTAGTTAAATTTAGAAGGCTCTCTCCCTTTGATGTCTATGAGAGTCCCTTTCTCAACGTTGGTCTTCACATTGTCGCAGAACAATCTATGACCGTCCGTAGACACTATCAATCCTTCAGGGTCTATGTAAAAAGCGTTCAAATAGTAGCGAACATCATTTTTAGCCCTGCATATTTTCGCCCCTACATACGCAGGGAAAGTAATTACTGTAGTAACCATTTCTCATCTCCTGTTTAAGTTAACTGAATAGTACCCTATTATGTTGGTGCGCGCAAACTATTTATTTACGTATTCCAGTTATTCCACTCAATTGTAAACGTTGGAATAAACTATTCGAATAGTTGACTTTTCACTGAAAATATGATAAGCTCCACCTGAGCTTGTGAAGTATGAGCAAGCGACCGCGGCGCGGGCAGGTAACGGAGCGGGACGTAAGTCCTGAGTGTAGTTACGCTGACGCGTTCGGAAGGGCCATACTCTATTGCTTGTGTAAAAAGTAACTGGTTTACTGAGATTACGCCGTTTCTATGTTTAAATGATAAGGACTAGCGCCCCGCCTTAAAGCGGGGCTTTACTTATCGAGAAAGGGGAAACATGAATCTTAACGCAACTGTCGTAGCTGGAGCATGTTTCATTCTCCTGACATACGGCTACGGAATCTACCAGTATCGCAGCGGCTGGAACGAAGGCCGGGCGAATCTCGTTTCGCAGCAACAGCAGAAAGCACAGGCTGAGTTAGCGAAGAAAACACAACGGCAGCAGCAGGACGAATCTAAGGCCGCCGCCGCTGACAACGAAGGCAAGACGAAATCAGAGGTGATTACCCGTGAAGTCGTTAAGTACATTAAAACGCCTGGCCGCAGCGTGTGCACTTTCGACGATGCTCGCGTCCTGCTCAAGTCCCACGCCGTTGCCAACGCCAATTCCATCCCCGGATACGACGATGATGCAGCCGCCGTGCAAACTGGCACCGCCAAGTATCGACGCTGACGAGGATTTAGCTATCGATGTTCAGAACGCCGAATGTGTACGGCAACTGAGACTGAAAGTGTTCATGTTGCAGGATTACGTGAGGAATATTCTGGAATAGTTGCCTTGTATGTTGGAATAATTTATTCTTGACATGTAAATCCGGGAGGCCCGGATTCCAACGTCCAGGGGACATACTGACTATGAATCGTTTTTTACACTATCCGTTCCAGGAAGAAGCTGGGGCAGAAGATAAATCTGGCGGTGGCGACGCTCCAAAAATGTTCACCGCTGAAGAAGTTCAGGCGATGATTGAGAAAGAAGTTGCCGGACTTAAGGCCAATCAGGAAGCATTGCTGGCGGAGAAGAAAGAAGCCGCCCGTAAAGCAAAAGAGGCCGAAGAGGAACGTCAGCGCGCGCACCAGGAGGCGCTAAAAGCCGCTGGTAAGATGGACGAGTTCGAAAAGACGATTCGTAGCCAGTATGACCCGGTGTTAGCCGAGAAAGATGGTCGCATCACCAAAATGGCTGAGCGCATCCTCGGCAGCGAACGTAAAGCGGTGTTAGGCTCTTTCGCAGGTGACTTTATTACCCCGGAAGCAGTAGACATTCTTGCTCCGTTCGTTAAGACTGAGTTCGAAGGTGATGATGTGGTTACTAAGTTTGTGGGCGCAGACGGTAATGTAATCACGACTGACCCGGAACAGTTCCGCAAATACCTGCGTGAACACAAAGCGTTTTCGCATTTGATTAAAGCAAATGCAGCTTCCGGCGGCGGGGCTTCCGGTGGCAAAGGCGGCGGGGCCGCACCAGCGTTTAAAGACATGAGTGAAGCGGAGCGTTTAGCTCTGTATAAATCGAACCCTGCCGAATTTGAACGGCAACTTAAAGCCCTGAGGAAATAATAATGGCAATTACCACTATCGGCGATATCGTAACTGGCAACATCCCGGTCCTGGCGTCTTATATGACCGAGGACCCGGTAGAAAAAACCGCGTTCTTCCAGTCCGGTATCCTGACCCCGACTCCGTACGCCGCTGAGATTGCCCGCGGCCCGTCCAACATCGCAAACATTCCTTTCTGGAAAGCGATTGATACTTCTATCGAGCCGAACTACTCGAACGATGTATACCAGGATATCGCAACCCCGCGTAATGTGCAGACTGGTGAGATGATGGCGCGCGTTGCCTACCTGAACGAAGGTTTTGGCCAGGCTGACCTGACTGTCGAACTGACCAGTCAGAATCCGCTGCAATCCGTGGCTTCTCGTCTTGATAACTTCTGGCAGCGCCAGGCACAACGTCGTCTGATTGCTACCGCGCTCGGTCTGTACAACGACAACGTAGCCGCTACCGATGCATACCACGAGCAGAACGACATGGTTATCGACGTGTCCGCTACTCTGGGCTTCGACGCAGGCGCATTCATCGACGCTACCCAGACTATGGGTGATGCTCTGATGGGTAACGGCGGTGAAGTGCTGGGCGCTATCGCGATGCACAGCTTCGTTTATGCGCAGGCGCGTAAGCAGCAGCTTATTGACTTCATCAAAGACGCGGACAACGACACCTTGTTCGCCACCTACCAGGGTTACCGTGTGATTGTTGACGACAGCATGACCGTAGTTGGTACTGGCGGTAGCCGTAAGTTCATTTCTATCATCTTCGGCAACGGCGCTATCGGTTACGGCGAAGGCAACCCGTCTAACCCGCTGGAATACGAACGCGAAGCGTCTCGTGGTAACGGTGGTGGTGTCGAAACCCTGTGGACCCGTAAGACCTGGTTGCTGCACCCGCTGGGCTACAGCTTCACCAGCGCAGTAATCACCGGTAACGGCACCGAGACTGTTGCACGCTCCGCTTCCTGGCAGGATCTGGCGAACGCCTCCAACTGGAACCGTGTTGTCGACCGTAAGCATGTACCGATTGCCTTCCTGGTAACTGGTGTAGTGGCTTAAGGTTAAGATATAATCGAGAGGGACTTCGGTCCCTCTTTTCATTTACTAAGAGGTAAATTATGGCTAAGACCGGAAAAGGCCTACCGCGTAGTCTCCAGAACGTTGACTTTAGCGACCTGGATATCAGCGTAGGATGGGAAGAAGTAACAGGCAAACCCGCGGTAATCGCCTCGGGGGAAAGCCAAGAGGCGGCGCGTACTGCTATTGGCGCGGGTACGTCAAGCCTTGTTATCGGAACAACTTCGACTACCGCGATGGCGGGCGATAAGTTCGTTCAGGGCACCGCGGTTCCCGACGTCGGCACGCAGACCATTACTGGTGAAGAGGCCGCCGCGGTTGCTACATCCGCACAGACCGCAGTCAACAACGTGGCGTCGCAACTTAACGCCTTACTGGCACAGCTTCGTGCCGCTAAAATCATCGCATCCTGAGGAGATTAAAAATGGTTGATGTAATCAAACGTCGTATTACCGGTGTGTCCGCTGATACCGTAGGCGCTAAAATCGATATGGCAAATATCGCCCCTGCATCTTTCTCTACCCCACTCAATGCCACCACCACTGTTAGTGCGCCCTACGCATTGACGCTTACCGTTGAGGCTACTGGCGGTCTGGCTCCGTACACTTACCAGTGGTACAAGAACAACAACGCTATCGCGGGCGCTACCGCGGCTACCTACACCAAAGCCACCACTGTCGCGTCTGTCGACTCCGGCACGTATAAAGTGGTTGTTCACGATGTGTATGGTAATATTATCTCCAGCAGCACTGTAGCAACTGTGTCTTGATACAACGGCCCTTCGGGGTCGTAATAAGGAAAGGTCATGGCAGATAATTATGTAATACGCGAAAAGTACACCCACGTTGATATTATTGACGGTCAGGTGATGCCCGTTCGCGGTGTTGTAGAAGCGGATGAACTGGTTGCGACTCAACCGGACAACGAAGAAGGGCACAACAACGGCGGTGGTACTAAGCGTCGTCGCCGTAAGTCAGAGGAATAATTTATGCCGCTAATCGTGGAAACTGGGGTGATCGTCCCAAATGCCGACAGTTACATTAGTCTGGCTGACGCCCGCGCGTTAGCGGCTAATTATGGCCTTGAGCTGCCGGAAGACGATACCGCAGCAGAGGTGGCCTTACGCAACGGTGCTACTTATGTAGGGCTTGCAGAACCGCAGATGTGCGGTCGTCGAGTATCCGCCGAACAGTCTCTTGCATACCCCCGCACCGGCGTTACGTTAAACGGGTTCGCGGTGGCCAACAACGCCATTCCGAAACAGGTGATTCTTGCGCAGGTAATCGCTGCCGCTACATATGGCGAGGGCACCGAAGTCCGGGCTAACTCAGACGGCCGCGCCGTGCAGACTGAGCGTGTCGAGGGTGCGGTAACAGTGACCTACTTCAACAATGGCAACAGCGGAGCTACTACTGCAATTACCGCAGCCGATGACGCCTTGCGCCCGTTACTGTGTGGTGGTCTTAACAATGGCTTCTCATTTAACGTGTACCGGGGTTAAAAATGGCGAAGACTAAGACAGAGATATTTACGCTAATCGGATCCGAGCTACCCGACAACACAACCGGGCTTATCACGCCAGCGAAGTTACGCGGGGTGCTAACACAGATGGCGGACTCGCCTATTTACGCCACTCCTGGTGTTAAAGAGGTTGAAGTTCTCCGTGCCGCGTCAACCGTGACACAAGCTCCTTCCGCTGTAGATACGGCATTGCAGTTATCGTTCGGCTCTGCTCAGGATAGTGCATCCGACCCGGTAATGATTAATGCGGCCGGGCTGGTTACGTTCAACACCGCAGGTAACTACGCCGTTCGCATCAAGTTACAGGCCGGGCGCACTGGAGCAAGCGGCACGTCTATTTTGTTATCACGCATTCTGGTAAACGGTGCTCAGTACGGCTCACCGGCAGCTACGAAACTGGTAAGTGCCGACACCACAATCCCGATTGAGTCCCGCGTCGTTATTAACCCAACCGCAGGCCAGACGTTTGCCGTTCAGATTATGCGGGATAGCGCCGGGAGTGACTTCGGCGGAGTATACCTACAAGCGGCTACCGTAACTGCATGGGGGACCGCACCATCCGCGCTACTGGTTATTTCGAGACTGGAGGCCGCGTAATGGGTACTGCTTTCAGTAAACGTATGCAAGGCGTGGGTACACGCCTGCTAACCAAATTCGGTAGCACGGTATCTCTGGTTCGTGCTGGCTCGAAAGTGTGGGATGAAGTTCTCGGCGAGTACGTCTGGTCTGACGATGAAGTGTTGCCGTTGAAGGCCGTTCCGGTTCCTGTTAACGCAGGACTGGTGAACGGTACTACAATTCAGGCGGGCGACATGATTGTTAAAGCCGATTGCAGTGTCGCTCCTAAGATGGAAGACAAGGTGCAATTCGGCGACGCGCAATGGTCTGTTGTAGCCATAGAGAAGAAGATGGTTAATGATGATGTCGTGGCATACTTTATTCAGGTGAGAAAATGAGTTTCGCGCTTGATGTCTCTAAGTTCGTGGAAAAGGCGAAGAAGAACCCTGAGAAGGTGATGCGTCAGGTGTCTATCAAGCTGTTTTCCGCTATCATAAAGGCGAGCCCGGTGGATACTGGTCGATTCCGTATGAACTGGATGGCATCTGGAGGTACTCCTACCTCCGGGATTACAGATGCTACGGATAAATCAGGAAACATAGCAATCGGAAATGCTACAAGTTTCGTACTGAAAGCTGCCGACTGGCGCGAGTTCACGCTGACAAATAACCTGCCGTATGCACAACGGCTGGAGTATGGCTGGTCGCAACAAGCGCCGCAAGGCATGGTCAGGACTAATGTGTCACGCTTCCAGCAACTCATTAACGAAGAAGCCAACAAGGTGAAATGATGGGCTACTTTGAGGACTTAACAAAAGCGTTTGATGTACCGCTGGTAGCCTTCGGAACCGCCAACGGCATCAAGGTTGCGCTTGAAAACATCGATGCGCCGACGTCAACCGATACGCCGTATCTGGCAAGTTACATGTTGCTGGCGGATACGGAACAGGCTGATTTGTTCTTCACGGAACAACGTGCGGGCGTCTATCAGGTAGATATTAACTACGCATCGGTGAAAGGTAGCGCGCCAATCAATAAAATGGCAGACTTACTTAACACGGCGTTTAAAGCAGGTAAGTCATTTTCGCGTAACGACATCTGCGCCGAGGTTCAATCGGTTAGCCTGGGGCCGCTGATTGTAGAAAACGGATGGGCCAAAAAACCATTGTCAATTAACTTTATTGCATTCACCAAGAGGCTGTGAATATGGCTACAACTCCTTTTAAGGGCGCGAATACCGCGCAATTCTATGTGGCGGAAGTGACCCCGGGCGTAACACCGACCAACCCGGTCTGGTCGCCGTTGCGCAACACAGGTGGCGTTCCCGCTATTACCCGCGACACGCTGACCTCCAATGAACTGGACGGCAGCCGTGAAACTACGTCCATCCGCACCGGTAACAAACAGGTTAGCGGAGAATACGCCATCGAGCTTAGCTCGAAAAGCCAGGACGACTGGCTGGCGGGGGCTTTAGGCTCTACGTGGCAATCCGGTGTTTCTCTGTCGGGGCTGTCGATTACCGTCGCACCGGTGGGCAAGACGTTCACTCGTGCCGACGGTAGCTTCATTACGGATGGCGTTGAAGTAGGCGACCTGATTGCGTTTACTGGCTTAACGGGCGATAACGCTAAACCGTTTATCGTAACCGAGGTAAGTGCGACTGTTGTCACCGGTGCTGGGATCCAACATACTCTGACCACCGAGACCGTAACAACCGACGCTAAAACCGGCGATAAACTGGAAACTGGTAACGCGTGTAAGACGTTCTCTATCCTCACCTGGTACAAAGGCCAGTGCGGTGGGGCCGACGCGTACACACTGACCAAAGGTGTGGAAGTTTCCGGTTTTACCGTGGAGCAGGCCGTTAACGCGATGGTAACGGGCAGCTTCCCGTTCATCGGGCGCAGCCAGGAGATTCTCGCTACGCCGCCGTCCGGCTCTGATTTCTCTTCTGTTACGTTTGGTGACGAGCCGTTCTCCTCCGTTGACGTCTCTGTGTTCGACGGTTCTACTCCGTTGCGGTGTGACAGCCTGACCATCACCAACGACAACAGTGCATCCGCGCAGTTCGAACTTGGTAACACTAACGTAGCGTTTGTGGAACGTAGCCGCGCGGCTAACACCTTCTCCATCTCCGGCAAGCTGTATGACATGGCTATGATTCAGAAGTTTATCAACGAACAGCAGGTAGAGATTAACTCTATTCTGGCGGGGGTAAACGGGGCTATGTCTTTCAGTTTGAAACGTGCAGAGCTTACGGCGGTTACACCAGAAATATCCGGCCCGGAATCAATTACCCAAAGTATAGAAGGGCAGTCCACAGGCAACCAATACCAGTCGTCTATCGTAATTCAACGTATTAGTTACGCATAAAACTAAGGCCCCGAAAGGGGCCTTTTTCTTACAAACCTAATTTTAAAGCAATGTCTATAACGTTCGATTTAATGTCCCCCGGTATGATGTAGGTGTCGCAATCTTTTACACCATCAACGCCATACAGATAACCACGGCTGTCCCCCTCAAACGTATAGCCTTCTCGGTGCAAGCGGACGATTCTTACATCATGACCCGCGGCGACGATAGGGGCTACTTCGCTGGCGAACCCGCCATCGGACACTACAAAAACTTCGTCGCCGTCTGGCAAGTTTCCAGCAAGATACTTACCGAAATAATCACTACCAAGTACCGGTTTAATGAATTGCTCAGATATAGCAATCATGAACTGACGCCGCGACAAGCCATTAAGGAAGCCTTCTGGCTTTTCTTTCCGCGCCCGGTCGTCGTAGCCGTCGAGAAACTCGTGGTAAGCATCCGGGCCTAACGCCGCCAGAGCGATATTGAACATTGGATTCTTGAAACTGGTAGTTCCTTTCGCAAAGCCCATTTCTACCAGCGCCATAGCAAGTGTGTCTTTCCCGCAGCCCGCAGGGCCATTAAGAATAATTACCTTAGCCATTATTTATCGCTCCCGTGTGATTTTAAGTGTGTAGAGTTCCCGTTACAGTCGTATTCAGTAACCGCGTGAGTGGTTATACCGAGTCCGCGGAAATGCTTTATTACCGCTGGAGAGTCGTCGAACGCACACAATATTCTCTCCAGCCCGATAGCACGTAACACCTCTTCTTTAATTACGATGTCTTTTCTGTTGTCGTGCTTGCTGCGCATTAACAGAACGTCGAACTTGACATTGTTTTTACGTAACCACTCACGAGTTTCTTCCTCGGCGTCGTCGCTTCGCCCGGTAAGGATGATTATGGTCATCCCGGTATGTCACAGCGTGTTGCACAAGTGGATGTTGTCATATATCGGCGAATCATCTTTGCACGCCATGTTAAATGGCTTCCACGCCCATGTTTCGTTGTAGTTATCTTTCGGTAGCAGGTGTAAACGATGAGTACCGTCCGCCAATGTCCCGTCTAAATCGAAAATCACAATATCTTTCATCCCAGCATCTCCGGTGAAATAGTTAAACGTGCGACCTCGCCATATTCGGCGCTATAAGTAATTACATTTGCACTACGGCCCGACATCCATCCGCCGCGCGAGGCGTAGGCGTCTTTAGCCGCTAAGGTGCGGTGTTGCTCAACAATCATGTTACGGCTTTCTACAATCTTCTGATGGTGCAGGTGGCCTACGTGGGCGTAGCTGTAAACGCTCTCGCCGAACGCTTTGCGGAACTTGGCAATCATAATCGGTTCGACCACCTCAAACCTGCATTTATGGCCGTGTGTAAAGAACAGCGTCGTTTTGCCGTGTTGAACCATCTTGTAAACATCCGGCGACGTATCTACGAACACACGCGGCTCATTGTCGTACAGCGTACTAAACATCTCAGCTAACCAAATCATGCCACTTTCGTCGTGATTCCCTTGCACGATAAGCAAGCGAACATTTTTATGCTTAACCAGCGCCATACCGACAACACGGCGTACCATACGAATCATGTAGCGGACCAGTTTCTGATAACGAGTGTCCGCATCAAGAACATGACCACTCGCTGGCGTAACCGCATCCAGACTATCGAAGTGCGCGAAGTCACCCAGCAGGTTAATAACCCCAGTTCCTGCATCTGGTGCTTTCTGAAACGCCGCATCGAACCATCGGGAGAACAGGTCTTCTGCAATCTTCATGTCCCAGTCGTCGCCGCTCTCGTCGGCCCAGGCCAGCATACCGAGATGGAAATCAGATACAGTGTAAAGATTAAGTAGTTTATCGTCACGTTTGGCGCGAACGGCTTTAACAGGCGCAATCGGCGTAATCTCTGACTTCATGCCCTCGATTACAGCTTTCATCAACTCGACCTGACGTTCTGCGTCAGTGTCGGTCTTAACCCATTGCAGTTTAGTGTTGCCGAACTCGTCCACCAGAGACGACGTACCTTTAATCTTGTAGCCGTCAGGCACAAGGTGACTAACGTCGCGACCGTGGCCTACACCTTTCTTAGCCAGCTTCGCTTTACGGATACGGATAACGCGGTCTGAGATTCCATACTTACGTGCGATATCAATAATTTTTGTTCCGGCGTTCAATTCTTCCCGTAACTGTTCGTCGGTTATTTTCTTATGAGCCATGCTTTACTTCCTCGTGTTTAGGATTTGTCCTATACTAGCTCACTTCTCTTTGACATTCGAGTTGCACGCCCAGATTAAAATAAATACCCACGGCAGCAGAACCCAACCGAGAAACAGATTAGCCATGAATATCGCTAATTTAGCTTTATGGTTGCGCATATGCGCCACGAGAAATGGGATAAAATAAACTAAAACGATAATGATTAAGAAGAACATAGTAATACCTGTCATGGTGTAGATCCTGTTTGAGTTAACATTGTTGGTGTAAGTGAATAGTATCCTATTATGTTGGGGTGCGCAAGTAATGTGATAGAATAATTTTGCGCCTAGTGTCGCACACGAAAAGCGGGTGGTTCCCGTCTGGCGCATTTACCATTAACCTGTAACCTCTTAACCAAAGGATTAAAGAATGAAACTTTCTGATTTTTATTACGAAGCTGAGGCAGAAAAAGGCGCCCGTATGCCGATACCACTGAAAGACGGCACCGATTCAGGGGAGTGGCTGAACGTTGTTTCACCGGAGGCAGACGTTGCTGTTAAAGCTATGAGGGCGTTTACACTTGCGTACCGCGCGGCATTAGGTAAATTGAAACCGCTTCGCGATAAATGCGAGGAACTGAAAGATTTCTCGGAATACAACATCAAGATGGAAGACGCCGCAACGGACCTTAACCGCCAGTTAGCGCTTGAACTGGTTAACGGTTGGAGTCTCGACGATGAATTTAATAAAGAGAACCTGAATACTCTTTTCTCACAATATAAACGACTCGCTGAACACGTTGTTGTTTTCCACAATGAACAGCTTCACCAATTGCAGGAAAAGTAGACGCGTTGCTCCAGTTTGCCCGTTGGAACTTCATAACCCGCCACAAACGGCGGGAGTTTGACAGTATCGCCGACGGGCATAAAGCCGCGCTAATTGCTATGGGGGTTATGCAAGACGCGCCGGAAGCAACGCAGGACACAGGGCCGGAATGCCCCCCTGAGCTATTAACCACCTTCGAGAAGTACAGGGAAATCAAATTCACCCGCCGAGTGGACGATGATGGCATCAAGATGTACCCGCGCGAACAGTTAAGATGGTCGGATTTAGTGGCATACAGCACCGTTTCAGGCCAGAATATAGGCATGTTCGAATCTGACATCATCATGAGCTTAGACGCTATTTTCGAGGGTAGAAACGATGGCTGATGTAGCTAGTTTAGTTGTAAAGGTATCAGAGCAAGGCGCGAAAGCTACATCGGACCGTCTTGATAATCTCTCCAAGTCGGCAAAAGTAGCGGGGGCAGCCGTAGCTGGACTCGCTTCAATTATCGCCGCGACAGCGTACAAGGCCGCACAGGAACTGGTAGACTCCCAACGGCAACTGGACAAGATGTCCGCCAGCCTGAAAACGCTAACCGGAAGCACGCAGGGGGCAAGACAGGCGTTAAGCATCCTGCAAGACTTCGCGCGCGACACTCCGTATGGCCTTGAACAGGCGGTAGAGGGATTCCGTAAACTGGTGGCTCTCGGCCTTACCCCCTCAGAAGAAGCGTTGCGCTCCTATGGCAACACTGCCGCTGCTATGGGTAAAGACCTTAATCAGATGATTGAGGCCGTTGCGGACGCTAGTACATTTGAATTTGAGCGCCTTAAAGAATTTGGTATCAAGGCCAAGCAGAACAAAAACGATGTTGAATTTACATTCCAGGGCACCACTACGGTAGTTAAGAAGAGCGCTGCCGACATCGAGCAATACCTGCTCAACATTGGTAACGTAAACTTCGCGGGGGCTATGGCGGACCAGGCCAACACACTTAACGGGGCCATCGCCAGTGCCAGCGACTCATGGTCGCAGTTAAAAATGACACTGGCCACCAGCCTTGATGTTGGTGCTCTTGCGGAACCTATCCGGTACATCGATGATTTAATCCAGGAACTTAACGCACAGGTAGCATCCGGCGAACTCACCGCTGAGATGCGTATGTGGGGTGACATCGCGTCAGAAGTGGGCAGCGCGATAGAGATGTCGTTCGACGCGGCATTTGGTTTCGTAGGCGACGCAATAAACGGGCTGAATGAACTTTGGGATTTTAGCAGTAAAAGTATCACCGACAGTGGCGAACAAACGGCGACAACCATCGCGGAATCAGCTGCCGATGCGCTCGATTTCATAGCGGAAGAATTTACCGCGATGGAGCGATTCTTTGAAGATATGGTTAAAGGGGCACAGGACGCTGGCCGGTTGGTGAAAGCTGCCTTCACACCAGGGGAATCTGTAGACGTAGCAAAAAACATTAACTTCCAGTTAGGGATGGCACTGGATACTCAGCGCGATGTTGCGGACCTGACCCGTAAAAGTTTCCGCGAACAGGTGGAGGCTCAGCAAAATATCGTCGCGCTTAAACGCGCGGCATATGACATCGACAAAGAAGCCGCTAAGGAAGAAGGGCTTAGTAAGTTTAAGGTAACTGGTGCCGGTGGCGGGTCAGAAGATGATAACGCTAGTGCAAAAGCCGCCAAGAAAGCTGCGGATGCGTTCGAGCGCCAGAAGAAAGCCGCTGAGGATTTCTACTACCAGTCGATTCATCTCAATGATGACGTATTCCAGAAAATAGAAGCCAACCAGGAACAGCAGCTAACCAAGCTACAGGAGTTTTACGGCAATCAGCTTCTTAGCGACCAGCAATACGAGAACGCTAAAACTCAGATTATGTTGGAGGCGGACACCGCTCGCCAGGAAGAACTCGCCAAGCGGGAGAAAGAACGACAGGAGAAGAACCAGAAAGGCGAAGACTTCATGGCTCAGATTATGGGTCAGAATGCCACCGAGCTTGAGCTTCTGGAAATTCAGGAACAACAAAAACTGGACGTTGCGGACCGATACCGTGAACAGAATCTTATTAACGAGGAACAGTACCAGGCTGCGGTTAATGCTATAAACGACCAGTACGCGTTAAAACGCGCCAACGCTACAGGTAACGCTTTCGGCATGATGGCGGATAATATTAAATCGTCGCTTGGCGAAGCGTCTACCGCTTATAAAGCGTTTGCTATCGCCCAGGCCACCATCGCCACATACACATCCGCCATCGAGGCTTATAAATCTGCGTCCGCGATTCCTTTTGTTGGTTGGATACTTGGGCCGATAGCAGCAGCTACAGCGGTAGCGGCAGGTCTCGCTAACATCAGCAAGATTCGTTCGGCCCGTGAGCAGGGTGGTAACTTAGCTGCCGGGCAGCTATCCACCATTGCAGAACGTAACAAGCCGGAAGTTATTATGCCTGCGGGGGCGTCACGCGTACGTACCGCGGAACAGATGCGCCAGATTATGGGCGAGAACGGCAACAAGTCAGGCGGTGACAGCGTGACAATCGTCAACAACACCACCGGACGAGTTGATTCCGCCGTTACAGAGCGTGACGACGAAGGGCGGTTACGTGTTATCATCAGCGAAACAGTATCGGCGGCGTTACAAGACAGCAACAGTGCAATCTCCAAGTCCCGCCGGGCTACACGAAACCAGCCGGGGTATTAACCAATGAGTGATTTGAGATTCCCTATGTCCCTTCGACCAATAGTGTCGAAGGGGTACTCCCAAACGCGAGGGAGTAATATCTGGCGTACAGAAGTGCAAGGTGGCGTGCCTCGACAGGGACGTGATACATACTTCGAACCGGTACCTATTAGCGTTACCCTGGTCGTATCGTCACTAGGCCGTCAGGCTTTCTATAGCTTCCTGAATAACATAGACGGCGGGGCATCTTCGTTCATCATGCCTCATGATACCGGTTTAGGTATCGAAGACCACCAGGTTCTTATTACGTCTGATATTAGCGATAGCACAGACGACGGCAAGAACTGGGTCATTACGTTTACGGCTACAGCAGAGCGCACAGCAATTCAGGAAGACACATGTCTTACTAAGAATCTGCCAGATTTGTATGGTTGCTACGGGGATTGTCTGGGTAGTTTCCTGAAAATATACGCGAACTATGAGACTACGTTCCCGCGCATCTGGAGCGATGAAGGGCCCGCAGGATACCCGCCGATTAACCTTCTGGCGTCCGCCCTGGATAGCCGCATTGTGTACGACGGGCCGCAGGTTTATTACATCAACCGCAACGGCAATCTTGTGCAATCAGCCACTAATGAATGGCCTCTAACATTTATTGATAGTGTTGCCGTTGGGCGTGTGCCGCCGGAGGTTGGTGGTCTAAACCTACTAAAAATGTCAGAGGACTTATCGGATCCCGTATGGGCGAAAACAAGGACTACTGTTACCTACGGTGGAACGCAAGACCCTACCGGCGGAACGGGCGCATCCAAACTAGTCCCAACAACAACCACTGGTACTCATAACGTTTTACAATTGATAACCCCGGAAGCATCTACGGCATACACCTATTCTGTTTTTGTGAAAGCAAATGGGTACAATAATGCTCTTGTTCAGATCGGAGTATTTGCTAGTCAGGTGGCAAGTAATCCTGTTTATGTAGACCTATCTACGGGGGTGATAACATCAGCTAAGGACTATTCAAGATGCGGTATAATAGCAGTAGGTGATGGCTGGTTTAGAGTATGGGTGCGAGTTATTACTAATTCCTCCCCGACAAGTATAAACGCGTCTGTGTGGGCCTCTGACGCTGCTAACAACACGTCTTTCCCAAGTGATGGTGTTAGTGCTATATCAGTTTTTGGTGCCCAAATGGAGAAATCTACTAATTCATCGTCGTATATTAAAACCGAAGAAAATTTAATTACACGCCCTACAGCCTCGGCAAAAGTAGTAATGAGCGGAGCAACAAGCATCGACATTACATATTCCGACGACTCTGTGGTAAACGTTCCGTCTGTTGACGGTTATGCCTCCATACCCCAAGCGGATTCGGCGTGGGGTAGTAAATACATCACTCGTATCGACTTTAATGTGGACGGTTAATTTATGAGCCAGGAATCAGTAGAAGCTGCCTATCGCCGTAAGCTGGCCTCAAATCCCGACGGCGAAATTGACTACACGACGCTGGAGATAGTACACCCGCTTCTTTCAAAGCGGTATTTGCTTGTGCGCGGAACTTCCGACCTGACGGCGACGTTAGAGACCGGAGAAGTCGTAACGTTTGAGGCTACCCCTATGGAGGCTAAAGGGGCCGCCAACAATAACGACATGGACCAGCGGGCGTCGTTCGCATTACCTGATATTGGTAACCAGTTAGATGATGAGATGGACAGGATACCGCCTGATAATACCGTGCTACCTAAATTCATATTCCGCCGTTTTGTTGGTACTGATTTGTCTTACCCGGCTGACGGGCCTGTTGTGTACGAGTTGCAGTCGATAAACCAGGAAAAGGGGCTATTTACCGCCGACGTTGGCGTTCCTATGTTGAACCAAAGGTCCACTGGTGAACTAATGACCCCTTCAGTAATCCCATTGTTACGGGGCGTTTTGTCCACATGAATATTAATTCTTATACAGGGTTGCCGTACGACTTTCGCCGTCGTAATTGCTGGCACCATGTCCGTAACGTTCGTGCGGATGTAGGCCTCTTTACGCCTGAGTTTAACGTCGCTTCGCCAACACAGATTAACGACGCCTTCGAAGAAGGCCATAAAGATACTAAAGGCCTTGTACGCGTAGAAACTCCGCAAAACTTCGATGCCGTGCTGATGGCAACACGGCACAGAAACCGTGTAATCTGGCACGCCGGAGTATACTATGACGGTATGGTTAGTCATTGCGAGCTGGCGAGTCGCCAGGTACGGTTAGACCGTCTGGAAGACTTGCGCGAAACTTATGCGGAGATAGAATTTTGGCGCTGACATTACATTACACCCGTAACGAAGACGGTACTTTCGACCGCGAACGGCACAACGTACCGCCGATGGAATACGTCGTCGCTAACATCCCCGACGGGGTGCCTGTACGTATTTACCGTGGCGAGATCGGCGAGGACACGGAAGTAACTGAAGATTTCGAAGCGCTGAAAGAAGACGATGTTTTCCATATTATCGAAGGCGCTGGTGGCGGTGGCGGTTTTCTGGGTAAACTCCTGGACCCTTTGGGTGTGCTTAAATTTGTTACCAAGTTGATTTCTCCGTCGCAGAAAACGCCTAAAACGAGTTTAGCGAACCAGCAGGCTGAGTCCCCCAACAACAGCCTGACGGACCGAAACAATAAACCCCGTCCATATGAACGGTCGTATGATATTTGCGGCAGAGTCCAGACTATCCCTAATGACCTCATGACTACCTATAAAATATTCGATGAATCTGGTCGCATTATTGAATACGGATACTACGATGCCGGTCGTGGGTATCTGGACATCAAGGCCGAAGATATTACCGACGGCGATACTAAGGTACAGGAGATTACGGGGACCTCTGTCGCGGTGTACGCGCCGTTTACATCCCCCAACAATACAAATACCCCGCAGCTTCTGGTGGGGGAACCTATCAATCAGAATCTTTATATAACTATCGCGTCTAATGAAGTAGATGGAGCCGTTCTTAAAGCCCAGAACGATATTCGGGTCAACCCAAGCGACACGGGCCGCGTGAGATATGACTCTGCTACAAAAATTGGATACCTGTATGACGACACGGGGGATTCTGGCTTCGCGGAAATATTATCTGTTGGTGACACCGCGTCGTTCAATAACTTTGACGTTCCGGACGTAACAAATACCAACGGCAACTTTCGTGTTCTTTATGTCGATAACTTCGAGCTGCGGGTCGACACCGGCGGCGCGTCTAATTGGGCTGCTTTAGGCTCAACCACCTATTCACTTTCCCAGAGAAGTGACACGTGGGTAGGCCCCGTGGATACGTATGAAAGAACATTAACCGACTGGACCACCTTAAACCGCCTGGAAGTTGAACGCGTAGTAGCCAACATCGCTGCCGCTAACGGTATGTATAAAGACAACGGCAGTAAATTGCGTACGTCGGTAACTATTGAACTCCAATACCAACTACTCGATGAAACCGGTGCCCCATACGGGAGTATCTATTCAAAACAGGCCGTTATATCTGGTCGGTCCGCCGACTACACCGGAGTTACTATTTACGCCGACTTGCCCATGAGGTCGAAAGTTAGGGTACGTGCCCGTCGTGTTACCAACCTGGACCTTGATTTCAAGGGCACCGTGGTAGACGAGGTTTCCTATATCAACCTTTACGGTCAGGTCCGTGACACTACGCCACATTACGGCAATCGTACTACCGTACACTCGGCACGTAAGCAGACGCCGCGGGCCGCAGAGATTAAGCAACCACAGTTACGTATGGTCGCCACAGAGATGGTGTACAAATACCTCGGTAATGGTGTATTCGACACCGTAATGACACCGAATACTCAGGCCATTCAATCATTAATACGTCTCGCCCGTGACCCAGTAGTAGGTAATCTCAACCTAACAACATCCAATATGGACAAGTTGTTAGCGACTCAGACCGAGATTGAGAATTATTTCGGTAACGTGGAGGCGGGTCAATTCTGCTACACTTTTGACGACTATAAAATGACCATGCAGGATATCATCAGCACAATAGCCGATGCTATTTTCTGCACTCCATATCGTAAAGGGCAAGACATATTACTGGATTTCGAGCGCCCGCGTATGGGGCCGGAAATGGTATTCACACATCGAAGTAAGACAACAGCTTCGGAAAAGTGGACGCGCACATTCAACGACGCTCAGGTATACGATAGTCTTAAGTTCTCCTACATCAACCCAGATACTAACGTAAAAGAGACCATCAGCATTCCCGCCGAGGGTGGTGTTAACACAGAAACGTATGACTCTAAAGGTATACGTAATTATCGTCAGGCGTACTGGGCGGCGTACCGTCGGTACCAGAAGAACCTGTTGAAGAAGGTGACGGTATCATTCACGGCGACAGAAGAAGGGGTTTTTGTGCTTCCAGGACGGGCAATAAGCGTAGTTAAAGGCTCGCGAGTAGCACCTCAAGATGGTTATGTCGTTGCCGTTAATGGGCTTACCCTTACTCTTTCTCAGCCGGTTACGTTTACTCCGGGGGATGACCACTCACTGATTCTTAAGAAGAGAGACGGCGGAGTTCAAAGTGTTGCTGTTGTGCCTGGAAGCCACGACCGTGAAGTGGTTATGCTCTCTGCGCCTCAAGAGGCGATATACACAGGGAATAGCGCACTAAAAACTGAGTTTTCATTCGGTAACGAAGCAAGGCATAATGCTCAGATGATTCTTGTTTCTACAGTTGACCCCGGAGACGACAGAACGGTTAAGATTACCGGGATTAACTATGAAGCAGATTTCTATAAATACGACGGCGTCGCGCCATACGGCAGCGATTTCTCCGACGGATTCAGCGATGGTTTTAATTAAAGAGGACTCTATATGTCAAGCGGATGCGGTGACGTTTTAAGCCTGGCGGATTTACAAACCGCCAAGAAGCACCAGATTTTCGAAGCCGAGGTTATTACCGGTAAATCCGGCGGCGTAACCGGTGGTGCGGATATCGATTATGCGACCAACGCGGTTACTGGTCAGATGCAGAAGACTCTCCCTGCCGTGTTGCGAGATGCGGGGTTCTTCCCGGCATCTTTTGATTTCACTACCGGCGGGACATTATCGGCTACAGACCGCAATAAGGTCGTTTATGACCCAGTAAGCATGGCCTGGTATTCATGGGGCGGTTCTTTACCAAAGGTTGTCCCCGCGGAAACTAACCCGTTACTGGACACAAATTGGAAACCGCAAACAGACCCGAATCTACGCAATGACCTTGAAAATGGCATGTACAGAACGGACGCAACCGCCGTTAAATATGTTCCTGGGGTGGTTATAAACAGCACAACAGATAACCGGGCCGCATTGTATGCATTCCCTGGCAAAGTTTATATCCCAAAAGACGTCCAGCTACGCTGTAATTTCCTGCCAGATGATGATGTAACAAAATTTACTGGTGAAGGAAAAATTCTCACGCGCGACCCATGGGGTAACGAGCACATTTTCGACGTTTCACTGGCAACTCATGGGAGCAAATACACTGCATTCAACGTAATAAACCAGTTCGCTCGCCGCAATACGCTATGTCGTGTTGGTATCATTGGTGACTCAATCACAGACGGCGCATACGGAACCGACTGGGTAGCCAACCCAACTGATTCAAACGGGGACCTTTCTTCGACTAATTACGACCACAATGGCAATGGTGGCGCAGGTTCCTGGTTCCGTACCTTCACGGACTGGCTTAACCGATTTACAAAAAATGGTGCTTTCATCTTTAAAGCAGAAAACTGCGCATCTTCTGGAAAGCGACTTATTGACGGGTGGGCTAATCGTAATTTCGACCATGGCTTTTTCAAAAACACTGCATACGGGAATGTTCCACCGGATGTCTGCTTTATGTCTATGGGCGTTAACGATAACGGCCAACTGGATACGTTAGGGTTCGATCAGTACTTATTCCGTTTTGAGCAGTTTATCCGTAAAGCATGGGGCTATGGATGTGCTGTCTGCGTTGTTTCAATGAACCAGAATGGCTCACAACGGGCGGCTCTCGAGGCATCAATCAAGAAGCATATTGAACGCCTGTTCCCCGCGGTAGAGTTCCTCGATCTCTCTCAGGCAGTAACTGAGATGTACAGAGATGTCGGTAGCTACACCTTAGGAGAAATTTGCCGTCGTCCTACCGATGGCTCTTTCGACTACACGCACTTTGCGCCCCTTGGTCACCAATATATTGGCGCTTATGCCGCGACCAAGGTTATGCCTTATCGCGTCCATAAGGCCACAAAAGGGAATAATTTCCTGCCTGTGTCGCCTAACGATATCCAACCATTCGGGTACCCTTCCGGCAGTACATATGACGTTTCTATGGAGCGACTTAGCGGAAATTCATACCTGGATGGGCTTACCGGATGGGGCGTGGTTAAGCCCGCTACTGAAAATTTAACCATACGATATTTTGTCTGGTGTGATACTTCTGACATATCAATGGTTATTTTTGAGCCATATAACCCTACTTACATTGGTTCCAGGCGCGCAAATACTGTATCAATACGCCAACAAGATACCCGTAATACAGCATATAGCTCCGGTAATATCGCGAGTAATGGCGTCTCATCGTTTACGAACAAACTCACCACACGAACTGGGATCCTTAGAAAAGGACTGAATCAGATTGAGATTATTTACGATGGTACGCCGTCAAAAGTATACCCTCCCGCTCTGTTATTCAGAGGAGAGCTGAACGAATCATGTTCTCAGAACGCCTCTGTATACCTGGCTGCAAATGCGATAAAGGGTGTTTACGGTCAATTAAGGGATAAAGCTGATCTGTTATTGTCATATGCGGCTGAAACCGCAAATGATGAAGCACCGGATATGTACGGCGCTACTAAGTCATCAAATGTTCAAAATGTTGTCCTGTCAGCTTTGCCCGTTGGTTGTGGTGTTGTTTTTTACTACAAACCCACGTCACAAAGTGGAGTTGTCGCCAAGCGAGTGGCGACTGGCATCGAGATCTCGACGATGCTTTTTGGCGCACTTACTGTTATCGGCACCTTGACTTGCGATGTGACCGGCGAAGTCATGCTCACAGCCGGCCTGGCACCTTCAGTACCTACAATAACAGTTAAACCCACTACCGGCGGCACTGTTCAACAAACTGTTACTGGTCACTCTGGCGGCAAGATAGCCCTGATTAACAAGGGGGCTTCCGGTAACACAATAACGGTTAAATCTTCATCTCAATTCGTCATTTAAATACAAAAGGCCCCAAACGGGGCCTTTTCTCTACTCTTCTGATAACTTCTCCAGTACAAACGCCAGTTGAGCATTAGCGGCGTCTCTTTGCTGCCGTAGTCGTAGAACCTCCTCTTCGAGTTCCTTGATACGTTTTTGCAATGCTGGAATCGGGGCTGTGATGTTCATTTCTTACCTTCGCTTTTCTTGAAACTGCGCTTTATGTCCGGCAGCGTGTAGCATCGTGACTTTTCGTATTTACCGTCCGAGCTTACCAAAACAAAGCTGTTGCCGTCTTTCGATATGTACTCGATGGTGAAAGTATTGAATGAGTGTATGCTGTATATTTCATCGTCAACATTAAGTTTCATTTCTTACCTCGTCTCTTCATGTAATTAAGCAACTCTTCCTGGACCGATTTCTTCTCGTCTGTACGCGCGGCAACAACCTCATCCAGCGTGTCTTTAGCAACGATGTGGTAGAGAAATACCGGTCGTTCGTGGCCCGCCTGTTTTTGTCGGACTGGACCTATACGCTCAACAACCTGCAAATAGTGCTCAAGGTTCCACCCTTGCGAAATAAACGCCAGATGATGGCCACCGTCCTGTAAATTGAGACCATGCCCGGCTGACGCAGGGTGCACGCATAGGATTTCGATTTCACCACGGTTCCACGCTTCCATCTGCTTATTGCCATTCGCGCCTTTGGCGAACGCCTGGGCTTGTGGGAATCTCTTAAGGATGCGCTCCAGTTCGTGCTTGAACTGATAGGCCACCAGCAACGGCGCACCTTGTAACTCCTCAACAATTGACTCAAGCGCATCCAGTTTCGTGTCGTGCACTTTCTCCCAGTCTTTCGTTGCTTCTCCGTCCGGCCCTGACACATATACGGCACCAGATGCAATCTGCAAGCACTTCGACGTCTTCGCCGCGGCGTTAGCCGCTTCAACTTCCCCACTTTCCAGTTCTGCGAATAGCTTCTCCTCCATATCTATGTACGCCTGACGCGCTTTCTTCGGCAGGTCAATTTCCATCGGCACGATAATAGGTGCTTCACAACCAAACCACTCGGCGGCGTCAATCGTCAGGCTGATGTCTTTCATATTCTGGTGAATTTCATTATCCGCACCAGGGCGAGCGTGGTATTCGCGCGCCATAGCCGATTTGCCTTTCTGTACCGAGTTGAACCAGCGGTCGGTGAATGCCGTGTACGATGAGCCGAGGCGCTCGCCCGCGTCGATAAACCAGTTCTGGCCCCACAAGTCTTTGAGGCCGTTAGGTGATGGCGTTCCCGTCAGGTTTATAAAACGCTTGACCTTACCGAACGCAACCTTGCTAAGCGCCTTTGCCCGCTTGCTGCCGCCTGAACGACTGCGGAATGATTTCAGTTTCGTGCTCTCATCGGCAACGATAACCGTAAAAGGCCAGTCGTCTTTGCCGTAGTAGTCAATCAGCCACTCGATAACTTCGTAGTTGGTGCATACCACGTTAGCGTCCGACTCCAGCGCCGCGATGCGACGCCTCTCGCTACCGGTCGCATCGACGACACTCAGACAAGGGAAACCCCACTTAGTTTGTTCTGCGGGCCACGTACCGGATGCAACACGTAACGGGGCGAGGATTAACACGCGGTCCTCTTCCGTAAGCTGCCCGTTGCGGAACAGGCGGTTTAGAACCCACATCGTTGCGGAACTTTTGCCCGCGCCCATCGAGGCCCAAATATTACAGCGCGGGTGTTGCAGCATGAACGAAGTCATGAGCTTCTGGTACTCTCGACGGATAAATTTAGACATAATCAACCCTTAACGTAGAGTACCAATTCCTTCCGCCCAAACGCCGTAACATTACCCGTTACGTCTTCGATAACCAGTTTACCGTTCGACTCGACGAACACCGTATCAACGGCAACAGGACGACGGGTCTTAACGTTGAAAATCATATCGCCAGGTACGATGTCACGTGCTGGTTTGCGGTCATATTCGTGTTTCATTTCTCAATTCCTTATATTGTTGGTGTGTGACTAACTATAATAGTTCGCTATTAGGTCGTCAACCTGTTTTATCGAACCAACGACAAAAACATTCGCGCCGCGTTTACGCATCCGCTCGTGTTCACGTAGCTGGTGCGGGTCTGGCTTCGTGTTTTCGTCTTTCTTAACCTCGATAAACCAGACAATGCCGCCGGGGAGAATTACCAGCAGGTCAGGGGCACCCACTCTATTTTCGTACGACAATTTGCGTACGAGGCCACCGATGGCCTCGAATCGGTCTTTTGCGTATTTCTGCACGCGCCCCTCAGGCGTACTCATCTACGCACCCCTCACGTTTCGTATGCTCAATCCCGCAGCGCGGACAGATTCGACAGTCTTCCTCGTATAACCAGTAAATTTTCATTCCAACACCCACAGATAAATTGCAATAAACATACCCAATACAGCGACCATCAATCCGTATTGACCCTCGTGACAGTAGACACCTGCGGCGAATCCCGCCAGTACTGCGATAATTAATTTACTTAGCATAACGCTTCATCTCCGCACCTTCCGCTACAAGAGGGAAACCCTCTGCCCACTTCGGTAATTCGCACATCAATCGTTCCAGTTCAGCTACATTGTATTCCGGTAAATCTGGGGTCTCGCAGATAATCTCATCGTGAACATGAAGTACAATTGGATAGCCGTTTGCTTCAACGTTCAGCAGCGCATTAGCCAGCAAATCGCGGCACAGCGCCTGCGTGCAGTTTTCCACCAGTTTACCGGAGTAGGTGTACTGGAAGCCCCACTGACGGGTTAACTGGTTTTCGCCCTGGTACTTGATGCGCACGTTAGTAGACACCTTTCCGTCTTCGTCTGTCTCTTTCGACACGCTTAACCCGACGCCAGGGTAAGACATAACGCGGCCCGACGGCAACGTCATACGCAACCACCAACCGGCGACCTTGTTGCCGTTGTTGTCTGTTTCTACGTTACGCGAAAACTTAACGCCGCGCGGGCCTGCGGTGAACTCTTTACCTGGATTGCGGATAGCTGCCATTGCCGCGTCTTCAATATCTCGCCAGAATTGGACTATTGCAGGATTAGCTTCCCGATACATACGTTTTAACGCATCACAGGTACGCCACACTTTCTTATCAAGAATATACGATGGTCGGTCATCCTTCTCACCAGGATGCGGCGGTCGCTTTGCTTCCTGGATACGCGCCCACTCGTAACCGCGTGCGGTAGCGGCCCAAATATGGTCCGGGAAAGTTCCGTCTAAAGTGCGTGTCATATCATTCAAATCAAGACCTAAGTTTTTAGCAAACGTGACGAAAGCACCGACACCCCCCGCGTAGCCGAGGCCCAGAACCATTGCTTTGGCTATTTGTCTTTGGTCCTTTGTTACGTCTTCATACGCCACGTTGAACACGGTTGATGCGAGTTTCTTATACACATCAACCCCGTTTACAAATACTTCTATTAAATCGTCTTCGCCAGCCAGCCACGCCAACCCACGACCTTCGACGTTAGAGTAATCGGCAACGACAAACTTATGCCCAGCTTCCGGTATAATGCAGCTACGCACCGTCGATGCCGTTAATTTAGCGACATCGAATCGTCGGTGCGCCCGCCCCTTAAGTAACGCTGAAATGCCTTTATCCAGTTCCTCATCATGATAATACCCGCGCGCCAGGTTCTGCGGCTGGAAGCCTTTACCGGCAAATCGTAATGTACGCTTAGCTCCGCCGTACTGGATGCAACCACGACGGCGGTCGTCAGACGAGCGGCCTAGCAACAGCGGGTTATATTTCGTTGACGCAGTTGACGCGGCCCCGAGGCGCATTTCGATAATCATGCGTGCATCGTCGGGTAAATCCTCGTCAGCCAGCAGGTCGTTAAGAGTAGACTTCTGTGCGTTATGGATGCGATGCGCAGGGGCCAGTTCACGCAGAATAGGAAGGAAGTCTTTACCAGTAAGCGAGCCGCCGTATTTGCGCTGGGCTTCTTCCTGTAACTGCGCTTTGTGCTTCTCCACGGCTTCAATCGCGGCTTCCGCCAGTGCGACGTCAACCTTAAACCCGCGGTCGTTGATTAATTGGTCCAGTTCCAGTACCCGGTCCTCGAACTCTGAGTTACCCCAACGCGGCAGCTTATGGAAGACTTCACGCATCGATGTAATGTCGCTAATACCGTACTTAATAAACCAGGCCCACTCTTCCGGGTGTGTATCCGCGGTGTAGCGACGTATTTTGTAGTTCTTCGGCGTCGGTTTAGAAAAACGCTGAATCAGAGCCTTGCCGCGTTTATCCTTCGCATTTTCTGCTGACACCCCAAGTACTTCACACAACGCCGCCAGTGACCCGGGCAGCGCGTGTCGAAACGCAAGAAGCATCGTATCAATGATGTTAGTTGGGTGAATTTTGTAACCCCAGCAGCGCTCTATGACGAGTCTGTCAAATTGAAGGAAATTGTGACCAACAAGTTTCAACCCGTAATTCGGCTTTTCAAGGCCAGCAAGGCAACGTCGCAGTTCTCTAGGTATATTTCGGCCTTTTGTAGGGTCGTAAACCTCCACTGGTTCATCGTTAAACGCGTAAGTGGCGAGAATAATCTCTGTTGATGGGTCTTCCGAGTACCGGTAAGCCCCAACCTTTTTCAAATCGGCTTCGCTAAAAGTTTCAGTATCTTTAAACAGTAAGTCTTGCATATTATTTTCGACCCTTAGTAAAAAGGCCCAATGAAGGGCCTTAGTTAAATTGATTCAGATATTAGCGGCGGCGACGTTCGCGGCGCGGTGCTTCACCCTCTTCGTCGTCTTCCAGGTCGTCGACGCTGGCGGCTACTTTAGAACCCCCGAACGCCTTACCTTCACCGACGTATTTAATCGCCAGCAGGTTAACACCGAGAACTTTGTATTTCTGGCTGAACCAGATTTCAACGCTTACGTTGGCAACACAGCCGCTGTAAACCTGTTCACCTTCAATCTGCTCGCCGTCTGCATTGAAGTCCTGCTCTACCTGTGTCTCACCTTTTTTAGAGGTTACAATTAGTGGCTGTTTCTGCGCCTTCGCTTTGAAGTAGAATCCTTCCGGGAAGTCTTCAAACGGATTGTCGCGCTCGGCAATGTCTTTAATCGCGCATTTATCCATGTGCTTACCTTCGCCGTAGTTGGATTTCATCCACTTCTCGGCAGCGGCGGCGCCCAATGCTTCTTCAACTACCGCGTAAACGGTGTCGTAGAGCGCATCGATTTGAGCATGGTCAGACGGCAGGATAATCGTTGCGCTGTACTGGCCTTTAGTGATTGAGCCATCATCGTTTTCACGGTCTTTTTCGCGTTCGAATACGTTAACCCATGCAGTGTTTACTTTACGCAGATTTAATTTCAGTCCCACAGTTCAGCCCTCATTAAGTTTAGATTTTAAGTTTAGATTTTAAGTTTACTCCGGGAACTGCCCGGCCAGTGATTTAACTATAATAGTTCGCTATTCGGTAGTCAACTTCTTTTAGCAAATTACTTTCAAAATTCTTTCTTGCCACGTTAGCATGTTCAGGAGTTTCGAATAGTCCAAGGTAACGATATTGCCCGTTTACGGTAATTCCAGCTTGCCATTTACCGTGGCTTTTGCGCCAAAACACGCCAGTGTACCCACTTTTGTTATGACTTCTTCCGGTTTGAATACCACCTTTAGCCACATTATCACTATGGGCGATTAACTGGAGATTCTCTATCCTGTCATCATTTCTTATCGCATTTATATGGTCCACCTCAAACCCTTCAGGTATAGGGCCGTTGTGGTACTCCCATATTAAACGGCTTCTTTGGTAGGACTTACGATTAATGTATATCTGCACATACCCTGAATGGTGGAGGCTTCCTGCCTCATGACCCGCTAACATTCTTTTTGTATTGTGGCGATAGATTAGTTTCCCGTTGTCATAAATGAAACGCTCCCGGACTAAACTCATTCTAAATCCTCCTCTGTTACACTGTCCCACTCAGGCCGTTTATCGTCTGCCGCGGCGACGCATGGCGCTCCCGGCTTACGGGTAATGAAGTCTTTCAGTTCTTCTTCCGGGATAACTTTAACAGCTTCTGTCGGCGTCATGAGCACTTCTTTAGTCAGCTTGTCGCCGTAGAGTTCTGCTACTTTCTCTGCATCTTTCCACGCACGATTACCAGGACGACCCTCGACCAGCTTGTACCCCGGAACTTTCTTACCGGAATGCAACGCGGCAGCCATAGCTTTCTCAACCTTGTCGATGTGTTGACGCAACAACGGCAACTTCTCATACTCGGTTACGAGTTGCTCCGGCGTAAGCTCCGGCGCAAAGTCATCTTCCAGTTCTTCCGCCAGTACAGAGTTAACGGTTTTTGTACGCGCGGCGCACTGTTCAGAGAACCGACACCACTGGCAACCATCTACTGACGGCTTGAAGTCCGACGCTTTAAGGTTCTTTTTACCACGGAAATACGCATCTAATGCTAACAGTGCACGTTTCCGTGCGAACTTAGCGAACAGTTCCAGACCTTCAACCGAGATGTCCCACTCCGACGCGCCCCCAGCGTACGGCTGGAAGATGACCAGACGAACAACTGTGATGTTATATCGTCTCTTGAGTCGGCGATAAACACCGAGAGCATAAAGCATAAGCTGCTTGTTTTCTTTCGCTTCAACACGGTGCCGTCCTGTTTTAAGGTCTCCAATAATGAGCATGTGCTCGTCGGTGTTCGCCAGTTCCTGCACGGCAACAAGGTCAGCGGTCCCGAACGTCTCAACGCCTTCATATCCCGGATGCAGCACCTCTGTAAGATTGACGCGCATTTCCAGCTTGGCGTAAGTCGCTACGTCGATAATCGGTTTGCAGTAGTCGGTGTACTTACGCACCTGCTCAATCATGTCCGCCGTAATAAGTACCGCACCTTTCATAGGGCTGATTAACGCCTTAATCTGGCCTTTGCCTTCATCCAGCACGTAAGCACCGACTTCACGCTCTAACGGCAACGCAGTGCCTTTGATGTACTGATTTAAATGGACCTCGGCTATGGTGTGACACGCGGTCCCTGTAACGGCGTCTTTACCAGATGTGTTAGGAATATCTTTTTCACAGGCCAGCGATGCGGCGCAGCTTAGCCACTTTTTAGCGCCTGACGGTGACAGTAAGGCGTGCACATCGTTATTGCCGCCACGTTCTTTTAGAATCATACCCTGTTCTCCCACTGGTCAATCAAATGCCGTGTCTGGTGATGGCAATGCATGACCCACCCATACATCGACTCGAAGACATAAAAGTCAGGCTTGGCAAAAGTCGTGCGCTTAATCTGCGACACGTGACGGCCTATGTCTTTAGGCCGCGGTACTTTGCCTAAGTACGCCATCTCTTCCATCTGGTGTGCGCCGGACGGAGCGCGCAACAGCCATAGCGCCTCTGCGTTATCCCGCCAGTCAACGGCGCGGTAGAGTTGGTAAATCATAATTACGACCCTCAGTTAAAGCGGCCCGAAGGCCGCGAGATAGTTATTCTTCTTCGAAATACTTGTTCTTGATTGCCGTCAGGCGTTCCAGGTATTCGGCCAGGTCTTCGTCTTTAATCGCGGCAATCTTCATCTTCTTGCCAGTGAACTCTTCTAGCAGTTCATCCGAATCATCGCACGCGGCATCGCTCGGGCCTTCGTTAATTGCATCGTCGATAGCCTGAATCTGGTCACGCAGAGATTGGTAATCTACTTCTTTTTTCTCTTCTTCCGGCTCTGGCGTCGGTTCCTCTGCTTTAGCTTTACGCGTCTTGCGTTTCGGCTTCTCTTCCTCCGCAGGTTTAGTGTCAACGACGTCTTCACCTTCAACCGTGATTTCTTTTGCTTCTTCGGCACACTCGCCCGCCGCTTTTTTGGTATACACTACTGTCTCTACTTCCAGCGGCGCGTCGGCATGAACAACTTGTTTTGCACTGTTCGCTGCAATCAGTTCGTGTGCAACTACGAAACGTTCCAGTAATTTCAGAAATTGTTCTAACATTTGTTTCTCTCCTCTCGTTTTGTATGGACTAACTATAATAGCGAACTATTCACATGTCAATGGGCTTTTCTAAAATAATTAATATGGTACTATTCACATATCAACTGACTAAGGAGTAATTGACATGCAACCATCTGAACTAGGCATCCGTGTAGAACAACGCCGCAAAGAACTCGGCATCTCCCAGCGCCGTCTGGCTGTCCTGACTGGCGTTTCCCAGGGCGCGATTAACCAACTGGCACTTGGGGTAACTCAGGACGTCCGCCCGGCGACGCTGTTTAAACTGGCGGAAGTGCTGCAAGTAGACGCCAAGTGGCTGGCGTTCGGTGAAGGGGCTTAACGCCCCTTTCTTTTTTTTTACCTATTCCAAATCCTCTTCTGTCACTACCAGCATTTCATTCGGTT
>OBKS01000393.1_pt1 | contig 44621 bp, 29 predicted proteins | sample 1517381 | NCBI WGS metagenome assembly OBKS01 (sample SAMN04571686, study PRJEB22368) | human gut metagenome | biome: human gut; material: stool | host: Homo sapiens | place: Luxembourg | collected 2012-08-03 | reverse complement strand
TCGGAGATTCAGCCTAATTTTTTGTACTGTCAAAAAGTTTTAGCGGACAGTAATAATTCTTTTTCATTTAACAGAAATTTGTATAGAAGTGAATAAAAATGAGCTTTGCATATAAATGTATTAACAATTTCCCGTAAGTGCAAGAAAAACTTGAACTATAGTTATCACAGAAGGCTAATTTTGTTAATGTGCCCGTTTAACAAATTAATAAGTAAAAAACATCTTGACTCGAGATTTTTTCCGTGCATGAATCAATGTTGCAAATTTAACGTTTTATGGTGGAAAAGCAAAAAAAACAGGTACTTTTTCAGGTCGGGCATGATTGCAGAACGTTTGCGGTGGTGGTTCACGAGGCGAATGCCCATGACAATGTCGGTGCGGATGGCGTTATAGACAAGATGAAGGGCTGCTTCCACCGATTGAAAAAGATGCTGGCGGACGGCGGATACAAAGGACGGAAATTGGCCGATACCGTACGCCAAAAGCTCGGTGCGGAGTTTACCGTTGTTCTCCGTCCGGACGAGTCTCCGAAGAAATTCTCCGTGCTGCCACTCCGATGTATTGTGGAGCGCTCTTTCTCCTGGTTGGAAAACTTTCGAAGAATTGCCATTGATCACGAGTTCTATTCCGATACGAGGCGATGGTTCATCTCGCCTTCTGCCGACTCATGTATAACAAATTATGCGACTGAAATTTAAATAGCTTCTTACTTTGACACGCTCTGTCTGTCCTTTCCTTTGCATTGAAGCTATATGCTTTATAGCTGATATTCTCCCCATAAGGTGTCGTGATTTGCAATCTATTATATGTTAATAGATTAGGTGATTGTCTTTAGCGTGATTCGACTAAAGGTAAGTGCGATATCGCCTGATTATAAATTGTTTATCAATCACGCGCCACAGCACGCACCGCATCACGCGCCACATCACGCATCACAGCACACACCTAAGCACACACTTTGCCGCCGCAACTGTCTCCTCTTTTGAGGCCACATTCCTATTCTATCCGCTTCCATTTGAAAAACATATTCCTTTTCATAAAATTACGATTATTTGACGAATACCGAGGAACTCATCATTCCCAAATTCATGGAATTGACAGAATTTACGACATGGCCGTCAGTGGCCGAGGTCAAGTATAAATGATTTGGAACGGTTAGTCACGTGAGCGCCATATACATATAGGCGTTGCAAATGAAGCTGGCAGCAGGGTGAATTGCTCTGCTGTTTTGATTTTTTGGTACCCTGTGCAAACCCTGTACAAACCCTGTACAAACCACAGGCACGCAAGAATGGCTCTGGTAATGCTGTGAGGCCATTGTGTGTGTCTGACCCCCATATCACGAGGGAGGGTCAGCCACAGTGATAGCGGATTGAATACCGTTGGTGGCGTTTTAGCGTGTCCGTGGTTTGTAAATGATTGGCATTCTTTGCGGATAATGCCCTTAAGTGATGTAGAAAAAAAAAGTTGCGTCAATCGATAAAATTGAATACATAGAATCACCCTTGAACATCAATATATGAGTCCACTTGAAAAAGTCGTTTTTGAAAAAAAACATGTGCCTCGCAGATACTTCTGTAAGGGGTAAAAAGTGGCAAATGGCACTTTTTCAAGTGGGCTCATATATTGCAAATTTAAAGTGATGCAGGTTATTTTTTACATTTTGCTTAACATTCTCCGGGACAACTCTCCGGAACACACCTGCGATTTCGGCATAGTAAGGAACATGAAAATAATAAGTTGCTTCAGATTAAGAGAAGATTTTCGAGGATGGATCTATTTTCGAAGATGGAGTGTGCCGGTGACACATGACTGATGAGAGATATAGACCGAAAAAGATTCCTTAAGAAGATGCAGCTTATTTATTTTGAAGGTTTAGTACTGATGCGTTAATAATTATCAAATAAAGTAAGTTCTGAAAAATCCTTATTTCAAATGAGTAGTTGAGGGGCTGTCATAAACCTTCAGTACAAACTAATTTCAAATCGAGGTTATAGTAGAATATTGTTAAACTTTGCAATGTTAATAAGTTACGAACATAGATGCGAAAGTTGGCGCATCACTAATTTTGAAGGTTACTGAAATGTTCCTTGAGGTGAAAAATCTTCAGACAAACAAATCAGAACAGCTACTTATCCATGAATGGGGCGATGTTGCGCGCGGAGGAGTTCCCTGCGTCTGGCGTCCAGCGCGGGAAGTTCCGATTCCGGCATGGCGAACCTGACGAATCTGGACCAGAGGTAGTCCACGGCCTGGTCGGACGGGTGGATCATGTCGGCGGCATAGAAACGGTAGTCCCGCAGCTCGTCAAGCACGATCTCGTAGGCGGGGAAATATTCACAACGCTCCGGGAACTTCGCCAGAACCTCGTCCAGGGCGAGCAGGAGTGTGCTTTTGCTGATCTGGTTGCCATGCGCCCCGTCCTTGAAGTGGCGGATGGGAGAGACGGTGAATATGAATTCCTTCTCCGGATGCCGCGCGATCATATTCATGAGCAATGTCGCTGTATCGCGGACGTAGAGGCGTCTGCGGGTGAACTCCTTCGCCTCGATCTTGAGGCAGTTCGAGACGGTCTCGCCTGAGCGGGTATATTCATAAATCCATGCCGTGCCGAGGGTTATGATGACTTTGGAGGCTGCTTTCCACCGGAGCGAGGCTTCCCTCAAAGATGCATTGGCGACTTGCAGGAACTCGTCCTCGGTGCGGCGGGCGAAGGATGTGTGGTGGCTGAACGAGCAGACGAGGCCGGCACCGGCGCCCATCTGGACGCACTCATCTTTGGAGAACGGGATTCCGGATGTCAGGCGGGCGACGGAGTTACAAACGGAGACGGGATTATAAAGTGTTCCGAACGGGTTGAGGCAGACGTCGAAACCGAGGTCAACCATCTTCTGTCCCATGTTGTCAGCGAAGCAGCTGCCGAGAATGACAATCTTGTCATTCAGGGAGACGCCTACCTTGCTTCGGCCCGTTTCGACGGGAGTCTGTAGCTTGAGTTCTTCCATACGGGTGCGAAATTACAAAATAATCAGTAATTTTGCATAAACTGCCTCGGAGGCGGGATTTTTCCTTCCGGGCTTATGAATATGAGAAAGAGCGTAATTGTAATAACACTTCTTCTGGCGTCGGCCTTCGCCGGTCGTGCCCAACAAAAGGCTACCTTTACCTACGGGGCTGATTTCCAGTACTATTTTGACAATCGGGAATATGATGGCGCTGGCAACAAGTTCGAGACATCCGGCACGGTTCACGCCGCCAGGCTGACTCCCACGGTCGGTGTCAAGGTGGCGGGCGGCCGGTTCACCCATCAGCTTACGCTCGGAATCGATGTGATGAAGAATATGGGTGAGGCCCCCGTGTCCGAAAGCGACAAGGATCTTCAGAACATAGGACTTTTCCGGGAGATGACATTCTGGTACGGCCTTGAAAGCCGGCGCAGAAGCGGAAAATTCAATCTCTTGGCGGGAATATTCCCGCGCGGGAACTCCGTTTTCGGCTCGGGTTATCAGGGCTGGGCGGAGGATCCTGTGAAGGCCGATCAGGTTCCGTCCCTGTTCATCTCCGATGTCAACCAGTTTTATGACAACAACATAGAAGGATTACTCCTGAAGTACGAGACCCGGAAAGGCTATTGCGAGGCCGGTTTGGACTGGATGGGAATGATCGGGCACGGCCGGCGTGAGCGCTTCCAGATATTCACATACGGCAATTACGCCCTTGCCGGTGATTTCCTGCGCGCCGGGTGGACGGCGACTATGTACCACTTCGCCAACACGCTTGAATATCGGGGCGTGGTGGATAATATTCTTGTCTCGCCTTTCGTGTCGCTGACCGCCGGGAGACGCGACTTCCGTTGGAACTCCAAGCTCAGCTATATTCAAGGAATACATCAGGACAGGATCAACGAGACGGGGCTTGAGCCTGCGTTCGGCGGGCTGCTGACGTTGAACCTCGCGTACAAGAAACTGGGCGTTCAGAATGATTCCTACTATGGCACGGGCCAGATGCCTTACTACTTCACCATTGACGGAGGAGGGAATATGCTCGGACAGGATTTGTACGCCGGAAGTCCGTTCTACCGCGTCTGTGACTATGGCGGGAACTGGAAGCATTCCGGGTTTTATGACCGTGCCGAGATCTACTGGCAGCCGTATATCGCTGATTTCGTGCGTCTGAGGCTTTCCGCCGTGTTCCATTTCACAGGTGATGGATTCCAGGGCAGCCAGCAGAAGCTGAGCGTCCTGTTCGATCTCGGGCGTGCCTTGAACTCCAGGAAAACGGCTAAGGCTTCGGGAGGCTCACGCAGGCAAAGGAATTTTGAAATATATTTATGAAATATATTTATAAGGTATGAAAGTAATATTCAAGTCTATCATTGTCGCCGCTTCCGCCGGATTTCTGTTGGCCGGATGCGGTTCAGGTCCCAAGGACGGGGAATATGTCATCCAGCTTCTTACCACGAATGACGTGCACGGAACCTATTTCGATTCCACCTATGTCGGGAACGGGGTGAAGAAGTCCCTTTTAGCCGTCAAGCCGATAGTGGACAGCGTCCGTGCGGCGGCCGGTGCGGACAAAGTTGTCTTCATCGATGCGGGGGACTGCCTTCAGGGAGACAACGCCGCGTACTATTTCAACTATGTGGACACACTCTCTCCTCATGTCTATCCACGCCTTGCCGCCTACATGGGCTACGATGCCGTCACGGTGGGCAACCATGACATCGAGACCGGTCACAAGGTCTATGACCGCATCGCCCGGGACCTTGAGTCGCACGGGATCCCGTTTTTGGCTGGAAACGCTATCCGCACTGACAACGGGGAACCGTATTTTCCTTTGTACAAGATCTACAAGAAGGGCGGACTGAAGGTCGCCGTACTGGGTTTCACAAACGCCAACATGAAGAACTGGCTGTCGGAGAAACTCTGGAGCGGAATGACGTTCGAGAGCCTTGTTCCTCTGGCTCAGGAGGATGTGGACAAGGTGAGGGCCAAGGAGAAGCCTGATGTGGTGATCGTGTCCGTGCATTCGGGAACAGGACCCGGAGACGGCTCGATGCTGGAAGGACAGGGAATGGATCTGTACAAGAGTCTGTGTGGAGTGGATTTCGTGGTCTGCTCTCACGACCACAGGCCGTTCGTGACCTGCTGCGACAGCATCGGACTCATAAATTCCGGAAGCCATTGCCGCTTTGTGGGACACGGAACGGTGAATGTCACCGTTAAGGACGGCAAGGTCGTTTCCAAGACCCATTCCACGGAACTCATTCCGGTTGATCCCCACAGGATTGACACTCAGATGGAAAGGGACTTTTACGAGGACTATCAGGCCGTGCAGGTCTTCACCACCCAGGAGGTCGGTGAGTTGAAGGTTGATATGCGTACCCGTGATGCGTACAAGGGAATGTGTGATTATGTGAACCTTGTCCACACGCTTTGCCTTGGCTGCGCTCCGGCGCGGATCTCGATCGCGGCTCCATTGACCTATGACGGATTCGTCAAGGGTGGGACTTTGATTTACAAGGACTTGTTTACAATTTATCCGTTTGAAAACCAGCTCTATGTGATCACGATGACCGGAAAGGAGATCAAGGACTATCTGGAGGCCTCCTACAACCGTTGGATCGTCACTGCCACGAAACCGACCGACCACGTGCTGAACATAGTCCAGAAGGACGACCCGCGCACGGGCCAGATGGGTTGGTCGTTCATCGAGCGTGCCTACAACTTCGACTCCGCCGCCGGAATCGACTACACCGTTGATGTCACAAAGCCTTTCGGCTCAAGGATCGTGATCACCTCTATGGCCGATGGAAAGCCGTTCAGTATGGACGAGACCTACAACGTAGCGATGACTTCCTACCGCGCCAGCGGTGGCGGCGGACTCCTCGCCGAGGCAGGCATCGACACTGACAAGATCGCCGAAAGAACAGTTGAATATTACCCGGAGATCCGCGAGATTCTCTATGAATATCTCAAAAAGAACCGTGTGATCGACCCGGCCGTCATCGGTGACCCTGCCAAGATCGGCCACTGGTCTTTCGTGCCGGAGAACATCGCAGGTCCGGCGATCGAGCGGGATATCAACCTCATATTCAAGAAATAATACTAAAATATTCAGATAATGATCAAACGAATTTTAACAGCATTCGCGGCACTCGCCGCCACTCTGACAGTCTCCGCCGCCGAATATGACGGGAAATGGATCGGCTGCGACTATGAGGGTGATGTCCTGAAAGGCAGCACCGTGCTCCCTGCCCGCTACCTTCGCAAGGAAGTGACACTTGACGGCAAGGTGAAGGAGGCGACCCTCCGCATCAGCGGCCTCGGAGTCTATGACACTTGGATCAACGGGGAATATATCACCCGTGACCAGGAACTTTCCCCGACCGTGTCGGAGTACAGGATAAGGGTATATTTCAATGAGTTCGATGTCCGTAAGGCTCTCAAGAAAGGTCAGAACGCTCTTGCCGTAAGCCTTGGCTGCGGCCGTTATACCACGATGAGGGAGCCGGGTATGAAGGGCTTCGGGGTACCGAGGCTTTGGTACCGGCTGGACATTGTTTACACCGATGGCCGCACCGCGACCGTTGTCAGCGACGAGAGCTGGAAGATCACCTGCGAGGGACCGATCAGAGCCAACAACGAGTTCGACGGTGAGACTTACGATGCCCGTAAGGAATTGACCGGATGGACAAAGGTCGGTTACGATGATTCCGCTTGGGCGAAGGCCTCATTGATGGACGCTCCGGGCGGCAGACTGGTTCTCCAGCCTAACCCTAACATCGCTGTTCAGGACATCGTGAAGCCGGTCTCCATCACCAAGACCGATCACGGTTACATCCTTGATATGGGACAGAATATGGTCGGCCGCCTTCAGATCAAGGCCCGAGGACTGCAAAGAGGCGACACCCTCACGATGAAGTTCGCTGAACTTCTCAATCCTGACGGCACTCTCTACCTTGCCAATCTCCGTACCGCAAAGGTCCTCGACACCTACATCGCCAAGGACGGCAAGCCGATCGTCTGGCATCCTGAATATGTTTACCACGGTTTCCGTTACGTTGAGATAAAAGGCTTGAAGAACGAACCTAAGCTCGGCGATTTCGAGGGGCAGGTGATGTACGACAAGATGGCTGTCACGGGACATTTCGAGACCTCCAACGCCGTGATCAACCAGATCTACCACAACGCTTTCTGGGGAATCAGGGGCAACTATCGCGGAATGCCTACCGACTGCCCGCAGAGGGACGAGAGACTTGGCTGGCTCGGCGACCGCACGATGGGTTGCTACGGCGAATCCTACATATTCAACAACCACGCCCTCTATTCCAAGTGGCTGACTGACATCCACGACGGGCAGAACGAGGCCGGCAGCATCTCGGACGTCTGCCCTCGCTACTGGACCCTCTATCAGGACAATTTCACCTGGCCAGGAGCGTTCTTCACTGGCGCGGATATGGTCTATCGCCGATTCGGGGACGACCGGTCCATCAAGGATCACTACGGCGCGATGAAGAAGTGGCTTGAATATATGAGGTCGAAGTACCTGAAGGATGGCGTGATGATCAAGGACACCTACGGGGACTGGTGTATGCCGCCTGAATCTCTGGAACTTATTCATTCACAGGATCCTGCGAGAAAGACAGCCTCGCCTCTGATATCCACTCCATTCTACTTTTTCCTCTTGAACAAGATGATAGAGTTCGCTCCGATCGCCGGCCATCCGGAGGATGTCAAGATATTCAATGAATATGCCGCCGCGGCCCGTGAGGCGTTCAACGCGAAGTATTTCAACGCTAAGGAAGGCTTCTACGGCAACAACACCGTGACAGCCAACCTTCTTCCGCTTTATTTCGGAATGGTTCCTGACGGGCGTGAGGGTGATGTGTTCGAGCACATCGTGCACAAGACCGAGGTGGACTGTGACGGCCATGTGAGCTGTGGAGTCGTCGGAATGATGGTTCTGATGCGCACTCTCACCGAGTTCGGCAGACCTGACCTTGCCCTTAAGATCGCCACGAACGAGACCTATCCAAGTTGGGGTTACATGGCGAAAAACGGTGCCACGACAATCTGGGAGCTTTGGAACGGCAACACCGCCGATCCTGCGATGAACTCCGGCAACCACGTGATGCTTCTCGGCGACCTCGTGACCTGGTATTATGAATATCTTGGCGGCATACGTCCTGCCGAGCCAGGCTACAAGTCAATCGAGCTGAAGCCTTACCCAATCGAAGGCCTTGACTGGGTGAACTGCTCTTATGATTCGCCTTACGGAAAGATTGTAAGCAACTGGAAGCGCACCGGCGACAAGTTCGAGTGGACCGTCGAGATCCCCGCCGGCACCACCGCCACCGCCCTCATCCCCGGCCCCGACAGCTCCCGCGAGTCCAAACTCCTCGCCCCCGGCAAGCACCATTTCGTGACCGAGCTGTAATTCCCGGTCGCTGAACCTGTCGAAGCGACATAGGTGCTGAGCGACATCGAAAAAAAGGCAAATGGCGGATTTTGCACGTTACCAAAATCCACCATTTGATTTTTTCGCTGTCGTTCGCTAAGTTTCACTGGCGTGAGCGAAAAAATAAAATCCAAAATTTTGGTAACGTGCAAAATTTTGGATTTTCCTTTTTTTCGCGTTCGCCCCAAACTTAGAAGCTGTTTTGAATTGTTTGTTTGAAGGTTAAGAGCAAGCTCTTTCCCTGCTGCTCACCTCGGCAATCCGAACAAGTTCGATTGCCCTCGGTTCGGGCGCTGGGTTGAGAGTGAAAAACTTCAGTTTCGACCGCTTCTTCCAAGGAAGATAGCGGTGCTATCTGACTGAAGAAGCGGGAAGAAAATGAAGATTTTTCACCTCAAAGAACATTTCAAACAATTCAAAACAGCTTCTTACTCCCCTAAACAAGAATCCATCAGATCTGCTATCTGTTTGCGGTCAAGATTCTGCCCGATGAAGACAATCTTGATCATACGGTCGCCATAGACCGGATCCCAATCCTTACGCAGATTCTTGTCCCTGCGCATCATCTCCTGAAGCTGATCCTCCGGCATCGTGGCGAACCACAGACCGGCGTCCTTGATGGATTTCTGCACTCCGGACTGCTCGAAGAGGTAGCACTTGTCCTTCTCGTCCGCAAAATAGCACAGACCCTTGGCCCGGATCACGTTCTTCGGCCACTTTTTGGAGACGAGCCAGTCGAACTTGTTGATGTCCAACGGCTGACGGCGATAATAGACAAAGGTCCCGATGTTATATTCCTCGACTTCGCCACCCTCGTGATCGTGATGATGGTGATGCTCGTGCCCCTCGTGGTGATGCTCGTGGTCGTGTTCCTCGTGATGATGGTCATGTTCATGCCCGTCATGATCCTCATCGTGGTCATCGTCATCATGATCAGCTTCGTTGCCCTCTCCTTCGATGGCGTTGATCCAAGCCGCCGAAGTAGCCGTCTTATCGAAATCGAACATCCTGGTGTTCAGAAGTTTGTCAAGATCGATGTCTCCATAGTCGCACTCGAAGATCGTCACTTTCGGATTCAGAGCCTTCACTATGCTGCGGACCCTGCCAAGCTCCTCGGGCTTCACCTCGGACGCCTTGTTCAGAAGCACGATGTTGCAGAACTCGATCTGCTGGATCACAAGATTCTCAAGGTCATCCTCCTCCAGATTGTCCTTCTTGAGAGCGTCCCCGCAGGCGAACTCACTCTGCATCCTCAGAGCGTCCACAACGGTGACTATGCAATCGAGTTTCGGAATATTCGATTGGGCATATTCAGGAACAAGCTTAGGGAAGGAGCAGATGGTCTGTGCGATAGGGGCGGGCTCGCATATTCCACTCGCCTCGATGACGATGTAGTCGAACTTGCCGGAGCGGCAGAGGTCGTTCAGCTGGGCGACAAGGTCCATTTTCAGCGTGCAGCAGATGCAGCCGTTCTGGAGAGGGACAAGGCTGTCGTCCGTGGTGTCGACAACGCCGCCTTTCTGGATGAGGCCCGCGTCGATGTTCACCTCGCCTATGTCATTGACGATGACGGCGAACTTGATGCCTTTCTTGTTGGAGAGTATTCTGTTGACCAGAGTTGTCTTGCCGCTCCCGAGGTATCCCGTCAGAAGCAGCACCGGTATTTCCCTGTTTTCCACTGTTATTGTCATGGTTATGCTGTTGTTGTCATATTGTCGCAAAATTATAATATTTACTTTGGTTTAGCAAATCGGACGCTGGCTGATGAGCAGGTCTGCTTCGTGAGTGTGTTGGCGGTTCTTGCGCACGAGGCGGTGCTTGGGGAATGCTTCGTGAGTGTGTTGACGGTTCTTGCGCACGAGGCGATGCTTGGGGAATGCTTCGTGAGTGTGGTGGCGGTTCTTGCGCACGAGGCGATGCTTGGGGAATGCTTCGTGAGTGTGTTGGCGGTTCTTGCGCACGAGGCGGTGCTTGGGGAATGCTTCGTGAGCGTGTTGGCGGTTCTTGCGCACGAGGCGTGGCTTTGGGGAATGACGACGTGCGTGATGAGGCCGCTATGGCGCGCGATAAACAAGAGAATGAATTTTCCTTGGAATTTAATAGGTGATGTCAGTTGAAGTTCTTGTGCAAATGAAGATATTTTACTAAATTTGCGCTCATGCAGGTAAAAACAGTCCTGAGGTATGCTTGAAGGTATAAAGACAGATATCGAAAAGTTGATCGCGCTGTACGAAGCGGAAAGGTCTGAGCGTGAAAGGCTCCAGGCTGAGTTGGTGCGGTGTGGGGCTGAGAATGAGTCCTGTAGGAAGCGGATTGAGGATTTGGAACAACAGGTGAACAACCTTCATCTGTCCGAAGCTTTCGGAGTGGGCGGAGACAGTTCCGCCGCCAAGGAAAAGATAGAGAGACTTATCAAGGAGATTGACAAGTGCATCGCCTTGCTTGAGAATTAGGAATGGGACAGAACATCAAGATAAAGATCGCGGGCAATGAATATCCCCTCGTCGCCTCCTCTCCTGAGATGGAGCGGATGATGAGGCTTGCGGCGGACGCCATCAACCAGAAACTGGCGGCTTACGACGCGAAGTACCCGAACAAGACCCTTTCCGACAAACTTTCCTTTGTGGCTCTGAACGAGGCGGTCGGAAGGTTGGCCTACCAGAAGAGAGTCGCCGACGCTGATGCCGAGGCGAAAAAACTTCAGGAGGATGTTGAGTCCTACATCAAGAATATTGAAAAAGACGGCCGTTAGTCCCACGTGCTCAAATCAACAAGTTCCACGGAACCGAGTTTGCTCGAGCCGGCCATGACGGACCAAGGTTACCTTCGGGGATTGCGCCTGTGTGCGTGACGATGGATTTCTGAACCGGTGCGGATCTCAAATCTTATTCATTAAGATTTCTGACAAGCGGCTAACGGCTTTTTTTAATGTTTCTCAGACGATCGATCAGTTTCCGTTCCGGACTGTCGGTCGTTTTTTTTGCGCCGGACTGTTACGGATGACGCTGTGGATGGACAGGGGAGGACTGCCACGGTGACATATAAGGGAATATTAGAACATTTAAAATATTTATTGATATTATGTTGCAATTTTTTATAGGAGTCCTGATCGGTGCTGTAATCGCGCTGGCGGCTTACATAATCATTCAGAGAATAGTTCTGAAAGGGCAGAAGAACGAGATCATCGCCAAGGCCGAGATCGAAGCCGAGGGGATAAAGAAGGACAAGATCCATCAGGCCAGGGAGAAGTTCCTCCAGCTCAAGAGCGAGCACGAGCAGTACATCAACGAGAAGAACAGCCAGCTCAAGGACGCCGAGAACAGGATCAAGCAGAAGGAGAACTCTCTGAACCAGCAGAATTCCGAGCTTCAGAGGAAGATGCGTGACGCTGACAACGCCAAGGCGAGTTTCCAGGCCCAGCAGGAGACCCTGACCAAGAAGACTGAGGAATATGAAAGACTCAGCGCCCAGGCCAACAAGCAGCTTGAGACGATCGCCGGAATGAGCGCGCAGGAAGCCAAGAACATTCTTATTGAGAATATGAAGGCTGAGGCGAGGACCGAGGCTCAGGCCTACATCAACGACACGATGGACGAGGCTCGCCTGAACGCTTCCAAGGAGGCCAAGAGAATCGTCATCAACACCATCCAGAGAACGGCCACCGAGACCGCCATCGAGAACGCCGTGACGACATTCCCGATCGAGAACGATGAGATCAAGGGAAGGATTATCGGTCGTGAGGGACGTAATATCCGTGCCCTTGAGGCTGCCACAGGTGTCGAGATCGTGGTTGACGACACACCTGACGCCATTCTTCTTTCCGCGTTCGATCCTGTCCGCAGGGAAGTTGCCAGACTCGCCCTGCACCAGCTTGTCGTTGACGGACGAATCCACCCGGCGCGTATCGAGGAAGTTGTGACCAAGGTTCAGAAACAACTTGAGGACGAGATACTTGAGACAGGTAAGAGAACCTGCATAGACCTTGGGATCCACGGACTGAACATCGAGCTCGTGAAACTGATCGGCCGAATGAAATACCGTTCATCCTACGGTCAGAACCTGCTCCAGCACTCCCGTGAGGTCGCCAACATCTGCGCCATCATGGCAGCCGAGCTCGGTCTGAATCCTAAGCTCGCCAAGAGGGCCGGTCTCCTGCACGACATCGGTAAGGTCTCCGAGGAGGAGCCGGAGCTTCCACACGCATTGCTTGGTATGAAACTGGCCGAGCAGTACAAGGAAAAGCCTGAGATCTGCAACGCCATCGGCGCGCACCACGAAGAGATCGAGATGACATCGATCATCTCTCCTATCGTAATGATCGGTGATGCGATTTCCGGTGCCCGTCCTGGAGCCCGTCGTGAGGTCATCGAGTCTTACATCAAGAGGCTCAAGGGAATGGAAGACCTTGCCGCCGCCTATCCTGGAGTCACAAAGAGCTACGCCATCCAGGCCGGCCGCGAGCTCCGCGTCATTGTTGGCGCCGAGGAGGTCAGCGATGACCAGGCCGGAAGACTCTCCGCTGACATCGCCCAGAAGATCCAGGAGGAGATGACTTATCCGGGACAGGTCAAGATCACTGTGATCAGAGAGACCCGTTCCGTAGCCTACGCTAAATAACATTCTGAATATAACGGCAAATGTTTTGACGCTATGACACATACTTTCAAAAAAGCTGTGGCGTTGGTGGCTGCACTCCTTATCGGGAGTGTGGCCTCTTTTGCGCAAGCCCCGGAGGCCACCGCCAAGTGGTCGGTTTCCAGCAAGGTGGTTTCAGAGAATGTCTATGAACTGACATTCAAGGCCAGCATTGTGGACGGATGGCACATCTACACTGTGGATCATGCCTACAATCCTATTTCCATCGAATTCGCCTCCGATCAAGGATATTCATTGGTCGGTGGTCTCAATCAGGTGACAAAACCGTCTGATTTCCAAGGAGAAAAAGTTTTCTTTGATTCTGTGACACTCACTCAAAGAGTCAAACTGACCGGCAGTGAGGCCACGGTCACAGGTGAAGTCTCATGGAGCGGATGCAACGACAGGTTCTGCGCGGCTCCGGAATCATGGGAATTCTCCGTTCCGCTTGCTGCGGCTGTACCTGCGGCGAGTGCGTCTTCGGATGACGTTACCATTGACACTAAGTCGGAAGAGGCCTCTTCATCGCTTGAGGCCGGTATCGCATCCGGTGATAATAGCGATAACGAAGGGTCCCTGTGGGCTTTGATCATCGAAGCCATCCTGTGGGGATTCGCCATGCTGATGACCCCATGTGTGTTCCCGATGGTGCCGATGACGGTGTCGTTCTTCATGAAACAGTCCTCGACCGCCGCTGAAGGCCGCTTCAAGGCTTTCATCTACGGTCTCTTCATTGTCCTTTTGTACACTGTTCCGATCAGTGTGATCATCGGCCTGACATGGATAATCGGAGGGAATACGGTCACCGCCGACATATTCAACTGGCTTGCGACACACTGGCTGCCGAACCTGATATTCTTCGTCGTGTTCATGATTTTCGCAGCATCCTTCTTCGGCGCCTTCGAGATAGAGCTGCCGTCCAGCCTTGCCAACAAGAGTGACGCGAAGTCCAGCGGCAAAGGACTCGGCGGCATATTCTTCATGGCTCTGACCCTTGTGCTGGTGTCATTCTCATGCACCGGTCCTATTGTCGGCACGGTGCTGATCAAATCAACTCAGGGAGAGTTCTGGACTCCGATGGTCACGATGCTCGCCTTCTCCGTCGCCTTCGCCTTGCCGTTCACGATCCTGGCGATGTTCCCGTCGCTGCTGAAAAAGATGAAAGGCAAGTCCGGCTCTTGGCTCAACAGTGTCAAGGTCGTGCTCGGCTTCATCGAGGTGGCGCTTGGCTTCAAGTTCCTCAGCGTCGCTGACCAGACCTACCACTGGGGACTGCTTGACAGGGAAGTATATTTAGGAATATGGATCGTCACGTTCTCGCTTCTCGGATTTTACCTTCTTGGCAAGCTACGTTTCAAGAATGACGATCCTGTGGAGCATGTCTCTGTGCCGAGGCTTGGCCTTGCGATCGCCGTCTTCACATTCGTGGTCTATATGATTCCGGGAATGTGGGGCGCTCCGCTGAAGGCTCTGTCCGGCTACCTTCCTCCGCTTGAGACTCAGGATTTTGTGGTTTACAATTATGCGGACACTCCGGCTGGAACGGCCACTTCGACAGGCTCGGTGACCATCGAAGCGACCGAAGAAACCAGCACATCGACAAGCTCAGTGACCGGTGTCTCCACCTACGGCCGGAAGTACGACCTCAAGATGCCGCTCGGTCTGACCGGCTACTTCACCCTGGAGGAAGGCCTCGCCGCCGCTAAGGCCCAGGGCAAACCCGTCTTCGTCGACATCACCGGCCACGGCTGCGTCAACTGCCGCGAGATGGAACAGCGCGTCTGGAGCGATCCGAGAGTCCTGAGTATTCTCAGGAATGAATATGTCCTTGTGGCTCTTTATGTGGATGACAAGACCAAACTCGATGAGGCGGAATGGCTGACCACTCCGGATGGCAAGACCTTGAAGGAGATCGGTCGTGTGAACTCTTACATAGCCCGTACACGGTTCGGAGTAAACGCCCAGCCGAACTATGCCCTTCTTGACGCCGAAGGCAACCAGCTTGCCCCGGTCCGTGGCTATAATCTTTCCGTTGATGGTTTCATAGCCTTCCTCAACTCCGGCCTGAAAAAATAGCCGTGGCACTTAATGTGCTGTAAATGAATATAAAGACCGAAGTCCTGATGCCGTTACCAGCGTCAAGACTTTGGTCTTTTAATTGATTATGAACCGCTTATCCGCCACGTATATTCATTGGTTCAGAAAGATGTTCGCTTTCCGGACAATATTCGTTATATTTGCGGCAATGCCATACCACTGGGCAGAGTGGAGCCGCAAAATATGATAACCCCAAAATAAAACGAGACTTATGGTCCAGACTTTAATAGCCAACTCAGGAATACAGTTTTTCTCCAGAGAGATACTTCTGGATGCGAACGACGGATTCAGACAGGTCTTTTATGAATGGTTTGATGAGGAACAGGTCGAGCAGGTTCTTGAGTATGCCTACGAGATCAGGGAGACTTGACAAGGATGGTTTCGACAGGGATTACCAGAAAGTCCGGAAAGGGAAAGAGTATTTGGAGAAGAAATCATATTCAAACGCCGCTTTCCTGTCCAGGTACAATTCAATAAAGTACAACAACGCGGCTAATGACTTAGACCCAAGATTCTGATGAGAAATATAGTTTTCAGCCTTATACTTGGTGTGGCGGCCGTATGTGGTCCGGTTCCATGCCATGCCCGCGTTTTCGATTCGGGAATCGTTCTGATCCAGGACGTTGGTTCCGCCATACGTCAGGCGGAGGCCCGCTACAACAGCGGCAATGTGACCGGCGCCGCGGATCTTGCCAGGAAGATTCTGGCCAAGTACCCTGCAAACACCGATGCGAAAGCGATTCTGGACAAATGTGTCGCGATGGAACGGAAGGATTACACCGATGCCGTCGCCAGCCAAAGCGTCGCCAGTCTCGATGCGTTCATGAAGAAATATCCGGATTCCGCGTTCCGGGAGGATGTGGCCGACAGGATCGATGATCTTCCTCTCTGGCTGAAAGCCAAAGGCCAGAATACGATAGATTCCTACAAACGGTATCTCGCCGAGTCCGGGCACCGGATCTACAAACAGGAGGCCGATGACGCCATCGCCGACCTGTCAACCTCGCAGGCTTATTTCAACGCCCTCCGTGTCAACACCATCGACGCGCTGAAGCAATTCCGCAAGGATTATCCCGCCAGTTCCTATGACAAGCGCGCCTCCAGCAAGATCGCCCGCCTGATGGCGGACAAGTTCACGTCTGAATCCTCCTACGCGGACAAAAGAATGGCCATGGAATATGCCGCTGATGACGAGACAATCAGGTATGTGAGCGACAAATACGCCACCGCCACCCGGAATAATGAAGCATATTCCTCGGTTTACAAGACATCGGCGTCACAAAGTAGGTCGTCAGATGCATCATCCCGCGGAAGTTATAGGTCCAGCCAATCTTGCATACGCTTTGGATTAACTTTGTCAGCGGATGTTGGTTATTCTTATGACACTGGTTATGAGGCATATCCTTTCTCAATAGCTGCAGGTGGGATGATAAGGTTCGGAGACCAGAGACATCCGTTGAATCTTATTATCGGAGCCAAGGCTTTGATGGCCTACACAAAAATAAGATATGATGATTCTTCCTATGGCTCAAAGGAAAGCCTGACCGTAAATGAGATGGTGATTCCGGTGGATTTGAACTGGAATGTCATCACTTCCGAATATACGTCAATGTATGTTGGAGTTGGCTACCAATATGGTTTTCAGACATCACGTGCCATTAAAGCGTCATACGGTTTCGCATGGGCCAAAGGTGACTGGCACTGTTACTATATTCATTATATTAAAGGTATGTTCAAAGGATTCGATAAAATCTCTCCATTCCTTGGCATGAGCTACACCTATTATTTCTAGTCCGCCATTCATTCAGGGAACGTTTTTTTTGCAAAATGCGACGTTTGCACCTGGGAACGCGTTTGTCACATGGTTCCGAAATGGTACTCTATCTTCCATTCCGCCTGGCGGCCGGGCTCGATGAGGAGGTGGGTATAGGGTTCGAGGCATGCGACTTCGTGGTTGCACCAAAACACGGCGTATTCCATCGCGGCGTCCGAACGGGCATCCACGGTCAGGCCATTCGCGGTGTTCGCAAGCCTGAAACTGTAATTCTTCCGCTGTTCGGAACCCTTGAGGTCACCCATGAATATGGTCTCTCCGGGTCTCAGGTCCCTTGAGAAGCGTATTCCGTTGTCGGTAAGCGCCACGCTGTCATATTCATCACGCCAATGCCCTTGAGGTTTGAAAGGAAGGGTGATGACGGTGGCTTTTCCGGTCGGTGCCCCGTCAAGGACGAAAAAATTGTGGTTATAGACATACATGTCCATGATCCCCTTTCCTGTGTTCTTCAGAATATGCTCCAGAACCAGAGTCCCTTCCCGGGGGATGATGATCCTTTTCATGTAATCGTATGAATATCCTCCTGCCGCCATCCTATGCCTGAATTCCGTCTGGCCGGGCGCCGCCTTGAAGTCCCTTTCGCCTTCGTCCAGCACTTTGTATAGGCGGAAGTGGTCATATTCATCAACATCCCTCTCCAGCAGACCTACCCCAGGCTTCAGAAAACCTCCCCCCGGATCGGCGTTGTCATAGCCTATCGGCGAGAACTCCTCAGCCGGTCCGCCTACGGCGTCGTGATTGAACGGGTCATATTCCCGAAACCATTGGCTGACATATTTCCTGCCGCGGCTTTCGAGGGACAGGATTATTCCGCTCCTGTCGAAGCGGGTGCCTCTGTAGTAGGGAGTTGCGACATCCGGACGCGCCAGGACCAGTTTGGTCGAACGGTTGTGTAATTCAATCATCAGAATGTGCTGCGTTTGTTCATCTTGAATCTAATGTGGGTTTTCCACAGTGTCCTGTCGTTGATCATTCTTGCGATCTCGCGGCCCATCTCGTTGAAGTCAGTGGAGATGGTCGTCAAGCCGTTGAGAACTACGCGGTCAACAGGGGAGTCATTGTAGGAGATTATGTGATAGTCGGTCCCGACCTTGAGCCCTTTGGCGTTGTCCAACAAGGCGATCAGGCCAGAGTCCAGTTGGCTGGTCAGGATAAGGAACGCATCGCCTTTCCTTACCGTTGACGGGGCCTCGCTGAGAAATTCCACATCTATCCCATGTTCCTGACAGAAGCCGGTCACTTTCTTCTTTATGACAGGCCAGTACAGTGATGTGGGCATCGCTATAACTTTAAGGTTACCGATCTTTTCCAGTTTCTCCGCGCCCTGTTCCAGCCCCGAGTACACATCGTTCTCGAAATCCTGATAGGCGGCTCCGAAATTTCCCGCCATGCCTGACATGAGGTGGTCCGCCATTATCAGCTTGTGGTTGGGAATCCTTTTGATTATTTTTCTTGCCCTTTCCTGAACGGTCTTGTCAAGGCTGAAGTGTGGCAGCACGACGTACCAGTCGAATTTTCCAAGGTTCTCGTTTATGAAATATTCGAATATCCCGATGTCTTGATTGTGCAGCAGGATTGTGTCTTCGGACCGTCCTTTCAATTCCTGGTGGAACCCGTGCACGATCTCCTGCTTATAGACGCTGAATCTGTCAATGAGGAAAAGCACTGATATGGCGCTCTTTGCGGAAGTGTCCGCCACGTAGAATCCCTTGCCTTGCTGCGCTTCCAGGATTCCGTTCGACCGCAGGAGGTAGTATGCTCGCTTGACCGTCTCCTTGGAGATTCCCAGCTCTTCGGAAAGAGCGTTCATGGACGGAACCAACTCACCGGTTTTCAACCTTCCGTCTTTCACGGCATCAGATACGGCTGATATAAGCTGCTTATAGACAGCTGTCTTGCTTGTTGTGTCAATCGCGAAACTAATCATATTTCACTATCCTTTTTTCTTATAAGGGTGTGCTATGGTGTGGTAAAGTTACAGTTAATTTTTCAATCTCTATACACTTTTTGAAGAAAACTGGTGTGGTATAGTGTGGTATTTATTCCAAAAATCATTATATTTGCAGGAAATAAGGACTGAAATGAAAAAATCAACTGAAATTCCGGCCACGAAAAGTGTTCAGGAAAAGTCTTGGGTCAAGTGGGAGGTCCTGCTTCTCCTTTGGATGGCGTACCTGCTGAACCAAGGTGACAGGCAGGTGTTCAACACCGTGCTTCCTTCCATAAGGGAGGCGTTGAACCTGACGGACACATCTGTCGGCCTGATCGCCACAGTGTTCAATCTGTTCTATGCCTGCATGGTGCCGCTGGGCGGTCTGGCGGGCGACAGGCTCAGCCGTAAATGGGTGGTCACAGGCTCGATCCTGTTCTGGAGCGTGGCCACGATGTTCACCGGGCTGGCCAACAGCGTGTTCCTTCTCGTGATCATGAGAAGTGTCGCCACCGGCGGCGGCGAGGCTTTCTTCGGTCCCGCTAACTATTCTCTTCTGGGGCAGTACCACACGGAAACGAGAGCCAGGGCGATGTCCATACATCAGACCGCATACTACGTGGGCGTGATAGTGGCCGGATGGCTGGCCGGCGCCATAGCTGACTATTTCGACAAGGCCGCTCCGGGGAACGGGTGGAAATATTCATTCATTATTTTTGGTGTGGCGGGAATATTCTGGGGTATCCTTATGGCTTTCAGGCTGAAAGACAAGCCTTTGACCGCGGCTGAGCAGGCGGAGAAGGATCGGAGCAAGCCTGGCATCCTGGATGGTTTCAAGACCGTGTTCACAACACCTACGGCCGCTGTTCTGACGATTGGTTTCTCTGGACTGATCTTCGTGATCACCGGCTACATGACATGGATGCCGGCGTATCTTCAGGAAGAGCTTGGCCAGAGCCAGGCCGCGGCAGGATTCAATTCGATGTTCTGGACGTATGTCGCCGCCTTTGTCGGTGTCCTGATCTCCGGCACGCTTTCGGACAGGCTCGCGGCCAGGAACCATAAGGCGAGGATGCTCCTTCAGGCGGCCGGCCTGCTGTTGGGAGCCCTGCCGCTTTTCTTCATCGCGCGAAGCACAACCCTGACCGTACTCTATTTATGTTTTGCCGCCTGGGGCTTCTTCAGGGCGTTCTTTGATGCCAACACTTACGCGGTTCTTTATGACGTCACCCCTGAGAATCTTCACGCGTCATGCTCCAGCGCGATGATAACGACCGGATTCGCTGTCGGCGCGCTCGCTCCTGTCGCCCTTGGAGCCATGAAGCAGAGCCTTGGCAGTCTTCAGGCCACATTCCCTGTGCTCGGATGCATCTGGCTGGCCTGCGGAATCATGATGGCGGTCGTGAGCTACACAAATTATCAAAAAGACTACAACAAACTGAATAAATGAAAAAGGAAACAAAAACAAGAAAGCCGAAGGCAGGTTTGCTGCTCGTCGCTTCCCCAAGGTTCAAAAACCTCTCCGGGCCTAAAAGAGGTTCATACGGTGAAAAGAAGGAAGCCGTTTCACGGCAGATAGTCGAATCCCTTGATTTCCTTGATGTCGAATATCCCGGCATCGTGTACGAGAGGGAAGACGCGGAGAAAGCCATGGATCTGTTCTACAACAGCAGGGTGGATTTCATCATCGCCGAGTTCCTTTCATGGAGCGAGGACTTCGCCTGGATCCGTTTCTTGAGGGATTGCCCCCAAATCCCGATGATCTTCGTGAACGTGGCGAAAGACAGGATGGCGTTCGAGACCACACTTGATGAGGATGATTTCATTGAATATCTCTGCTCGGGCACACTGGTCGGCTCCCTTGAGGCTTCCGGCTCGGTGCGCAGGGTTCCACGGAAGGATGTGCGCTTCGTCATGGGCACAAGAGATGAGGTGAATGAACAGATCAGGGTCTTCTCCCGCGCGGCCCTGGCACGGGCGGTGCTCCGTAAATCCAATGTAGGCCTCATGGCCAACATGAACGAGGCGATGTGGTCGACGTACATCGACAACTATGACCTGTTCACCAAGATCGGACCGGAGATCCACTACCTGCCGTATTCAGACTACAAGGAATATATCGACGCGCTGACGGACGTGGAGGTCAAGGAATATGCAGACACGCTCACGTCCCGTTACCGGATGATGGAGGATGTGGAATATGACAAGTTCATCGGCTGCGTGAAGGCATCGTTGGCGTTGAAGAACATGGCCAGGGACAACGATGTGGACGTCATGGTGTATAATGACATCGACAGGGCCACATTCAAGGTCAGCGGCTGCCGTGCCGGATTCTATCACGACTGGTTCAACGAGAACATGAGTGTCCTTGTGCCCGAGGCTGACATGGGAGCCGGACTGGCGACCTTTGTCCTGAAACTGATCTCGGGAGGCCATGTGAACTTCATCGAGCCGTTCCACATTGAGAACGATTTCGGCACCTTCGCCGGAGGACATGCCGGACCGAACGACCACAACGATCCTGAGTGGCAGGACAATGTGCTGATCGCCAGGGATGTCCGCTTCGCTAAGACCAGCTGGAAATATGCCGGGGCACCGTTCGCGTGGTACCGTTTCAGCACGGGAATGAAGACGGTCACCGGCATCTATGAGGAGAACGGGAAGTACAAGATGGTCTGCTTCCAGGCCGAGTCGCTTCCGGGAGAGCATGTCCTGGCGACATATTCCCACAGCATATTCCGTCCGGTCGTTCCGGTCAAGGAACTGTTCGAGAGGCTTCTCAAGGTCGGCGTTACACAGCATTACGCCATAGTGGACGGAGACTGGCGTGCGGAGCTGGCCGCGTTCGCCGAGATCATGGGATTTGAGTTTTATGATATCAGATAAATAGGAGAAACGCAAAATGAGTTTTATGTACAACCCGTTTCCGTTCGATGACCCGAAGCCGGTCAATCGTCCGGAACTGTCCAAAAAGACAATTGACGCGGTGGTTTCAGGAGGCACACCTGCCGTGGCGAAGAAATTCGCGGCCTCTGTCATTGAGAGCGCCCGTGAATCCAACCGGATCCTGGCTTTCGATGGTTATACCACGGTGGACTGGAAACTGTTCCTGAACCTTGTGGCGAGGGAATGCCGGATAGCCGGAGTGGAGTTCGTCTCGATCGATCAGAACAAGGAGTGCTTCAAGAGCGGTGAGGAAATCGACAACATGATCGATCCGCTCCTCATCTGGGACACCAAGATCGATCCGACCCTTCTTTACGGAAAGATCTACAAGGGAGGCTATGAGGGCCTTCTTGACGAGGTCAAGACCAAGAAGTTCGAGGAAAATGTGATGTCTTTGAAGGAAGGCAAGGGCAAGGTTGTGGCCGTTTACGGCTACGGCTGTCTCATTCCGAGATTCAGGAAGCTGTACGATGTGAAGTGCTTCTTCGACATCACTCCGAAAACCTCCATCCTGCGCATCCGTGGAGGAGAGTATTCCAACATCGGCAAAGAGCGTCCGGACCAGATCAACCGTGTGATCCGTCGTTGCTATTACTGTGATTTTGAGATCGCTGTCTGCAACAGGAGGGAACTTCTGCATAACTCGGCCATAGATTTCTTCTTCCTCGCCGATGACCCTAAGAACATCGTGATGATGCCTTTCGAGACGTTCTCGGACATCTGCGCACAGTTGGTGAAATACCCGTTCAGGGCCAAGCCTTGCTACCTTGAGGGAGTGTGGGGCGGTTCCTACATGAAGAAACTCCGTCACCTGCCGGACAACATGAGGAACGCGGCCTGGGTGTTCGACTTCATACCGATGGAGGTCAGCGTGCTGGTGAAGGTCGGAGGCGAGACTCTGGACATCAACTTCTGCACATTCGTCTGCAAGGAAGGCGTGAACCTCATGAGCAAGGACTGCGTGGAGAAGTTCCACGGCTATTTCCCGATTCGTTTCAACTACGATGACAGTTACCACTCCACCGGCAACATGTCCATCCAGTGCCATTCGGGCTCAGCCTTCAATCGTGAGCATTACGGAGAGTTCGGACGCCAGGACGAGAGCTACTACGTCTGCGTCACCGGGCACGATGCCAAGACATTCATCGGTTTCCGTGACGATGCCGACATCCCTCGGTTCTTCAAGGACATAGAGGCGGCGGACACTGAGCACAAACCGTGCGACTACATGAAATATGTCAATTACGAGGAGTCAAAGCCGGGCCTCCAGGTGATGCTGCCTGCCGGAACCATCCATTCCTCAGGACGCAACCAGGTCATCCTTGAGATCGGCTCCCTCACGATCGGTTCCTACACCTACAAGATGTACGACTATCTCCGTCTGGACTTCGACGGAAAGCAGAGGCCTATCCACACCCGCCTTGGTGAGGAGAACGTGGCCCAGCATCGCACGGCATCCGTGATCCATGACCCTCAGAGTCCTGACTATATCGTCCAGAGGCCTCGCGTGGCCGCGTCCGGCGAAGGATGGAAGGAACTGATTCTCGGCGAGAACGAGCAGTTGTATTTCAGCCTGAGGCGCCTGGATTTCGAGACGGAATGCCCTCAGGACACTCACGGAGAGCGCTTCCATGTCCTTGCGCTTGTCGATGGTGACCACGTCAGGGTACGCAGCGTGGCGCATCCTGAGCGCAGTTTCGACATGGATTATCTGGACATTGTCTGTGTGCCTGCCGACATGGGCGAGTACGTGATCGAGAATCTCGGCAAGGAGCCTGTCATGGTTCACAAGACGATGCTCAGGGACGGCTATCAGGAGGTTGTCCTCTGACGAGCCTGTTGACTATTGTTTTGTTTCAGGCCATCGAGGGTAGTATATTCATAATGACCTTCGGTGGCCTTGATTTGTTTATGACTCAAAAAACGTGTAATTTTGGCTTTGTTAAGATTGATTGAATCATGCCATTGAATCTGAGTATAGTTGAGCAGAGCATTGTCCCGCCTTTCAGACAGATAATAAACCAGATCGAGGAAAGCATCAGGAACGGTTCGCTTAAAAGCGGAGAGATGCTTCCTTCAATGAGCGAGATGGCCGAGTCTCTTGGATTGTCAAAGGAGACGGTGAAAAAATCCTACTTGATTCTCAGGGATCAAGGTGTCATCAATTCCACCAGAGGTGTAGGTTATTTCATAGCGTCCCCGGATTCGAACCGGAAGAAGCGCGTCATGCTGCTTTTTGACAGGCTCAGCATAGTGAAGGAAGTGATTTTCGACTCTTTCGCCTCGACCATCGGAGAGCAGGCTGAGATCAACATCTACCTGCACAACCAGCAGGTTGAGCTTCTGGACTACTATGTACGGAAATATCTTGACAGCTATGACTGGTTCGTCATCACCCCGCATTTCCCTCTTGACAGCAAGACTCAGCGGCAAGTCCTGACCATCCTGCGCAGGATTCCGATCCGCAAGCTTATTATCCTTGACCATAAACTTGACAACCTTGTGGGAAACTACGGGACTGTGTACCAGGATTATGCGACGGACGCCGCTCTCGGACTCTCCATGGCGGCCGAGGAATTGAGACCGCTCAGAAAACTGAATGTCATCATTTCCCAGTCCAGTCTTTACCATGCCTACGCGTGTCAGTCGATAAGCGATTTCTGCAAGGCGAACAAGATTTCCTGCGTGTTCCATTCCAATGTCTCACCGAGGATCGTCCATGCCGGTGAGGTTTACCTCATCGTCAACGGACAGCTTGACATGGATCTGATCAACCTTGTGAGGGCCGCGAGAGCGAAAAACCTGAAGCCCGGGAAGGACTTCAGGATCATAGCTTACAATGATTCGCCGATTCGGGAGATCGTGCTTGACGGACTCACGACCATCTCCACCGATTTCGAGCAGATGGGCCGGCTTGCCGCCGAGATGATTCTGGGCAACACACCTCGTAAGGTCAAGTGCGATTTCCGCATGATCCGCCGAGGCACATTCTAAAGGAAATCCATGCAGAGGGCGAGATCCTCTTCGTCAGAGAGAACGTAACTTGCTCCGGCGATAAGCATCTGCTGGGCGTCGAGCTCACCCCATGTCACGCCGGCAGGTATCACTCCGGCTTTCTTGCATGCCAGAACCCCTCTTTCGTCATCTCCGAGATGGGTGACCTCCCTTCCTGTCACTCCAAGGCTTTTCACAATCTCCGAAAGGATTGATGAATATGCCTCCACATCGCTCCTGCTGACACCGCTGTACACCTTCGCGAACTCCACTCCGCCGAGGTTCTTCCTGGCGGTCTCGTTGACTTTCACCTCGCTTTCGGAGGAGACGAGGAAAATTTTGATTCCTCTTGAATATAATTCCTTCACCTTCTCGCTGACCCATAGGAAGACCTTTCCGTCCGCATCCACCAGCGTGCCGTCCATGTCAAGCACAAGAGCCTTCATGGCCTTGCGGACGTAAGGATATTCATCGAACGACATGTCGTTCGGGTCGGTCCTCGGGTCACCGGTCCTGCGCATCCATCTGTGCAGCTTGCGGGTCATCCTCTTTCCGATCGCTTGATAGTCAGGTGATTCGGCTACGTCGACAATCCTGTCTGGGTCGTTTTTGACATCGTACAGCTCCCTTGCCGGCCGCAGTCCGAACGCCCTTTCAAAGATCTCTTTAGGGTATTCGTCCCTGTGGAATGACATGTAGGCCTTGGCCGGGCCGTTCCCTGTGTCACCGAACACTGGATCGACTCCTGCCGGAAGCCTCTCTGGGTGAAGATTCTCGATGTAGTGATAGTCCTTTGTAACGACGGCTCTCATCGGATAGCCGGCGCGTCCGGAAGGTCCGGGCACAATTTCAGCGAGTCCGGGCAGAAACCGTGTTCCTCACCGGATCCCACAGAATATGGTCTGTGCGGCCGTCTGCTGCCCATCCATGCGCAGATCGGCTTGTCGGCTGGAGCCTGCTCGATCCATTCGGCCAGATTCTGGACCTCATGTCCGACGGGATTATGCTCCCATCCTGTCTGCGAGAATACTCCAGGCCCCCATCCCTTGTGCCAGTAAACTGTCATATAACCAGCCTTTTCCAACAGTTCCGGGTACACGGTCAGGTCTCGTGGAAAGTACGAGTTGAGGTTGCAGGCCTCGCCCAGGCGGTGGGCGTAGCATCCTGTCAGAATACAGGCTCTTGAAGGGGATGAATGTGGAGCCGCGCTGTAAGCCTTTGTGAACAGCATCCCTTCAGCGGCCACGGAATCGAACACCCTCGAATCCACGACTTTGTCTCCATACGGTGTCGCGTGAGGGAATCCCCAGTCATCGGCCAGAAGAAGCACGATGTTAGGTCTCGTCTGCTGGCCGGACACCGGAAAGTTCATCACGATGACCCGCAAGGACGGCTCGTTGGTCAGCGAAACGTGGCACAAATACTATGACGCTCCTGCCAGGACTCACGGAAGGGCATGCTTCGGTTGTGACGTGTGGCGAAAGAGGATGCTCTCTTTGGCCAGACAAGCCCATGACTATGGCGCTGACGGCATCATCTATGACCAGCTTGCCACAAGGTCTCCGATGTTCTGTTATTCTCCGGACCACGGCCATCCCGTTCCGGCTGTTGTCGTTGAGCAGGACAGGCTTGACTTTATCACAGAGATAAGGAATGCGATGTCGGCCATAGATCCCGAGTTTGTGGTGATGACCGAAGGTGTGGCCGATTATGAGCTGGGGTGCATCAACATATTCCATGGCTGCTCGTTCGATGTCTATCCGCCGGACCAGAAGGCGATGGAAGACCGGATGACCGGCCGTTCAGGAGCCACATGGTTCCCGGAGATGCTTGAATATACTTTCCCGGATCTTCTGATGACAGTCCGCAATCCGGCTCCCGTGACGAGCCGCAACATGAGCAACTTCACTTTGGTCAGCCACTTGAAGAACGAGATTGAGTGCCGTTACCTTGCGGATGTCCGGTATCTCAAGGAGAATAGAATCCCTGAGATCGAGGACTACTCCAATGTCACCACAAAGCCTGACCTTGCTCTTGTCCGCTCTCAGGATCCGGTGGCGATGAGGAACTATCAGAAGAAACTTGCCGATTTCCAGGATTCACATAAGGCACTGCTGAAGACCGGCCGGTTCATGGATGTTCAGGGCTTTGATTTCGAAGCCTCCCATTCTTTGAGTATGGCCAAATCTTTCGTCTCCGGCAGGAAGACCGGTGTTGTGGTCTGGAATATTTCCGAGGACACTCCTTTGGAATTCAAGGTTTCTGTCCCGGCCAGGAAGTTGGTTTTGGCTCAATCGACGGAAGACACCGCTCTGTCATCCACGTCTGACGGGCATGTTCTGGCACCTCAAAGCATCGCCCTCCTTGTGTTTGAATAGTCTTATTTTGAAAATTATCTGAAAAACGAAGAAGCCGACCGATGAAATGGCCGGCTTCTCTGTTTAGAGTCTTTTTTATTACCTCTTTGAGGTGACGTCAGCCTCGTACTTCTCGACGGAAGCGATGAAGTCCTGGCCTACAGGAACACCGTTCTTGAGGTTGAAGTAGTCGTAAACGGCTCCGAACGGAAGTGACTTGGCCTCTTCCAGAAGGGCGAGACGCTGGAAGTACTTGCCGTTGTCCTCGTACTTGCGGAGGGTCTCAAGCGGCTCAAGGAAGGCCTGAAGCATACACTTCTGGGTCGAGCGGGTGCCGATGATGTAGGCTCCGATGCGGTTGATCGATGCGTCGAAGTAGTCAAGACCGATGTGTGTGCGGTCGAGGGCACCTGCGCGGACAACCTCCTTGAACAGGTCGAGGGTCTGGTCGTTCATCGTGACAACGTGGTCGGAATCCCAACGTACAGGACGGCTAGTGTGGAGCATCAGCTCAGGCACGAAGAGAAGGAGGGAAGCGACCATATCGCTGATGTTCTCGGTCTGCTCGTAGTGGCCTGTGTCAAGGGTGTACATAAGCTTGCGGGTCGAGCAGTAGCCGGTCACGAAGTCGTGTGAGCCGACGGTGTAGCTCTCAAGGCCGATTCCGAAGAGCTTAGCCTCAAGGCAGGTCTTCATTCCCGGCAGATCCTCGGCGAGAATCTCGTCCAGGGACTGCGCCATAATCTCACGGTAGCGGAGACGCTCCACGGTCTGGTCCTTCGATCCGTCGTGAACCCAGATGTTCATTATACAAGGGTCGCCCTGGAACTTGCCCATCGCGTCGGCCACCCTGCGGCAACGCTTTGTGTGCTCGATCCAGAAGTCACGGATGGACTTGTTCGGGTTGGCGAGTGAGAGGTCACCGCTCTTAGGATGCGAGAAGGATGTGGAGTTGAAGTCGAGCTTCATCCCGTTCTCCTTACCCCATTCCATCCAGCTCTGGAAGTGAGCCGGCTCAACCTCGTCACGGTCAATGTGCTTGCCCTGGAAATCACCGTAGATCTCGTGCAGGTTCAGACGCTGTGTTCCACCGAGGAGGCTCTTCACGAACTTGATGTCGCTGCGGAGCTCGTCGATGTTGCGGGCGCGGCCAGGGTAGTTGCCGGTCGCCTGGATTCCGCCTGTGAGGGCGGTGTCGTTCTCGAAGCCCATCACGTCGTCAGCCTGCCAGCACTGGAGGGAGATCGGGGTCTTCTCAAGAAGCTCTATCGCTTTGTCTGTGTCCACGCCGATGGCGGCGTAACGCTCTTTGGCCATCTCATAGGCCTTGGTTATCAGATTCTCGTTCATATTATTTTTAGTTTATGATTTGTTATATTCTCAAAATTGATTCCGGAACAGTCCGCTCTTTGTCGTTGAGGACTAACTCCTTGGCTCGTAGGTGATTGTCTGGATGGAGTTTCCGATGATGCGGCGCATATCCCAACGGTCTCCCACAAGGCCGGCCACCTTGGCCTGGAGCATGATGTTGCCGATCGCCGTGCCCTCCATCGGACCTGCGATGACAGGGATTCCGAGTGTGTCGGCCGTCAGCTGGCACATAAGTTTGTTGGCCGATCCGCCACCGATCACGTGGAGTTTCTCGATCTTGAATGACGCGAATCCCTGAAGCATCCCGATGACTTCCTTGTACCTCTTGGTGAGGCTGTGATAGATGCAGCTGATCATCTCACCATCATTCTCCGGAACTCTCTGGCCTGACTCCTGAAGGGCCGCCTTGATCTCGGCGTACATATCCTTCGGAGCGGCGAAACGTGGATCGTCCGGGTTGATCGTGGACGGGAAGTCGATGGCCTCGCGGGCCATAGCCTCCATCTGGGCGTATGAATATTCCCGGCCTTCCGCCTCCCAGGTCTTGCGGCTCTGCTCCAGCAGCCACATTCCCGTGATATTCTTGAGGAATCTGGTCGTGCCTTCTATTCCACCCTCGTTCGTGAGGTTATATTCATAAGACTTTTCATCGATGATCGGGGTCTTGGACTCGATGCCCATCAGGCTCCAGGTGCCGCTGCTGAGGTAGGCGAAGTTCTCGCCGGACGCAGGTACGGCGGCGATGGCTGAGGCTGTGTCGTGTCCGGCTACGGCGATCACAGGAACCGCCTCCATTCCGGTCTCCTCGCAAAGTTCCTTTTTGAGCACACCGACCTTAGTACCCGGCTGGGTGATGTCAAGCAGTAGGGAAGGGTTGATTCCGAGACGCTCAAGCAGGTCTCTCTGGAAGTCCCTAGTGCGCGGGTTGATGAGGCCCGATGTGGACGCGTCGGTATATTCGCAGACCATCTCTCCGGTCAGCATATACGCCAGCAGGTCAGGCATAAAGAGGATCTTGTCGGTCTGAGGCAGCCTTGAACCGGCTTCCTTGCTTTGCGCGTAGAGCTGGAAGATGGTGTTGAAGTTCATTATCTGGACTCCGGTGACGGAGTAGAGCTCCTCGCGGGGGATGATTTCAAAGACCTCCTCAGGGATTCCGTCGGTGTAAGGATCCCTGTAAGCCCTTGGCATTCCGATGATTCCGCCGTCCTTGCCGATGTGGCCGAAATCCACGCCCCAGGTGTCGATACCGATCGATTCGATCTTCACGCCCATTCCGGCGACCTTTTTCAGAGCCGCTTTGAAGTGGTCGAAGAGGGAATTGATGTCCCAGTAATATTTTCCGTCTATCTCCTTGACGGCGTTCGGGAATCTATAGACTTCCTCTGAGGCAAGCTTATCGTTTTCGACAGTTCCGATGATGGCTCTGCCGCTCGTGGCTCCGAGATCAAATGCTAGAAATTTCATAAATTACGTGGCTTTTTTGTGCTTTACAAATTTTGTTTTTTTTCGCTGTTTTACCGCTGAATATTTTGATATTATAACTTGGAAATTTGATTGGGAATTATTTTTTGCTATATTTGTGACGCACAATTAGTAACAAAAGGTCTGCAAACTATGGCTTCGGTTCATCTCAAATATTTGGCGGTTAATCCTGTTGACCTCAAGTGGGGGACTGCCGTCAACTCGGTGGGTTTTCAGGAGATCGCTCCCGGAATGGACTATCCGCCTCGCAACCATCCGTCGCGCTATGTGTTTTCCGTCGCCAGCGGAAGGATTCTCCAGGAATATCAGCTCCTTTACATAACAGAAGGCAAGGGCCGGTTTTCCTGCGAGACCTTGGGACGGTCGAAGTCAATCCCGGTCAAAGGCGGGATGATGTTCCTGCTTTTCCCTGGCGAGTGGCATTCCTACTATCCTGACAAATCGACGGGGTGGAAGGAATATTGGATCGGCTTCAACGGGGAGTTCATCGACAATCTGATCAGGCAGGGCTTTTTCTCGAAGGACAGACCGCTGTTCAAGGTGAATATCCACGTGGACATAGTGAACCTCTACACTTCCGCGATCAACGCCGCCGTGGCTCAGGAGTCTGGTTTCCAGCAGGTTCTGGCCGGCATAGTGGACCGACTGCTCAGCCTTGCGTATTTCTACGACAGGAACTCGCAGTTCCAGGAGTCGGACACGGCGAACAAGATCAGTCAGGCGAAGGTGATGATCCACAGCCATTATATGACGATCTCTCCGGAGGAGGTGGCGGCGAAGCTGTGCCTGAGCTATTCCTCTTTCCGCAAGACTTTCAAGGAATATACCGGGTTCTCGCCGGCGAGGTTCATCAACGAGGTGCGGATGAGCAAGGCCAAGGAGCTGCTGACCAACACGACGATGAGCATCAAGGAGGTGGCCTACAATGTTGGCTACAACAATCATGACTATTTCTTCACCGCCTTCCGCCATATGACCGGCCAGACCCCCGCCGAATATCGCAACGCCACCCAGGTCGCCAAGTTGTAGGCTGTCCGGTCTAAACAGGCATGATGGAAGATAATCTGCTTTGTATTACAAAATGTTATACATTTGCAAGCAAAGCGATATATAATGGAAGCAATAGCAACACGAGGGAATGTCAAAAAGTTGACTGCATTCAGGCTAAATGCCGATCTGGTCGCCCGTCTCAAGGTTTTGGCAAAAAAAGATAACCGCAGTCTCAACAATTATGTCGAGAAGGTTCTTATGTCTGTAGCCTACAATGAGCCTAATGAGACAACAAAAGCTGCCTTGAAGGAGGCCGAAGAAAGTAAAAACCTCGAAGAGTTCGACTTGGATGCTTTTAAGAAATATGTAGCCTCATTGTAGTCTTTCTTGAAATTTGTTCAGACAACCCAATTCAAGAAAGACTACAGAAAATACGCGAATAATAAGAGGTGTGGCGGAAGATCCCGGGCTTATGCATCGGGTGAAAAAAGAGGCTATCCTCACCCGACTCCAATCAGGGATATCTTTCCGGGTGTCTAACCACTCCTTTTTCACCCGGAATAATAGTTGGGGAATATATACAAGTTGACTACCTTCCTTCGCATCGTGCCGCCATATTCACAAAATGCGGGTGACGCCAGCGCGTATGTAACTGCTTGGCGACCGCTTGGCGACCGCTTGGCGACCGCTTGCATACCACGTTAGTCAACTGCTATATAGTTACCAAATATTAGAAGCTGTTTTGAATTGTTTGAAATGTTCTTTGAGGTGAAAAATCTTCATTTTCTTCCCGCTTCTTCAGTCAGATAGCACCGCTATCTTCCTTGGAAGAAGCGGTCGAAACTGAAGTTTTTCACTCTCAACCCAGCGCCCGAACCGAGGGCAATCGAACTTGTTCGGATTGCCGAGGTGAGCAGCAGGGAAAGAGCTTGCTCTTAACCTTCAAACAAACAATTCAAAACAGCTTCTTATTGTTCAGTAATGATTCGTACCGGGCCGAGGAGGCCGGAAGGGAGGAGTTTGTCGGTGGACTTGTAGAAGCGGCGGATGGCGGTGACGGGGTGTTTCTCGCCGGGTTGCACATCGCCGATCATACGGTTGCGCCAGACGTTGGTGATCTTGATTTCCAATAGGTTGTCTCCTTCTTTGAGAAGCGGCTTGATGTCGGCGGTTCTGAACGGGGCCTTCCAGAGGACGCCGGCTGGGGTGCCGTTGATGGAAAGGTCTGCGATGTTCTTCACGACTCCAAGATCTATGAATATCCTTGCGCTGGTGGCCAGCTGGGTGGAGTCGATAGTCACCGTGGTCTTGTAGATGGCGGTGCCGGAGAAGTATTTCACGATCGGGTTCTCCTTCCTGGTCCAGGACACCAGTTCTGGGAACTCCTCGTCGGCGGTGCCGCCGTTCTTCTGGTCGAAATGCACCTGCCAGGTCGAGGTGACGGTCTGGATTGTGGTCGCTTCGACAGGCTCAGCGACCGAATTTTGCTGGTCTCTGAGAGATATTCCTTGGTCACTGAGCTTGCGTTGTGCTGAGCTTGCCGAAGTATCGAAGTGGCCGGCGCTCACCAGCGAATCAACCGGGTGGACCTCAGTAGAGTCCGATGTGCAAATCATAGTTGTGTCTGTCGTATTGACAAACACAGTGTCGATGGTCACCTTGATCTGCGGCCTGTTTGACAGCACGACGAACCTTGCGTCGGCGGAGAGCAGCGGAAGCGAGACGGTCGAACGGCCGTTGCCGAACTTGACATCAGCGTCCGTGACATCCCCATTCTCAGGATTGAATATGGCCGCGAACTTACCGCCGTCCCGGAAACTGAGCTCAACATTGGAATCCTTTCCGGAGAAGTTTCTCACCCAGTAGATCTGTGTGCTGTCCGGTAGGGTTCTGTGGACATATTTAAAGTCTCCGTAACTGTCCGGAGCGTTCGCCGGCGCCTCGACAGCTTTTTCCTGGTCACTGAGCGACATATTTCGGTCACTGAGCTTGTCGAAGTGACCTGCTGAGCCACCTGTCGCTTTGATGGTTGGTGAGCTATGCCGAACCACAGGCTCCGCGACCGGTGAAGTGACCGTGGCCCTGAAATCCGGCTGAATCCCGCTGCGCCTCAAACAGTCTTCAAGCCCTTTGGCAAATACATTCTTCCTGCGCGAATGCCAGATGTCATCCACAATCGAGGCGAAAGCCCTGTCGTCAGCCTTGAGCCCCGCGCAACTCTTCGGCTCCTTGCCGCAGATGATCACCCCAGCGTCGGCGAACTCCTTTATCTTTTTAAGAATATCCAAGGACATCACCTCGCAGTTCCTGTCCAGCCACAGAACCCTGTATCGCGCTCCCGACGGAGCCACGAGTGTCCTGTTCTCAACCTTGATCCCGGACCTGAGCACGGTCGGATTCGCGAAATCGTAGTTATACCCGTCAGGAACCTGCGGCAGACTGCTGAAAGCCTGTCCACCGTAGAGCCCCGTGATATTCAAGTCCTCTCCGTAGTATAGTAATATGTCAGCGACGGAGTTTCCCTGCTGGAGCATCGAGCTGGAGCGGGCAAGGTAGTCGGTCAGTACCCATGCATATTCACCCCACGTCTCGTTCCGGTGCAGCCACTGCCCGTAGCGGAAGAGCTGGAGGCCCGGGAGATATTGGTCGTTCGGCTGCGAGGCGGACTCGTGGATCACGAACCTGTTGACACCTGCGCTGAGCCCCACATCGGCGATAAACTTCATATTCTCTGGGCAATATGTGTACGCCCTCCCTTCGTCCCCGTTCACGGAGAAGGATTCCGCAGCCACGAGCCGTTGTCCGTAAATATGTGACACAGAGGCTGATTCCCTGATGTCGCAGATCGCTGACGGCACGGCCGATCCGGTCGGAGTGTTCTCCATCCAGAACGCCGCCATCGGAATCGTGGCCTTGATCTTAGGATCCATTCCGTCTCCGGTGTAGGCACGGCTTGCCTCGTGGGATTCCGTGTAGCGGCCAGCAAGGTCATATTCATTGACTATCTCATTGATTCTGTCGTAGTTCTCGCAGAACAGTTCGCCGAGAGTGCGGCGCCAGTCCCAGAGGAAACGTTCGCTCATCTGGGAACTGCCGATGATCTCGCCCGCGAGCACCGGCAGCCACGGCAGCAGATCGTAGCCCCGGCGCGCCTTGAACTCCTTGGCGAGCTTCGGTGTCCAGGTATATGCCCCGGCCTCGTAGCTGTCAACCAGCAGATATCGGATGCCTTTTTCGCCGAGCATCCCGTCGGCCGCATCCTTATAAAGATCGAGATAGGTTCGGAAATATCTCATCCAGGCGTCCGGATCAAGCTTGTCAACCTCCAGCCCTGTCGCTTCCGGAGAGGCTGGGTGGTTGATCTTTCCGGTGATCGACCATCCGAATCTGTAGATTCTCCAGCGTCCGGCCGGCAGCGAGCATTCCAGTTTTCCGTCCGCGGTCATCTTCCCGGTGAGGTCGATGATGTCCGAGGTCCTGATCGCGTCCTTTGAATACGGTGTGTGGTATTTCCAGAAATCGTGGATGATTCCGAATCCGCCAAGTTCCTGGCTGTGATTGATTTTCATTACCGTGAACAGCTCCAGTGACTCCAGCTTCTCGCCTTTGACCCTGAAGAATTGGGCGCAGGTAGGAGGAACGTTCACCGTCAGGTATGGCAGTACGGTCGGCTCAATGTCGCAGACCTTCCGCCATTTCAACCCATCGTCGCTGCATTCGAGAATATTCCGGCATTCCGGTTTCCCGGTTCTCGGCCTGTCGCCCATAGCCATTGTCTTTAATGTCAGAGACTTGATTGTCTGCGGCTTCCGGAACTCGACGCTGATTGTGGATTCGCTCTTGCTGACCTGCGCTCCGAGCGCGTTCATCGACTTGTCTGAATATGGCAGCCTGACAGCGAGGACGTACAGATCCTTGCCATAAGGCTCTATCTTGATGCGGTCGTTGTCTGTGTGATAGTCTTGGTACGGGCCGACAACATTGTAGAGGTCAGGAAGTTGCACGGAAATCTTGCCTCCTCTGGTGTCGATTGACCTCCATTCGAGTTTCTTTATCGCATCCTCCGGCTTCACCCACGTTCCGCCGGTCGAGCTCCAGCCCGGTGCACTTGCGATAGTGACATCCATATCCAGCGAGTCGGCCAGATTCAGCGCGAACCGGAAAGCGTCTTTCCAACCGTCGCTGAGGTAGGGGAGTTTGACCTTGGCCGCTCTCGGCATATTCACTCCGCCCGCGTCGAACTGGTGGAAGCCGCCGATCCCGTTGCGTTTCATCCATTCGATGTCCTTGCGGATGCCTTCCTTTGAGACGTTCCCGTCCATCCAGTGCCACCAAACCTGCGGCCTTGCGTCTTTCGGCGGTGTCTGAAAAGACTTTACAAGTGCGGATGTGTCCGCCTTTCTGACCAATGAATATGTCTGTGTGGAGTCCGTGTCCGGAGTGGCTGACAGGGGGTGTGCCAGCAGAAGTGTCAGTGTCGTGAGTGCTATGCCGATCTTCATATTCCTTATTAATTTAATAATATTCAAAGATAGGCATCTCTTCCCATTATTTCAAGGTTTTTGGATTTTGGCAGTGTGAAGAATTTGGGACAACCTTTAAAAACTGATGCTTTATGTTTGATTTTTGGCAAAAATGTCATAATATTCGAAAGAAAAGTCGATTTGGCACTGATAATGCATTAGGAAGGACAAAGAGTTAATTGGTTCTAATAGGATTTTATCTTTCTAATCTATTAGCCTATGGGGACTGTTTATCATACGTTTTATTCATAATTAGGTTTGTATTAAGTGGGAAAGGTCGGGGCTGTGAAGTTCCGGCCTTTTTTGATTTTATCAAAAAAGGCCGGAACTTTGTTCCTTATTCAACCCCCAGTCACTATCGTGACAGCCCCAGAGGGGCACTGGGGACCGGATTCCCCAGACCCCTTGCGTCGCTCCGCTCCGGGCGGTTTGGCAAAAAGGCCGGAACTTTGTTCCTTATTCAACTCCCAGTCACTATCGTGACAGCCCCAGAGGGGCACTGGGGACCGGATTCCCCAGACCCCTTGCGTCGCTCCGCTCCGGGCGGTTTGGCAAAAAGGCCGGAACTTTGTTCCTTATTCAACCCCAGTCACTATCGTGACAGCTCCAGGAGGGGATTATAACTTGCGGTTTTTGTAAGAGTCGATGCAGTTTGGAATTATGCGCTTGTAGTGCTCGCTGGTGTAGAGAGGGGAGGAGATGATGAAGTCAGCGGTGCTGCGGTTGGTTGCGAACGGGATGTTGTACAAGGACGCGAGACGGGTCAGGCCCATCACATCGTTCTGATGCCCCTGCATGATGAGGTTGTCACAGAAGAATACCAACATGTCGATCTTTCCCTCGGCTATCATGCCACCGATCTCGAAATCACCGCCGAGCGGCCCGCTGAGCATGCACACGACAGACGGAGCCTCAGGTCCAAGTTTATCTGTCAGCGCCTCGGAAACAAGACGGCCGGTCGTGCCGGTGCAGAACAGATGGCAATGTTTGAGGGAACCAGCGTTGTAACGTACCCAATCCAAAAGCTCCTGCTTCCTTGAGTCATGAGCCACCAATGCGATGTTTGTTATCATATTCCTGAATATTAATTGTTTACTTTTTCTTTGATTCTCCTTGAGCTCCATCCTTGAAGATGGAGATCCTTTTAAGTTCCCGAGGTCCGTTGTCATAGGCCGCCGCCCTCTGCTCCCGTTTTTTCCTGCCCGTGAACAGATTGCGGAAGAACTCCTTTAGCGTGTTGAACTCCCTCTGGTAGGCGATTCCGACACCGTTTCTCTGCGTGTTGTCCAGATAGGTGGTGTAGTCATCCGCCGAATGTGAGAACAGATTCAGTCTCAGCTGGCCGGACTTGTCAAGCTTGATCTCGATATCCAGATTACCGACCACATCACCGTCCGATGATGAGGAGGATTTGGCATATTCACGGTTCCCGACATTGCCATTGACTATTACCCTGTTGTTGAAGAGTTGCGTTGATACAGCCACATCGAATATGTTGGTGCCGCTTTCGCTGGACTGGTAGTTCAGTCCGAGGTCAAGCGGAATGTCCAGTTTCTGAAGAATGTTGTTCAGCTGTCCGGCCATGATTTCCGCCACATTGGAGTAGAGCATGTTCGTGTTGTTCACGACACCGGACTGCTCTTCCGGCATGAAACTGCCCGATATCAGGAGCGACAGGAACTGACGCTGCACCTTGTCGTCTGTGTTGAGAGCGCTTTCCACCCTTGATTTCGTGGTCGGATCCAGATCCGGGACTTCGATGGAGAAGGATAGTTTCGGCTCGCGGAGTTTCCCGGAGACACCGATGCCGCAGTTTACGGTCCTCCTTGCCGAAACTGTCGTCGTGTCGGCAAGCAGGGTGGCCACCGAAGCCTTTGTGGAATATATTCCTTTGATGTCCAGGTCACTGTCCATCACATCTCCGTTGAACCTGATCGAACTGCCGTCCGAGATGGTGAAGTCTCTCTTGGCGATGTCCATGGCGTTGAAGTGGAAATTACCGGACCGCAGGGTATAGTCGCCGTTAATCGTGAACAAGTCTCGTCCCGGGCGAGCCTCGATGTCGATTATTCCCTGACCATGGCCGTTCAGCACGTTCCCGGCGGCCCTGTCGATTTCGATGTACGCCTCTGTGCCCTGAGTCGCGTTTACCCTGAGCTTTATCCCGAAGTCGCTGCCCTTGCCACGGTTCCGCTCCATATTGCTCATCATTGCCTCGTAAGGATCCACATAGACTTCCTTGAAGGCCTGCTTGAATGTCAGGAGGTCGTTTTTACCATCGTTGGAGGCGTTGTCTATAGGAATATGTATGCGTCCGTTCTTGTCAGTGCGGACGTTGACATCCAACTGCACTGCATCGAACGGCCCTTTGACCAGGACATCGCCGCTGGCGAAAAGATGACCGTAGAACGCCTGGTTGTCGCTCTCCGTCATGTCGATAGCCTCGATGCCCTGCATCTTTATCCTTGTGTCCAGCCTGAAATCCTTCAGGTGATCGAACAGCAACCCGCCGGAGATTGTTCCGGTGCCGTCGAAACGGTCCTTGATCGTTACGCCATCGAAGAACAAGCCTTGATTGGTGACGGAGAACGGTCCGTTGACATAATAAGGTACATTCGTGAAGCCGACCTTCAGCAGCACATTGTCGAAAGTGGTTCCCTCACTGGACAGGGAGAGCGAGCCCAGCGGGCCGCGGGCATGGACCCTGCCGCTCATCGCACCGCCCATCTCGCTGAACACGGACTCCAGCACCGGGGCTATATATCCGACGTCCATGCCGTTGAAATCCGCGGTGGCGTCTATCGTGTGTCTGTCGAGGAAATAATCCCCGCTGACGCCAAGCGTGGTGATTCCGTTGATGTCATTTCTGGCGATGACACGCATCTTGTTGTCGTCCAACGAGCTGGCCAGGCGCAATGTTCCCATTCGGTGTCCGGCCACTTGGGTGGAATCAGAAGTCAGTCTCATCATAAGGCCGGCGTTGCTTTTCCACGGCGAGGAGATGATGGCATGACCTGTGGCGAGACCGGATATTCCGAAGTTCTCTCCGAGAAATTTGTTGAGGATGCCAAGATCGAACTTTACAAGATTGACTGAAAGCGTGTCTTTTCTGGTTGATGAATATCCTCCGTCAACCTGCACCGATTGATCCGCGCACACGGCTGTCAGATTGTCAACCTTGATGTCTTTCCCGATCACGTTGATCGCTGATCCCGACACATTCCACGTGGCGTCTTCATACCAGATGTAGGAAGGAAGTGTCTTGGCGTTGACCGTCAATTCTCCACCATGCGACCGTCCCAGTTTTCCTGTGAGGTACAGCTCACCTTTATTGGCGCGCTCGGTGCCGTTGTCATAGGTGAATCCGACTCCGAAACTGTCTCCTTTGGCATAGAGAATGAGGTTGTCGTCCAATAGACTGAGTCCGGACATAGTGATCGCTGAACAAGACGCTGTCGCGTTCAGGCTGCTGTCCTTGTTGTCAAAGCTCAGGTTGACGTCCTTGATGAAATCCTTGTCCAAGGCGATTCTCGGTGATTTTACGGACGCTGTCACATTACCGTCACCGGCCACGTTCAGACGCACTTTCGTGCCTTGGGCGATGTAGAGTCCAGGCTTCAGGAACGACAGGACGTCCCTTGCATCGGCAACATCCAGACTCAGGTCATATTCATCGCCTTTCCAATCGGCCGTCTTCCCTTTGTAGAGCGACGGGAGTTCCCTCTGAACTGTAAGCCCCTGCACGTCTCTGATAAGGCTTGTGAAAGGTTTCGAACCTACGTAACCGCCATTAATGAAGCTTGACGTGACGTTGACCCGGTTGACGTTGTTGTTGGAATGGGATTTCACACAGATGTCTCCGATCTCGTGCCAGCCGTTGTCGTTCTCAAGAGTAAGCCCCAGTACATCGAGGTCCCCGATGAGGTCTCCTCGGCTGATGTTCATGTAGTTGGCGTTGATTCTTCCGGAGATCTTGGAGTTTTCCCTCTTGTCCAGTCTCAATGCATGCAGGTCGGCGTAACCGATTGACGCATAGAATTTATAGAGTCCGTTACGGGTTTTGTCCGAGAGTGTGAACAGACCTTGGAAGAGGAAATTCAGGTTCGGGTCGCCGCACACGATGCGGCCATCGAAAGCGTTGTCTGAATATGTCCCAGCCGCCACGATATTGGAATAATCGTAACCCAAAGCCGACAATTTCTCCACGGACAGCGTGTCTATGTGAATGCTGGTCCTTCCTTGCCCGACAGTCATTCCCATGGCACCCCTGAGAGTCACTTCACCTATTTGCTTGACTCCGGCAAGTTTTCCTATGTCAAGGTTTCTGGCGGAGACATTTCCGCCCAGTCCGATGGCCTTTCCTTTTGTCAGGATGTCCCGGATATAGGCATCTGCGGTCAGCGCTCCCAGCGAAGATGTTATGTTGCCTTTTACTTTCAGTCTGTTAAGTGTTCCGTTGGCATTCCCGTTGAACGTGAATCTAGTCCCTGGAGCGAACTTGGACAGATCTATGGACGCGCCTGGAGCGAAACCCCTTATGAAGGTTCCGAGCTCGTCTGTGGTGAACGCCAGGTTGTCAAGTCTGAAATCCAGCAGCATGCCGCTCGCGCTCGGGAGCCCGGAAAGTCTTCCGTCAATGGACCCTGAGACTCCGCTGTACGTCTCGTGAAAGTCGAAGTCCCTGATATACATGTCTTTGACGGAACCATTCACGTCAGCCTTCCTGAGGTTTATCACGGATTTCATTTTGACCAAGGCCGGGGCAAAGTAGGAAATGCTCTTGAAATCCACCCTGCTGTTGAATATGTTTCCCGTCATCACGACCTCTTCTATGTAGTTGGAGAAGGAGGATACACCGGCATATTCCATGGCGTATTCAGTCATGCTTATGTCTGACCACTTGTCAAGAATATGCAGGTTCCGGATGGAGGTCCTGTCTTTCCCGACTGTGGTTTTTCCGGACATGGCCAGAATTTCGTAGCCGCTTCTCTCGCTTGCGCTCAGGTTCTTCACCGTGCCGGCGGTGCGCCCGTCAGAGTAACTGAGATTTTGGACTTGAAGGTCATGAGCGGTGACATCAAGGTTCTTCCAATCTATGCCATATTCCTTGAGCGGGGATGTGCCTGTCTTGTTTACAAGCCGGAAACGGAAATTCTTGACTCTGACCCTGTCCGCGTCAAGCCTGATTGTGAGCGGGGCGCTTTCTTTCTTTTCCTCGGACTTGTTGAAAAGGCGTCCTATGTTGCCGCCCCGTTCGTCTTTCGCCAAGACGAACATGCCGTCGTTGACACTGAGCCTTTTTATGTGGAGCGTCCCGTCATTCCTTAATCCTTTGAGGGAGAATGTGGTGACAATGGATCTGGCTTTGGCGACAGTGTCGAGCCGCTCGCCGTTCCAGTCTGTCACGGGGGCGTTGTCGATTAGGACCACATCATTGAGTACCAACGCAGAGAAAGGCTTCAGGTGGATTTTTGAGAATTCCACGCGTCCGTTCAGCGCGTCTCCCAGAGCCTCCACGGCTTTCCTTGCGGCAAAAGTCTGGACCGCCGGAGTCTGCAACAGAATCCAGCAGGCGAAAAGCACGGAGGCCGTCACCACAATGATGCCCCGGAATATCTTGATAGCCTTCTTCAATAACCGCAAGCCACGGCGATGTGCGTCCGGAGGCTTGTAACAACAAAGATACTAAATATCCGTTGGATTGACGAAAATAGTTGTATCTTTGCCGTTCGATAAAAAGTCTTTGAAGAATATGTCGGATTATATCCTTGGAATCGAATCGAGTTGCGACGACACATCGGCCGCCGTTATCAAGGACGGATTCCTGCTCTCCAACGTTATAGCGAGCCAGCAGGTCCACAAGGATTATGGAGGAGTCGTTCCTGAACTCGCCTCCAGAGCCCACGAACAGAACATCGTGCCTGTCGTAAGCCAGGCGTTGGACAAGGCCGGGATCAAGGCTTCGGACCTCACGGCCATAGCTTTCACCCGTGGCCCCGGGCTTCTGGGATCTTTGCTTGTCGGCACATCGTTCGCCAAGGCTCTTGGTGTGGCCCTGAATATTCCTATAATTATGGTCAATCACCTTCAAGGGCATATTCTCGCTGACTTCGTGAAGCAGGAGGGCAAGGAGAACCGCCAGCCGGCGTTCCCGTACCTCTGTCTGCTGGTCTCCGGAGGCAACTCGCAGATTGTCAAGGTGAACGGCCCGCTGGACTACGAGATTCTCGGCCAGACGATCGATGACGCTGTGGGTGAGGCGTTTGACAAATGCTCCAAGATGATGGGACTTGGCTATCCTGGTGGCCCTGTCATCGACAGGCTGGCCAAACTGGGGGATCCGAACCGCTTCAAGTTCGCGAAGCCGCAGATTCCGGGGCTGGACTACAGTTTCAGCGGAGTGAAGACCTCGTTGCTGTATTTCGTGCGTGGCGAGATGGCGAAGGATCCGGAGTTTATGGAGAAGAACAAGGAGGACATCTGCGCCAGCTTCCAGAAGACGTTGATAGACATCCTGATGGACAAGCTGATCAAGGCCGCGGGACAGACCGGGATCAAGGACGTGACCATCGGCGGGGGAGTCTCGGCCAACAGCGGGCTCCGCTCCCGGATCGAGGAGGAGGGCCGCAAGCGTGGCTGGAACACATATCTCCCCGAGTTTAAGTTCACGACCGACAACGCCGCGATGATCGCCATAGCCGGTTGGTTCCACTACCTCGCCGGCGAGCGCACCCCCCTTGACATCGCCCCCGTCTCCCGCATCGCGGATTATTAATGAATATACAAGGAAAAGAATATGATTGAATTTGAAATGACAGGTAGGGTTGGCCGTGACCTCAGGCCGGATGACGTGAGGATAGTCGCGGCGCGAGAGATGAACCTCCGCGGCAACGCGGTCATCAACGTGATTGACCCGACAAAGTCCTACCAACCGACCTTCCCGAACGCCGACGCGACCTGCGTGATCGCCAAACGTTCGATCGACGCCCGCAACGATGTGATCTACCGCTACCGCATCGAGGGCTACAACCACCGCTTTGAATCTTACGTCCCTTACGAGATTCCTGAATATAAGGATGTCACCGACGCCGACCCCGTGATCATCATCGGAGCCGGTCCCGCCGGAATGTTCGCCGCCCTCAAGCTCCTGACCCTCGGCTTCAAGCCGATCATTCTGGAGAGGGGCAAGAACGTGCGCGACCGCAAGTTCGATATGGCGAAACTCACCCGCGAGGGAATCCTGAATCCTGAGTCCAACTTCTGCTACGGCGAAGGCGGAGCCGGCACGTTCTCCGACGGAAAGCTCTTCACCCGCTCCTCGAAGAGGGGTGACATCAGAGAGGTGCTCTACCAGTTCGTGAACTTCGGCGCAAGCCCTCAGATTCTCGTCGATGCCCACCCGCACATCGGCACGGACCGTCTCCCGAAAGTCGTGGAGAACATCCGCCAGTGCATCGAGTCCAGGGGCGGTGAATATCATTTCGGCACGAAGGTCACCGACATGACCCGCAATGAGGACGGCACGATCGAGGTTTCGGCACTTGATTCTGAGAACCTTACGAAAACCGGCAAGCCGAGCGTCCAGAAATATTCAGCGAAGAAGGTCATCCTTGCCACCGGTCATTCCGCCCGTGACATTTACGAGATGCTTGTCGCCAAGGACTGCGCCCTTGAGGCCAAGGGATTCGCGATGGGAGTCCGTGTGGAGCATCCACAGGCCCTGATCAACGACATCCGCTACCACGGCCAGTGGGAACCGGGTATGCCGGCGGCGGAATATTCATTCACAGAGCAGGTTAACGACCGTGGCGTGTTCTCGTTCTGTATGTGCCCGGGCGGCGTTCTGGTGCCTTCGGAGACCGAACCTGAGACCATCGTGATGAACGGAATGTCCAACTCGGCGCGAAGCGGCAAGTTCGCCAACGCCGGCGTGGTTGTGCAGATCAATCCGGAGGACATCCCGGAGGAATATACCGACAAGGGCGCTTTCGCGGGCCTTGAGTTCCAGAAGGATGTGGAGAGGAAGATGTGGGAATATGCCCACGAGCATTCCGATTCGGAGAATCCTTTCGTCGCTCCGGCGCAGAGGATGGTGGATTTCTGCGAGGGTGAGGATTCGGAGGATCTTCCGGAGACTTCCTACAAGCCGGGTGTCGTTCCGGCTCCGCTGCATGAGATTCTTCCTCCGTTTATCGCCGAGAGGCTTCAGGATGCTTTCTCGATCGTGAACCAGAAATCGATGAGAGGGTACTATACGAATGACGCTCTGTTGATCGGTGTGGAGTCCAGGACTTCGTCTCCGGTCCGTATTCCGAGGAATCCTCGCAACTGCGAGGCGGACGCGTTCCCAGGACTTCTTCCGTGTGGCGAGGGTGCCGGATATTCCGGAGGCATCGTCTCTTCGGCCATCGATGGCATCAACTGTGCCCTTGCCGCGGCCCGCTCACTGTCCGGGGCTGATACTGAGACTGATGATGGCTCTACAACTGGCTCTTCGGCTGGTTTTAAGACTGGTTCTGGGACTGATGTTGAGGCCGCTGGCGAGGTGGGCGAATAGCCTGATTGGTCGCTGAGCTTGTCGAAGCGTGCCATTCCGATGGCTTGGCAGTTACCGCTGAAGCGACATCATTGCTAAGATCGAACAGGACCCCTCTCAACCGAAATTTTGCACGTTACCAAAATTTCTGGGTTGAGAGGGGGTCCTGTCGATAGGGTAGAATGTATGTCACAAATCTGTACAACCATCGGTTCTTCCACCATACCCTTGTGATGTGGCCTGCTGCCGTGTCACCGTTTCGTACAGGAAAACACCCTCTGGTGTACCAACCTCCGCCTTGCTACCGTTTCGTACAGGAAAACACCCTCTGGTGTACCAACCTCCGCCTAGCTGCCGTTTCGTACAGGAAAACACCCTCTGGTGTACCAACCTCCGCCTTGCTGCCGTTTCGTACAGGAAAACACCCTCTGGTGTACCAACCTCCGCCTTGCTGCCGTTTCGT
>OBKS01000390.1_pt1 | contig 44822 bp, 49 predicted proteins | sample 1517381 | NCBI WGS metagenome assembly OBKS01 (sample SAMN04571686, study PRJEB22368) | human gut metagenome | biome: human gut; material: stool | host: Homo sapiens | place: Luxembourg | collected 2012-08-03 | reverse complement strand
CCTCTATTCTTGAAGCCTCTATTCTTGAAGCCTCTATTCTTGAAGCCTCTATTCTATTAAAATTTTATCATATTGGTGTTGCTAGTGCAACCCCTTTTTTAAACTTTTTTCAACAATGTTCAAGCAATACTACTTAATTATTTATCACATTTTACACCTTTTTGCAGGGACTTTTTGTTCCAACTTACACCTTTTTGTAACCACTTTTTACCTCAACTTACACCTTTTTGTAACCACTTTTCGATTTTTCCCACAAAAAAACATCTTGCAAAATGCAAGAAGTCTTTATTTTAAATATTTTTTAAAGTTTTTAAATTCTACTGAATCTTCTAGATCAGTTTTAGCTAAATCTTGAAGTAAAGATTTTTGCTTACGATCTAACTTCGTCGGAGTAATTATATTAATTACTGCATACATATTACCTTTTGTAATACTATTTGGTAGTTTAATACCTTTTCCTTTTATTTTTAATTTAGTGTAATTTTGAATACCTGCTTTAATATCAAGAATAATATTTCCATATATAGTTGGTATTTCTTTTTTACAACCTAAAGCAGCATCTGCAATAGTAATTGGAACTTCTAAGTAAATATCTGCTCCATCTCTTTCAAATAATGGATGTTCCTTAATTTTAAATTCTAAGAAAACATCACCCGCAGGTCCTCCATTAACACCAGCATTACCTTTTCCAGCAAGTCTTAATTGATATCCTTCATCAACACCTTCTGGTATAGTAACTGTTAATGTCTTTGTTTTATCTACTATACCCTTACCATGACATACATCACAAACAGTCTCAAAACTCTTACCTGTTCCACGACAATCTGGACAAGTCTTTTGAGTTTGCATATACCCAAATATAGTTTGAGCTTGTTCTAATACTTTACCAGTACCTCCACAAGTATGACATTTCTTTTCATTAAATCCACCTTTACCATGACAAGATGAACATTCACTAGTTAAATTCAATTTAACATCTTTTTCACAACCAAATATTGCTTCTTCGAAAGTTAGATTTAAAACAACTCTGATATCTTGACCCTTTGATGCTCTATTTTGACTACTTCTTCCACGACCAAAATTACCAAAACCACTAAAACCTCCACCAAATAAATCACTTAGGATATCATCTAAATCAATATCTCCCATATTAAATCCTTGGAAACCAGCTCCTCCGGCATTTCCTCCACCATTTTGGAATGCAGCATGACCAAATTGATCGTATTGACGTCTCTTTGTTGGATCTGATAAAACAGAATAAGCTTCACCTATTTCTTTAAACTTTTCTTCAGCTCCAGCCTCTTTATTAATATCGGGATGATATTGTTTAGCAAGTTTTCTAAATGCTCTTTTTATTTCTTCATCTGTAGCAGTCTTACTAACTCCTAAGACTTCATAATAATCTTTCTTATCCATAATTTACTCCTTTCCAGTAATTGTAATATCACTAAGTAATAAAGATGGTGCTAAAACACTTAAACTTGATTTAGACAAATCATTACCTATTTCAATTACATTACTAAATACTTCAAATATATTAGTTTGTAAAATAATCATATTTAAACCTTTAATAATTTTACCACTTTTTACATATAAACCTTCAGCTTGAACAGATATATTTCCAGTTTTTTTATCAACTCCAGAATGAAAACCAACTGCTTCATCAATAATAATACCATTATCTAAATCTTTAACTAACTCATCAAATGATTTGTTACCACATTTTATATACAAATTATTTACACCATCTGCATTACCAGTTGCATCCTTACCAGTCTTAATAGCATATTCAATATTATTAATTTCCTTAACAAATACTCCATCTTTAACAAGTACTTGTTTAACTTTAATAACACCTTCACTATCAAAATTAGTATTATACACTCCATTCGGAGAATCTTCCACAATAGTTATTTTATCACTAAATATTTTTTTATTTAACTTACCTGCAAATACTGATTCATTTAACATAATACCTTTACTTTGAAATGAACCTGCAAATGTAGTTAAAATACTTTCAACAACATTATTTGTAAGTAATACTTTATATTTATCAGTTTTAACTGATGTACTATTTAACTTAATAAGTAATGTATCAAGTCTTTTTATTAAATAATTTTTAAATTCTTTAAAATTATATTCTTTAGAATAAAAACTTACATATAAAACTCTAGTTAAGTTATTATCTTCAACAGTTATTGATGCTCCATAAGAATCAAAGTAAGCTTCATCTTCCATACTACAATCATTAACTAAATTAGTTATGTAATTTCCACATAAAACGTGAGAAAACTCTGCTTCAATTGACTTAATACATGGATAATCTTTTTTTAAATGATTTAAAGATACCAAATCCTTTTTAACTAAGATATAATCTATATCTTCATCTTTTTTAACCTTATTTTTTATATTACCACTACATAATTTATTACTATTTTTATTATCACTAGTTAAAAATATATCATTTAAAGCCTCAACCAATTCTTTAGTTTTTTTAATATTTTCTGTAACTAACTTAACACATCTATTATCTTTAATGGCTTTAATAATATATGTATCGACATTAGTTATTTGAAATAATTTAACTTTATCATTTAATGTACTTATATTAGTACTATTATTTTTTTCTTTAAATACTTCAATATCCATTCCATATTCTTTACCAAGTAAAATTAAATTATTCACACTTTTCACCTCCAACAAGAATATGACTGACCTTTATTCTTGGCATACCTACATTAACTGGAACATAACCACTAACTGAACCACACATACCTTGACCAAGTTCTAAGTTATCTCCAACCATTAGAACACTTTGTAATATATCTTTACAATTACCTATTAAACTAGCAGACTTAACACATTCACAAACCTTACCATCACGAATCATATATGCTAAATCACAGGCAAAGTTAAAGTCTCCAGTCTCAGGAGAAACACAACCTCCTCCCATCTTCTTAGCATATAAACCTAATTTAATATCTTTAATCATATCTTGAAATTTACTATTACCAGCTTCTAAATATGTATTATTCATTCTAGATGTTGGTGCATACAAATAACTTTCTCTTCTACTACTTCCTGTTGGTGCCATACCCATTTTTCTACTATTTACTTCATCTATTAAGAATCCTTTTAAAACACCATCTTTAATTAAAACATTTCTTTTTGTTTCTCTTCCTTCATCATCTAATCTAGTACTTCCCCATTCATTTTTTAAAGTACCATCATCAACAATATTTACAACTTCACTTGCAATTTTTTTATTTAAATCATGACTTAATACTGAAATACCATCTGCAACAGATGTAGCTTCCATCGCATGTCCACAAGCTTCATGAAATATTACTCCCCCAAAGCCATTTTCAATTATAACAGGCATTTCTCCCCCAATACAAAAATCAGCATATAATTTATCAATACCTTCTTTTACCAATGTATCTATTACTTCATCATAATTAATTTTATCAAGTAAGTCTAACCCAGTAGTTAATCCATATGAATAATTTATATTACATGTCTTATCTTTATCTTTAAAGCTTACTATTATAAATAATCTAGTTCTCTCTCTTTGTTCAAAAGTAAATAAACCATTTTCACGTGCAATAGTTACACCTTGTTTATTATTTTGTAAACTAATACTAACTTGATTAATTCTTTTATCTTTACTTCTTATTTTTTTATCCAATAAATTAAATAATGCTTTAACATCTTCATTAGTATAATGTGTCTTACTTAAATTATTATATCTTTTAACCCTATTAAGTGATACATATTTATATGTCTTTTTATTACTTATATTACTACATAATGTATCAATTATTTTATTTATATTTTTATTAGTAAAATCATTAGTTGAAGCATAATAAACATCAGTACCTTTAGCTATTCTTAAACCAACACCATTAGAAAAATTAGTACTATAACTATCTAAATTACTATCTATATAATTAAATATAGTTGTTTTTTTGTCTTCTACATATACTTCAGCAAAATCAGCTCCTGTAGACATCATTGCTTCAAGCATTCTTTCTAACTTATCTTTTTTCATGTATCTCCTTTAAACTGGTAAAAAGAGAGTTAAGACGCTCTCTTTTATCCCTATTATTTTTTTAATTATTTTTCTTCGTATGTGGCATCTTCAACTTTTTCATGGTCACTATCACTACCACTACTTGCTTCTGTATTATTAGCATTATCTTTTGCTGCTTGTTCATAAACCTTAGCTGCTAAATCCATTGCAACTTTATTAAGCTCTTCACTAGTTTTCTTAATTTCTTCAATGTCATTTCCTTCTAATGCTTTCTTAGCAGCATCTAGTTTTTCTGAAGCATTTTTCTTATCATCATCTGTTATCTTATCACCTAAATCAGATAAAGCTTTTTCAGTAGCAAACACAATACTATCAGCATTATTTCTAACTTCAGCTTCCTCTTTACGTTTTTCATCTGCTTCTTTATTAGCTTCAGCTTCTTTCATCATCTTATCAATTTCTTCATCAGTTAAATTAGTTGATGATGTAATAGTAATAGATTGTTCTTTATTTGTACCTAAATCTTTAGCTGTAACATTAACAATACCATTAGCATCTATATCAAATTTAACTTCGATTTGAGGAACACCACGTCTTGCTGGTGGCAAGTTAGTTAATTGGAAGTTTCCTAAAGTCTTGTTATCACTAGCCATTGGTCTTTCACCTTGTAATACATGAATATCTACAGCAGGTTGATTATCTACAGCAGTAGAGAATACTTGAGATTTACTTGTTGGAATTGTTGTATTTCTTGGAATTAATACTGTCATAACATTTCCTAGAGTTTCAATACCAAGTGATAATGGTGTAACATCTAGTAAAACAATATCATCAACTTCACCAGTTAAAACACCACCTTGAATAGCAGCACCCATTGCAACTACTTCATCGGGGTTAACACTCTTATTAGGTTCTTGTCCTAGTTCTTTTTTAACAAGTTCTTGAATATATGGAATACGACTTGATCCACCAACTAATATTACTTTATTAATATCTTTAGCAGTCATATTAGCATCTTTTAATGCTTTTCTAACTGGTTCAAGTGTTGAATCAAATAAATCACGACATAAATCTTCAAATTTAGCTTTAGTTAAAGTCATATCTAAATGAACTGGTCCTTCACTATTTTGGGCAATAAATGGAAGACTTATTTGTGTAGTAGTCATACTAGATAAATCTTTTTTAGCTTTTTCAGCAGCATCTTTAATTCTTTGCATTGCCATAGTATCTTTACTTAAATCAATACCTTGTTCTTTTTTGAATTCACTTACTAAATAATCAGTAACACGAGCATCAAAGTCATCTCCACCTAAACGATTATTACCGCTAGTTGCTTTAACTTCAAATACACCATCACCAAGTTCTAGAATAGAAACATCGAATGTTCCACCACCTAAGTCATATACTAAGATAGTTTGTAATTTATCTTGTTTATCTAGTCCATATGCTAGTGCAGCAGCAGTTGGTTCATTAATAATTCTTTCAACTTCTAATCCTGCAATCTTACCTGCATTTTTAGTTGCTTGTCTTTCAGCATCATTAAAATATGCTGGAACTGTAATAACTGCTTTAGTTACTTTTTCTCCTAAATAACTTTCTGCATCTTTTTTCAATTTAGCTAATATCTTTGCACTAATTTCTTCTGGAGTCCACTTCTTTCCTCCAGCTTCTACTTTTTCACTAGTACCCATTTTTCTCTTTATTGAAGAAATAGTATTTTTAACATTAGTTACTGCTTGTCTTTTAGCAACTTCTCCAACTAATTCTTCATCACCTTTAAAGGCTACTACTGATGGAGTTGTTCTATTTCCTTCAGCATTAGTTATAACCTTTGGTTCTCCCCCTTCTAGTACTGCAACGCATGAATTTGTAGTACCTAAATCAATACCTATAATTTTACTCATATATCATCATTCCTTTCATTTATTTTTCTTGAGCTTAATTATTCATTTACTTTTACCATAGCTACCCTTATAACTTTATCTTTATAAGTATAACCTTTTTGTAGTACTTCTAATACTACATTACTTGGTAAATTCTTATCACTTTCTGTAAGAACTGCTTCCATCTTATTCGGATCAAATTCAAGTCCTTTACATTCAATTTCTTTAACTTCTAATTCTTGCAAAATACTTACTAAATTAGTATATATCATCTTAAATCCACTTAAGAATTTAGATACTTCATCAGATAAATCTCTATCATCTAAGCTTATAGCTCTTTCAAAATTATCTACTATTGGAAGTAACTTCAAAATAAGTTTTTCTCCATCATATTTACATAATCTACTTATTTCTTCATCATTTCTTCTTTTAATATTTTGCATCTCAGCCATAAGTCTTAATACTTTTTCATTAAGTTTTGCATTTTCTAAAGTTAACTTTTCATCATGTACATGATTTTCTTTCTTACCTGTACTATCTTTCTTTTTAACACTCTTTACTTTTTGCTTGCCTTTTTTTATTTTTTCTTCTTCCATTATGTATCCTTTCTATTATCAATAGCATCATCGATATACTCTAGTAATCCAACAATTCTTTGATAATCCATTCTCTTTGGTCCAATAACTGCTATTGTACCCTCTTCACCATTAACATGATATTTCTTTCTAATAATTGTACAATTAGAATCAAACTCATTTTCATCACCAATATAAACTTTAATATCATCTTCATCACTAACTTCTTCAACTTTAGTAATAAGGTTGTTATCTTCAAGTTTATTAGCAAGTCTTTTAAGCTCATTAATATCACTATACTCAGGCTGTTCAAATATCTTTGTTTTTCCTGTAACATGGATATTACTATTGTTATTTACAAAATCATTAAATGCATCATAGAAAATATTATACACTGTTTCATATTGTCTTATTTGATTTTTAATAACAGGTTTAACTTCTAACTCTAATCTCTTACCTACATCATTAATCGGAGTACCAACTAACATCTTATTAATTATTTCACTAGTTTTAATCACTTCTTTAACATTTATTGTATCAGGTAAATTAAATGTTTTATTTTCAACATTACCTTTATCTGTACAAACAACTGCTACTACTTGATTATTTCCTAAATCAATAATATTAATTTGTAAAAGATTATTATCTACACTACTTTTTCCTAAAACAACACTAGTATAATTAGTTATATCACTAATTATATCCATACACTTATTAATTGCATCACTTAACAAAATATCTGTATTAGCAAATATTTTTTGTAATTGTAGCATCTCACTACCAGTTAATTTTTCTGGTTCCATCAAATTCTTAACATAATATCTGTACCCTGCTTCACTTGGTACTCTCCCAGAAGAAATATGATTTTTTTCCAAATATCCCATTTCTTCAAGTATTGCCATCTCATTTCTTATCGTGGCACTCGAACACCCAAACAAATCACACAAGGCTTTTGACCCAACCGGTTTAACTGTTTTAATATAAGTTTCAACAATTACCTTTAAGAGATTATTTTTACGTTCATCCATAATTATACCTCTTTTAGCACTATTACTTCTCTAGTGCTAATAACATTATAATACTATGATTAGCACTTGTCAATATAGAACTGCTAATTTTTAAAAATTTTTTTGTAAAAAAAATAAAACCTATCTCTAAGTCTTATTTTCTAAAGTTACGCTTAACACCATATTACTTGTATCTAACACCGTACCCGCATCAATACTTTGACTAGTTACATATCCATATCCATTATATTCAAGCTTAATGCCAAGTAATTCAGTATAAGTCTTAACATCATTTATGCTCCAACCAGTCATATCTTCCATTTTAAACTCTAAACCATTACTAAGAAGAAAAACTTTACTATCAGCAAGAACCTTTTTTCCTTTCAAAGGATATTGATTAATAACATATTTGCCATTACCAATAACAATAACTTTTAATTTATTTTGTTCTAAATCAATTACACTTTTTTCAACTTCACGACTTATATAATTATTTAAATCAATTAACTTAGTTAAATCAGCATCACTCTTAGATTCAGTTAACTTAGCATATGATGCAATTTCTTCAATTGCAGTAGTTATAACTTTAGCCCAAGAACCTAAATTAGTTTCAGGTTTCTTTCCAACAACATATATAATGTATTTGGGATTATCACTAGGAATTATACCTGCAAATGACTTAATATAATCATAGGTACCATCTAAGTAACCACCTTTCGGGGATGCTATTTGTGCAGTACCAGTTTTACCCATTACATTTACATTAGATACATTCCATACTTTATTTATTTCAACAACTTTTTTCATAAGTTCATGCATCTTACTAACAGTATTACTTGAATAAACCTTATCTACAACAACTCTACCACCTTTATAAGTGACATTATCATCTTGATCAACTATTTTATCAACAACATATGGTTTTATAACAACTCCATCATTAGTCATTGCACTTAAAGCCTGAAGCATTTGAATTGCTGTAACAGAAACCCCTTGACCAAAAGATGCAGTTGCAAGTTCAGATTGATAAGTTATTTCAGTATCACCCACTGCTTCATTAGAAAGTTCAATCTCTGTTTTCTTGCCAAAACCTAAATTACTATAATAATCAGATAATTTATCAACACCTAGTCTTAAAGCAAGCGTTGTTGCTGCAACATTACTAGATCTAGCAAAACCTTCATCAAAAGAAATAGTACCCCATCCTCTTCTTTCTGAATCTCTAATAACTGTTCCATCATCTAATGTATAAGAACCCGATGTAAATAATTCATCACCTTTATATTTACCTTCTTCAATTGCTGATGCAAACGAAAATATCTTCATAACAGATCCAGGTTCATATTGATAACTTATCAAAGGATTCATATATTCTTTTATTGTATTTGTATCATTCGGATTAAAATTAGGATTCGTAGCACTTGCAACAATTGCACCAGTACTTGCATCCATTACAGAAAACACTGCCCATTCTGTATTAAATTTCTCTTGCATCGAAGAAACAGCTTTCTCCGCAATAAGCTGAATATTAGAATCAATTGTTAAATATATTGATGAACCATCTTTTGCTTTTTTAGTATCCTCCGGTGTATTTGGAATCTTATAATTACTTGATGTATATTTTAAGTATTTTGTATAACCATTAACTCCAGATAATATATCATCATAATAACCTTCAACTCCAAGCTCTCCAATTAATTTTCCTTCATCATCCATCTTAGCATAACCAACTATATATGATGCAAATGTCGATTTACTATAATATCTTTTCTTACTATTTTTAATAAAATCAATACCAGGTAACTCTAATTTTTCAATTTTTGCTTTAACTACTTCACTTATATTTAACCCCCCAGGTCTAAGCTCCACCTGATATAAATTTTTATTAAGTAACTCAAGTAATTTCTCTTTAGTCATATTAAGTATTGGTGCTAACACTTCAGCTGTATAATCTTTATCTTTAACATTAGTTTTATTAGAATTTAAATATGCAATAACGGTATATGCATTAACTGTACTAGCAAGCTCTTCTCCATTAACATCATATATATTACCTCTATCTGCATAAAGTGTCTTTTTTGTAGTGGCTATACTGGATGCTTTTTCTTGTAAATTAATCCCATCAACTTTATCGCTCAATACAACATAACTAAGTTTACCAATAATTGCTACAAATAAAAAAGCCACAATTAAAATAATTAGTTTAGATATTTTAACTGTAACTCTTTTCTTCATAAATCATTTCTCCTTATTTTTCCCCAACAGACTTTATATTACTATTATTATAAGAAAGTCCAAAATTATCTGCAACATTTTGAATATTTTCTAAACTAGCAAGCTCATCAATTTGCATTGATAACCCTTGATTAACAAGCTCTTGTCTTTCAATATTTTTTCTAAACTTTTCAACTTCATTATTTGTTTCAGATAACAATGATGATGTATAAACATTAAAAAGTGGAATAGCAACAATTAACACAAGTAATAATGTATACATCATTTTTTCACCCTTTAACAATTTAACTTTTTTCCCCTTTTTAGCCATATAATCATATCCTTTCAATTATTCTTAATTTAGCACTTCTACTTCTTGAATTTTCAAGTAGTTCTTCTTCACTTGGAAGAATAGGCTTTTTATTAACTAACTTAATTAATGGTTGATACTCTTTAGGTATATCTTTTAAACCACTAACAAGTTCATCTACTTCACTATATTTTTTAAATATATTTTTAACTATTCTATCTTCTAAAGAATGAAATGTAATAACAGATAATCTTCCGCCTTTTTTTAAGCGCTTTATTGCAACTGGTAAGACACTTTCTAAAACACCAAGTTCATCATTAACTTCAATCCTTAGAGCTTGAAATATCTTTCTTTCCGGATGTTGTTTATAAAAGTAATTTGAACCAACACTCCTTTTAATTACATCAACTAATTCCAAGGTAGTATTAATATTCTTACTTTTCTTTATACCACGAGCAATCACTTTACTTAACTTCTCTTCTCCATATTTAAAAAATATTTCCGCTAATTTTTCTTCACTATAATTATCAATTACATCTTTTGCACTTTTTCCACTACTAGACATTCTCATATCAAGGGGTCCATCATGCATAAATGAAAAACCACGTTCTTCATCATCAATCTGAGGTGAAGAAAAACCTAAATCAAATATAATTCCATCAACTAATAAAATATCTTCACTATCTAATGTATCTTCTAAGTTAACAAAATTAGTATTAAATATTTTGAAGTTACTTCCGATTTTCTTTAAAACATCAGTTGAATAACTAACTGCCCTTTCATCTTGATCAAAGCCATATAGAAAACCATTTGGAATTCTTTTTAAAATTTCTTTTGCATCCCCAGCATAACCAATTGTACAATCAATATACACACCATCAGGAACAATATTTAAACTTTCAATCAATTCTTTTTTTAAAACACTATAATGCATCTTCATCACCTATAAACAATTTTTCTGCAATAGTATCTATTATATCACTATTTTCTAAAAAATTCTCATTAAATTTAACACTATTCCAAATTTCTAGATGGTCACCAACGCCGATTACAATACATTCTTTATCTAAATCGGCGTAGCTAACCAATGGGGAGGCAATACTTATTCGACCATTTTTGTCGAACTCACCCACAGTGGCTCCAGAGTATAAAAATCGTGTGAAGGTCCGAGTGACTTTTTTTGTGAAAGGTAGAGTATTAAGCTTATTAACTAATTTTTCCCATTCGACCATTGAATAAACATATAAACATTTTTCAATACCACGAGCAATTACAAAATTACTTCCTAATTCCTCACGAAGTTTAGTTGGAATAACTAGTCTATTCTTTTCATCTATATTATGATGAAATTCACCCAGTAACATATTATCCCCCACTTTCTCCCACAGACTACCACTGTCTACTAATATGTTACCAAACAAATAAAAAAAAGTAAACATTTAGTATTCACTTTTCATAAATTTTACACATTTTTACAAACAAATTTCTTAATTCAAATTAAATCTTGTATTACCATTAAAAAAGACTAATTACTTAGTCTTCTTATCATCTTTCATAACTTCTTTTAAAGTAGTACCAAATGTTGCAATACCAGATAATTCTGATGGAATAATAATTTTTGTTGATTTCCCATTAGCAACACTTTCTAAAGCTTCAAAAGATTTTAAACGAAGTACAGCATCATCTGCTTTAGCTTCTTTTAATAACTTAATACCATCAGCTTCTGCTTGTTTTAATTTAAGTAATGCTTCAGCTTTACCTTCAGCTATTTTAATCTGACTCATCATTTGTGCTTCAGCTCTTAAAATAGCACTTTCTTTTTCACCTTCAGCAATTAAAATACTTGATTTCTTTTCCCCTTCTGCTTGAAGTATTTTTTCTCTTCTTTCACGTTCAGCACGCATTTGTTTTTCCATTGCATCTTGAATATCTCTAGGTGGTAAAATATTTTTAACTTCCACTCTATTAACTTTAATACCCCATGGGTCTGTTGCTTCATCTAATATTGCTCTCATTTTAGTATTAATAATATCTCTACTAGTTAAAGTTTGATCAAGTTCAAGTTCTCCAATAATATTTCTAAGTGTTGTTGCAGTTAAAGACTCAATAGCACTAATTGGATAATCAACACCATAAGTATAAAGTTTTGCATCAGTTATTTGAAAATATACAACTGTATCAATTTGCATTGTAACATTATCTTTAGTAATAACTGGTTGTGGTGCAAAGTCTTTAACTATTTCTTTTAATGTAACCTTATTAGATATAGAATCTATAAAAGGTATTTTAAAATGTGGTCCATGTTCCCATGTTGTATAATATGAACCTAATCTTTCAATAACATAACACATTGATTGAGGTACAATCTTTATATTTGGGATAATCAAAACTATAATAATAACTAATATTGCAACTAAAATTCCTGGCATAACTAATCACTCTCCTTCTTAACTATTAATTTAACACCATCAATTGCTTCCACTATAACTGTATCACCTTTTAAACATTTCTTCTTACATACAGCACTCCATCTTTTTCCATCAACTTTCACTTCACCAACACTATTTTTAGTAATGTCTAAAGTAACAACACCTTCCATACCAATTATTCTATCTAAATTAGTTTTATCATTACTACTATTTCTTAACTTAGCAACAATAGGTCTAGTTATGATTAAAAACAATATACCAAGTATAACAAATATACTAGATAAAACTGCTGTATCTGTTATAATAAATGATAAAATCATTGTAATTATACCACTTATAACAAACCAAATAGAAACCAAATTAACAGTAACAGCTTCTAATACAGATAATATAATAACAAGTATTAACCAAAATATCCAATTCATAATTACTTCCTTTCTTACCATTATTTTATCAAAAACTAAGTAATAAGTAAATACTATTTACTTATTACTGCAAGTAAAAAAAAGTGTCATTTATAACTTTTATAATTATAATTTTTAAAGTTCCAATCTAATTGGATTACTAGAAGTACCATCACCTAAAGAAAATTTAACAGAAGATGAGAGATTGAAGACTGGCCGAACCCCGTACGCATTGTTGCCAACAATGTAGCTGCTCACGTAACCAGTGTTAAGCACATTGAACGCAGTGTACGAATTGTCCGCACTACGGGAAAGAGTCCATTCTATTAGCCCCATGTACATCCAATTGACACTTGTGGCTGCTCTATAATCTTTTGATGCATCACTATTATAACCTACTAATGTCCACTTATCTTGTGGTGCTGCATACATATAGTCACTTACATACATTAATCCTATTTTTGCACTATATTCTGTCTTACTATCTTGACTATTTGTTGTTACAGGATTCACTATTTCATTTTGATATGCTGTTTTGGCTGGTTGGGTTCCTATATTTGCCCATGTATTTCCTCCAACCTTCCATGTTGTTTCTGCTATTTTAGCTGCCCAGTCAGCTCCTATATTTGTTATGAAGTTTTTATTTAAATTTGTTTTATTTAAATTTGATAAACTCCATGTATTTTGATTAGACTTATTCCAATTATATGCTGCAACATTAGCTAAATTTTTACCTTTATAAGCTGAATTATCCCAATTATTTGCAGTATACATCTTGCTGTAATCTCCATCTGCACCTAATAATGCACTTGTTGCATAATCTGATTTAATTAGTTTTACTCTATCACCAAACACTCCGATTATTCTATATAGATTATTTGCTGGGCATGGTGTTACGTTTGATCCAAAACATACATAGTTATTTACTTGATCACTTGCACCTGCATATCTGTATGAATTATCTCCTGCTCCATTTGTTAAGTTTGCATCATGATAATAAATACCATTTTCTCCTTGGGTTCCTGTGTAAAGATTTGTAATATATGATGCTAAAGAATTAACCATTGATTCTTTTTGTATCATAACCTTTGCACTTAATCCACTTGTTGTATTTTCTGTTTGATTTCCTTCATAGTTTACAAATGTAAGCTTTAGTGTATATTGTTCTTCTTTACTTGGTGTTGCTGTTATTGTTTTCTTATTTGCTATAGTTATTAAACCATTTGTTGTTGTAACATCAAAACCTGATATACTTTTGTTTTCTCTATCTTGAACTACTTTATGAGTTAGTCCTGGTAATTCCGTTACTTCATTTCCATCTGGTCCTGTAACTGTTAATATAAGTTCGGGTTTGTCTTCACCTAATGTATATTTGAATGTATTATTTTCTATATTAAAATATACATAATAGTTACCTGTTGCTTCATTTGTTTTATTATTTGCAACTAATGTTGCTTTTGCAAATGTTTCTCCAGATAAGCTTCCCTTTTCTTGACCAAATGTTGTTTGATCTGCATATAAGCTTATAGCATTACCTGTTTCAAAAGTTAACATATCTGTTGTATATGTTGTAACATTAACATCTGCATTTGATGCAGAGCCATATTGATTTTGAAAATACGCATATGTTGCACCAACTACTAAAGCAATTAATGTAACTACTGCTACTATACTTAATACTATTGCATTCTTTTTATTCTTATCCATCTTTTTCACTCCTTCTTTCTAAAAAACAATAGTTATTGCCACATAAAATAATATCTCTATGCTATAAAAATATAATACCATAAATAAATTTAAAAGAAAAGTCCTTTTGAACTTTTCTTTTAAGTTTACATATTTTTTATTAATTCCCACCATTAATATAAAACTTACTTTTATTATTCAATTACAACATAATCATTAATCTTATCATTATCAAAATACTAAACTACTAATTTTTCTTCTTCATCTCTAATATAAAAATCATTACCTATTTTTATATTAATATTATCAAGTGTAGTAATATTTTCTATACCAAGTGCATATTTCTCTTCTTTGTTATTATTATCGCCAATAATGACACATACAAGCACACCACACCATACAACAAATAAAACTAAAAACTAATTAAGAATCTCTTTTTATTCTTTTTTATATTATTTATTCCCCATATAATATAATCTTTCATTTAAATTATTTGCAACAAAATCTATTTCATCATATTCTTCATCTAAAATATCTGCATCATCTAAATACCTATCTATAAGAAGTAATACTTCTGCTATTGTTTTACACTTTGCAACATCAATATTACATTTATCTAACACACTAATCTCATAATCATTTATTACAATGTTATCTCCATATTTTTTTAATTCATCCATTATATTCACTCATTTCTAAACAGAATTTTAGCATTAGTTAATGTAAAAATCAATACAATTCGGTTATTTGTAGGCTTTTTATTCGGTTATTTGTAGTTTTTTTATTCGGTTATTTGTAGTTTTTTCATTCGGTTATTTGTAGTTTTTTCATTCGGTTATTTGTGAGTTTTCCATCAAAAAAATGCACCACTAAAGTGCATTTTAAATTATTTAATTGTAATAAACTTTTTATTACGGTCTTCATCAGCTTTTGAAACACTGATTGTTAAAATACCATCTTTAAATTCTGCTTCCATAGTATCTTCATCAATATCATCTAGATGAAAACTTCTTTCAAGTCTTCCATAAACTTTTCTTTCACGATGTAAATACTTCTTATTATCTTCATGTTTTTCATGATGTTCTGCTTTAACAACAATATTACCTTTATTACATTCTACTTTAATATCATTTTTATTATATCCTGGAACATCTAATTCAATAAATACCTTATTATCTTTTTCAAAGATATCACATCTCATTAACTTATTTTCTTTTTCTAAATCACTTAACATATCGTCAAAAAACATTCTACTTGGTAACATAAATATCATCATCCTTTCATATTTTCAAAATCTTTATTATTACTTTGAAAATGTTTTTCTATTGATGTTTTCCATCAACAATAACAATATACCACTTTTATTAGCACTTGTCAATAGCAAGTGCTAGCTTTTACAAAAATTTTATATTATCTTTTATAAATCAAAAACTCAACCATACTAATATGTAATCTATTAACTCTAATTTTTTCCATCAAATGATATTCCCATAATATTAAATCAGTTAAATTAACACCATCATCCACTAAAACTTCAATTGAAATCTTATAAAAATTCTTAACATTTACTAAATTACTATTCGAGTAATATATTCCATCACCTTCATTAATAATTTTTTCAACTGCCTTTATTATCTTTTTATTTTGATCATTTTGACCATTCAACATAACAAATGCATTTAACATTACATTAACACTTTTTAACATAATCATTAAACTTAAATAAAGTGACCCAAACATATCAAAAACTGGAATAAAAGAACTAATTGCAATAAATATAATTGAAACTAAACTTAAATAAAAATCATATGCTGTATAATGAGCCATATCCATAAGCATTTCACTTTGAATATCTTTTGCATTTTTAAATAAATTACGAGCAAACATTACTAAAGATACAAGAACAATTAAAATAATAAATAATATTTTCAAATCAGTTCTAACATAATTTAAACTAAAAGATTTAATAAATACAAATAAACCAAGGAACAAAATAATTAATCCATAAAACACTAAACTTAAAAGTGGCCACTTTCCATATCCAAAAGCTTCAGTTCTACTAGCTCTTCTTCCTCTTGCAACAGAACCAGAATATGCCAAGAAATCCTGAGACATGTTACATAATGTATAATACCCACTAACCATCAAAGTATACGAGTTAAATACCATTCCTGCATATATTTTTAAAAACGTTACTAAAGAATTAATTATAATTCCAAATACTGTTAATCTTCTTTCCCTTTTCATAATACCTCTATTTATCAAATATAATATAATCTTCTTTTCTTGGTAATGCCGGAGGCAATATCATATCTCTATAACCTAACACAACATTACCAATACCTTCATAATTATCATCTAACCCCCATTTTTTCATAAGTTTTTTACCAAACTCAGTTTCAAATATTTCTTTAGCACGATGAACCCAACAACTATCAACACCTAAACTAAATGCTGCATTAATAATATTAGATATAACTGCAGAACCATCATTAATATATGTACCAATATTTTTATCAGCAAAAACTATAATTAAAGTTGGTGCATTATAAAACGGATTAAGACCTACCTTATTAACAAAACTTCCATTAACTTTAGCAATTTCCTCAATTAATTCTCTATTTTGAACAACAACAATTTTAGCACTTTGTTTATTTTTACCACTTGGTGCATATGTACCACATTTTAATATTTCATCTAATATTTCTTTAGGTACTTGTGTATCTTTAAACTTTCTAATACTTCTTCTTGAACATAAAATATTTGTTACTTCATTCATTAAAATCATCTCCTAATATAATAATATCACAAAAATTGCGTTTAGGGTATTGATTTTTTTATTTTTTTTTGGTAATATAAGAAATACCAAGACATGGTGCAATTGGTGAAGTGGTTAACACGCCGGATTGTGGCTCCGGTATGCAAGGGTTCGATTCCCTTATTGTGCCCCATTTGGAATATTAAAACAAGCAAGATTAATTTCTTACTTGTTTTTTTATATAAATCAAGTAAAATTAATTTCTACTTGATTCGTTATTATTTCCAACATAATGTACTTCATATTTATTAATATATTCCTCCGGATGTAACCTTCTATATTCTTCCTTTTTTTCTTTCATCTTTATACTTGCTTCATTTACCATTTGTTTTAAATTTATAACTTCATCTTGATACATTGCTCCCACAGATACCGTATATGAAGTTTTACTAATTAATGATGTTGCCATATCTAACTTAGTTAAAAATAAATCTTTACTAATATTTTCAACTATAATAACAAGTTCATCCCCACCAATACGATATATATCACAATATCTAAAATATTGTTTTAAACAATCAGCTACAGTTTTTAATAAATTATCACCAGATTCATGACCATACATATTATTAACAACACCTAAACCATTAGCATCAACAAATGCAACACCACACATTCTATGCATTTTTTCTTCACTTAATACTTCATCATAAGCACTTCTATTATATACTTGTAATAAACTATCTATATTCTTTTCTTTTTTTAGTTTATCCACCAAAATCATATTTTTAAATATATTATTTAATATAGTACCTAGAAAAGCTTCAAACATATCTTTATCTTGAAACTTTCTTTTTGGATTTTTTACAACTATCTTTGTATTTACGACATCAACACGAAATACCATATCATTTTCATCTTCATTAATATTTAACTTAACTACTGGATCTCCCTTTCTTTTAAAGTTATCTGTTACAACTTCATCAGCATCGCAAAAATCTTTGATTAACTTAAAGATATTTTCAAAATAACTAGCATCATAATTTCTATTAATAATCATATTACTAAGTGAAATTAAAAAATATTGTTCATTCATTTTCTTCACCTACGCCTAGATTATATAATAAAATATAGAAAAAAACAAGCAAAATATATATCACTTGTTTTCCACCCATTTAAAATATTCACTTAAATTAATGCCACTCTTTGGTTTACTATAACTTTTTAATAATATCTTATCTTTATCTAAAATATTATATTCATTCATAAATTTATTTTTAACATCATTTAATAATTCATCTAAAGAGTTATATTCATAAATACCCCGATACTTTTCCCACGCATGTTCAAACCAAATATATTTATCATCTTCTTTTACTACCAAAAATGTATGACTTTGTAAAAACTCTCCATAATAACAAATAAAATATGATGTAATATCTCTATTATATAAATAATGTCTTTCTAATTCAACTTGATCAAAACAAACTCCTGTCTTAGTTTTTAACATATCTTTATAACTTTGTAAAACATAATCATCATCAAATGTATCAAAACTATAACATACATTACCTGCATTATTCATATAACCATATTTAATATCACTTAAAAGATTCATTACTTCTTCTAAACTATAATAATTCCATAAACCTAAATTACCTTTTGCTTTAATTGGTTTTATAACTTCGACACTTTCTAATTTCCATGCATATCTTCCTGGCTTGTAATAACCACTTTTATATTCCCAAGGATTTTTCTTTACTTCATTAATAAACTCATCATCCATACAAATTGAATCTACTAAATTAGCTTTACAAATAATATAACCAGGTAAAACTTTACCTACCATTTTCCATAATTCATCACAAGCCTCTTTTTTACCTAAACTTGCATGAATAAAAATTTCTCCACGATACTTAGTATCATAACTTCTTGTTTCATAATGCTTAACATTATTTTTTATTAAACTTGCATATGGTTCTTTAATACTTAATGTCTTCATATTTACCCCATATCTGTTAAATCTACACCTTCACTAACAATTAAATCTTTAAATACTTCTTTAAATCTTTCTATTTCTTTAACCTTTACATCATCATAAATATTTTTAGCATTACAAATAGCTTTATAAAAATCTTTAATAGTTACTTGTCTTCTATTGTCATATAAAGCATATGTAAAAGCATTAGCAACTATTGTCAAACATATATCTGGATATCTACTGGCAATTTCATAAACTCTTTTATATTCATCAGTCATTTCCACTATAAAAGACATAATCTTTTCAGTTATAAATGGTTGATAATTAATTTTAACTCCAATTTGCTTCTCTAACTTAGGTATTGTTCCCATTAATATTTTAACAACAGTTTTTTTATCAGCTTCTAAAACATCAATTTTTTGAAATCTTCTTAAAAAAGCTCTATCCCTTAAAATATATTGTTCATATTCTTCTGTTGTAGTTGCACCAATCATCTTAATTTGACCACGATCTAATCCAGCTTTAAGCATATTTGCAAAATCCATACCTCCAGCTTTATTAACAAGCAAATGAGTTTCATCAATAAAAATAATTGTATTAAGTCTATCAGATAATTCTCTTACTAATAAATCAATTCTATTTTCAATATTACCTTCACTCATAGTTTCACCAATTAAACTTGTAATATTTACTTTAATCAAAGAATAATTCTTTAAAGCATCAGGTACCATTCCCTTTTGAATACGATATGCAATACCTTCTACAATGGCAGTTTTCCCAATACCAGGTTTACCAACAAGTAATGCACTTTTTTCAGGTGTAAGCAAAGTTAAAATAACTTGTTTTATTTCATTATCTCTACCAATCGCTGGATCTGTTATATACTCTTTTGTTGTTAAATCAACTCCATAACGCTCCAACATACTTATTTTTTCATTATTCATTATCTTCACATCCTTTATAATTTTCTATTACATAATCAACTAAATCTTTAGCACTATTTCTATTTATATATTTAGCTTGATTATTAATCATTTCTTCTTGTAATGTTTTATCAAGAAGTATTTTTTTAGTTAAACTAACTACTTCATCTAAAGTTTTTGCTCGCACTGCCATTTTATTATTTTCAAAAAATGAAGCATTATAATTTTCAACCCCAGGTATTGGCATCATTAACACAAATGGCTTTCTCATCATAGTAATCTCTGTTGATGTAAGTCCTCCAGGTTTTGCAATTATTACATTTGCTTTGTTCATATATTCATTCATATTATTAATAAAACCTTTTACTATTAAATTATCATTATCTATAGAATCTAATTTATTTTTAAGTTCAATATTACTTCCACATACAGTCACTAAATAAGCATCGATATCATTAAGTATCTTTAAAACGCAATTTTCCATTTCACCAAAACCCATACTACCTGATGTAAGTAAAATAATATCTTTATCACTTGGTAAATCTAAATTATTTTTCACTTCAAAAAAACTTGATGCAACAGGTATACCTATAGGTAATAAAACATCTTTATTTATTCCTTTTTCTACAAATCTATCTATTAACTTATTACTTGGAATAACAAATACATCAGGATTAGTTTCATTCCAAAAAGGAATACATTCATAATCTGTAGCAACATTAATAAACTTAATATTTCTTTTTTTCTTAAGTTCCGTTAAAGCCATACAAGGAAATACATGTGTACCTATTGCTAAATCATAACTATTATCAAGTAAAAATTTATCTAATTTTTTAACAACCATTTTATTAAAACCATACACAGGACTCTTTATTCCTGTTTTATTATAAAGCTCTCCAAGTTTATATACTGTTTTAAAAATATTACCATTGCCTTTCGTAGAACCCAAATATAATTTTTCAGCTCTACCACTTGCTTTATCTCCAGCTAGAAGCATATAATCTTCTACATCAGCATGAATACCATACTTATTAAATTCTTCAGCAATATATTTTGCACAACTATTATGTCCCCCACCTGTACTACAAGTAAAAACTACTATTTTCATTTAATCACCCCAACTATTGTTATACATATTTTTTAAATATTCTTTATTAAAAGTTTTATCTAAAACCTCTTCATATTTGTATTTTGCATCAATTCCTTTTTCCTTATCACGTGCTCTATTAATGGCAAGACCAGTAAGCATTATATCAAGAACTAAAAATACCGTTAAAACTATTGCAATAGATTTACCTATATCTTTATCAATTTTATCAATTAACTTTATTAAATTCGGATATATTAGTTTAATCCATACAATTGCAAGAAAACCCCAGAAAAGTGAATATCTAACACAAATTCTTCCATTTAGATTTAGTGGTTTTTTCGAATAATCCCAAGCAGTAAAACCTAGAACCAATTCCATTCCAAAGCTCATTATGTATTCTAAAACTGAACCACCAATAAAACCAATTAAAAATATTTTCCACCATTTTGCATCCTTATATTTATATAAGAGAACTGATAAAGTTAAGGCACCTAAGCCATACGCCATATTAAAAGGACCAATCACCACAGCAGAATGGTTGATAAAATAACCTCTTTTTAAAAAAGAAAATATCACTTCAACTACCCAACCAAATACTGAACCAATAATAAATATCCAAAAAAGATAATAAATCTGGTTAACATTCTTTTTACTCATACTACATCACAATTAAATTATACCAAAACAAACCAAAAAACAGAAGACCTAATTGCTTCTGTTATCATATTTTTTTAAAAAATAATTAATAATTGGTTTAGTATCTATTTTTTCAAATCCTAGATTTTTTAAAACTTCCAAAGAATTATAACATCCACCATTAACATAAATATTTTTAATTAAGTAATCTGTTATCTTTTTAATTTCTCCATTTTTAAGTATTTCATTGACATCACCTAAGTCTCTTTGTAAAGCTTCTAAAAACATTCCATCGTAAATAGTACCAAGTAAATAAGATGGGAAATAACCAAATTCACCTTCTGACCAATGAACATCTTGAAGAATTCCATCACTATCACTCAAAGGTTTTACACCTAAATACTTCATCATTAATTCATTCCATACATTAGGTAATTCATCTACACTTATTTTGTCATTAAACAAATCTCTTTCTATTTCATATCTTATTATAATGTGCATAACATATGTTAGTTCATCAGCTTCAGTTCTAATTAAACTAGCACTTGTTGTATTTAACATTTGACAAAATTCATCAATATTTACATCTAACCTTAACATTTTCTTTACAACATCATAAATTGGTATCCAAAAGTTTTTGTTTCTACCAAGGATATTTTCATAAAATCTAGATTGACCTTCATGTAAACCAAATAATCCAATATTAACAATTCCGTATTTATAAAGTGTTTTATTTACATTTTGTTCAAAAATACCATGTCCACCTTCATGAATGATTGTGGAAACAAAATCAACCGGATCATCACCATGTTTAAAAGCAATTCTTACATCATTATTACCAATTTTTTCAGTAAAACCATGCGGGTATATACCTAAAGCGCCACGATTATTATCAAAACCAATATAATTTAGTAAATATTTTGCAGTATCAACAAGTTCACTTTCATTATATTTGATTGACAACTTTTTCTTATTCTTTTTACCAGGCATAATTGGAATTAATGCATTCTTTAATTCATTAAATAATTTATCTATTACTTCACTTGTTATACCACTTTCAAATTCATTAAGCATCGTATCATATAAATTTTTACCATCACTTATATAACCATAATATTCTTTAGTTAAATTGATAACTTTCTTTAAATATGGTTTAAACATTTCATAATCATTATTATCTTTTGCTTTTTCCCACATAACATTGCTTTTATTTAAGTATTTTTGATAATTAACAAAAAATTCACTAGGTATTTTTTTAAATTTAACTAAATCTTTATATAAATCATTAATATATCTTTTCTCTATCTCAGATAAATTATCAAATTCATTTTCTATAACGTTCTTTAATAAAGACTCATACTCATTGCTTGTATTTAATTTAAATAATTTTTCATCTAAAGATCCAATTACTTCGATTAAATCATCTTTACTTTCAACTGGTGCATTAACTCTTAGTTCCCAGTTAAGCAAATTCAAAGTATACTCTAAGTTTTTAATATCATTTAAATAGTTTATTAAATTATCCATAACACCAACTCCTTATTAATATTGTTCAAAAATAATCTAATATACAAAAAAAACTGAGTCTCCCCAGTTTAATTTCAATATGGTGCCCAAGGCCGGACTTGAACCGGCACGAGCTTTAACACTCGCAGGATTTTCGTACCACTATAACTTTCGTTACCAAACAAAATTGTTTGTAGTCTGGACTTTCTCTTTACCATATCATATGACTTAGGTATTGCCCGTCAAGTCTCTACACCTTACTTACAAAAATAAGTCTTGGCTCGGGATTGCCATCAGCGTTATCTGTAAGGTTTCCCCGAATTTGAGCAAATTCACATAATCGATTTCTCAGATTAGTGCTCAAGCCCTTCCCAATATATATTAGTAAGAGGGCCTAAGTCCTGTGCGTCTACCTATTCCGCCACTTGGGCAGGCACTGTCTTAACTAAATAAGACTACTTAAGTATAATATAAAACTCTATCAATTTCAAGTGTTTTTTTAAATTTTTGATAAGAATGTGACAAAAATTATAAAGAATTAAGCATATTGCATAACATTTTTCATTTTTTTACTAAATATGGTTGACAAATGGAAGTGGAATTTGTTATAATCAGAATGCATTCAGAAAAAAGTGCACGGAGGAATACCCAAGTCCGGTTGAAGGGATCGGTCTTGAAAACCGACAGGTCGTGAAAGCGGCGCAGGGGTTCGAATCCCTTTTCCTCCGCCAATTTAATATTTGATATCGCGGGATGGTAGCAGTCTGGTAGCTCGTCGGGCTCATAACCCGAAGGTCGTAGGTTCAAATCCTTCTCCCGCAACCATGGTTCGTTAGTGTAGAGGCCTATCACGCTTGCCTGTCACGCAAGAGATCACGGGTTCAAATCCCGTACGAACCGCCATTTGGCTTCATAGCTCAGTCGGTAGAGCAGAGGACTGAAAATCCTTGTGTCGCTGGTTCAATTCCCGCTGGAGCCACCATGAAAACAAAAACAAGCCTTCTTAGGCTTTTATGCCCGATTAGCTCAGTCGGTAGAGCGCACGGCTGTTAACCGTTAGGTCGTAGGTTCGAGTCCTACATCGGGCGCCATTTAAAAAGCAAAATCTTGAAAGTTAAATTTCAAGATTTTTTTTTCGTTTTTTAAAAAAGGCACTACCTAAGTAATACCTTTTATAATTTACCAATGAATGTTTAATTTATTATCACCAAAACACAAATTAACAGTAAGAGACAAATCCTTAGTAGCTTCAGGTACAGACTTAACAGCATAAATTGTTTTAGTAACTAATGGATTAATAGAATAAAAACTTCCTAAATCACATCTTCCACTACTATCCTTTTCTACCTCAATTAGATTTATTCCTTTATAAGAATATCCTCCATCAAAAGTAAAAGTCGGAGTACACGTATCAGATAAAAATCCTTCAAAAACGTAATCACTAAAACTTTCTGTGCCAGTATTTTTTACAACCATTTCAATAACTTGATAAATTTCATCATCTGAACCATCATAATATGTATAATATGATTGTCTTGGATTCGGAGGTAAAATTTTCGAAGTCCAATAAACTCCAGTAACAGTTATTTCAGCCTTAATTTCTTCATCATCATAAGTTCCAACAACTTCTTTAGTTACATCTTTAGTAACTTCCAAATCTTCTAAACCTTTATAATCATCTTCACTATAATCATTATCATCATCATTCTTCGGAGCAACATAAGAACCACCTGGATTTCCACTTCCACCATTATTGCCACCACCAGACTTATTGGAATTTAAATCAATTAATAAAGCAATAATACCAATAACTGCAACAGCTACTACTATGATTATTATCATTTTCTTTTTACCATCATCAGATTTGTTATAATTTGATAATTCACAACTTGGACATTTTTCTAAATTTTCATCATATTTTTTACCACATTCACTACATTTTTTCATAAAAACACCTTCTTTTTAATATAATAAAAATAATAATAAAAGAAAGACTAACTTATTAAATACATTAACACTAAAAAATCAAAAGATGACTAAAATTAGAACCTTTCTTCACATTTTAAGCATCACACTTTTTAACTAAAAATCAACTCCATTCAATATTAATTAAATAAAAATTACAATTAACTTAATAACTATAATAATTATTCATACCACATTTTAATTATATCATCATATAAAGAATCTGTCCATAATGTCGATTTATTTATTTTTTTATATAACACACAAATAATATATGAAAATTATTCTTTTTTCTCATATTCATCCATCTTTTCATTTATCCACACAGGTAACATTTCTTTCAAAGGTAAAAAACCCCTTCTTGTTTCAACAATATCTTTTTTGTTATCACAAGCTACATAATAAATATCTTTAATAGATACATTTAATTTTTTATTTTTCTCATCAATACCCACTATTAAAACATAAATATCATCACCAACTTTAACAAAATCAGTTACATTTTCCACAAAATCATTAGATATCTCTGACAAATGACAAAGCCCATCATAACCATCAACTTTAACAAAAAAGCCATAATCTTTAATACCAGTAACCCGAGCTAAAACTATATCACCTACTTTTAACACAACAATCACCTACTTATAGCTTATAGTATAGCAAAAAAATATTTACTTAACAAGCATTTAATATTATAATATTTCTAGGTGAAGAAAAATGAATAAAGAAATTGATATGGAAGAAAAAATAAAAAACATGATTGAAGAACTACGTCCTTACCTAAATATGGATGGCGGAGATATAGAATTCATAAAATATGAAGATCACTACATTTATGTCAAAATGACTGGTGCATGTCAAAGTTGTATGTTCCAAGATAACACATTAAATGATGGAGTATTATCATTCTTTCAAGCTCAAATACCAGACCTTGAAGGTGTAATTAACGTTCCTCTATAAGAAAATCAATTTTTTCAATCTTAGCGTATTTAGATATTTCTAAATATGTTTTTTTTAAAAACAATTCAAACTCATCTACTCTTTTTATAACTTTAACTAACTCTTCCTCATCAGTATCTTTATTCATAATAGATTCATATAAATCAAAATAATATGTCGGATATAAAAGTCTTGCAAAAAGCATTTGATATTCATACACATTCATTGGTCTAATTTTTAAAAAGCTAGATAATTCATCAAAAGAGTAATCAAAATCTTCTTTAAAAAACATAGCTTTAATATATTCAGCAATATCACGAACTTCCATATCAAATATAAATGACAATGGATTTAAATAATTAAGCTTATAATTTGGATAAAATACTCTTCTATGAGATAAAACCAACCTCGGTGCAAAACTATTTTTATAAGAAAAATTAGTATTATTAACATAACTTATAGCAACTTCAGCAAGACCAATATAATAACTAAATGAATCTTTAATAACACTTTTTTCATAAGCAAGTTCCCGTGCCTGATATTCAAAATAATCAATTTTACTAGCCCAGAGTTCGCCCCAGTTATTGCGATACAACTTACTTCTTGCATCAGTTACCATAAGTTTTTCACTAATACTTACCATATCAAATATATCATATTCTTCTTTTAAATTACTAACACTAAATAACATATAATTATAACCATTCAATGTAGTTAAATAACCATTATTTCTATTTAACATTATTTTATGAACATCAATTCCTTTTTTAATCATTTCATTATTAACACCAATTATATCATCAAGTTCATCTATCCCACGATTATAATACACAAAAAAGAAATCTTCATTATTAAGTTTAAAATGATATTTACCATCTTGTTCATCAATTGTATTAACATCTATACCATAATAATATTCTAATGTTTCTTTCATATTACATTATATAAAAAAAACAGGTATTTTATTACCTATTTTATTTTCGTACATACCAATAACCACCAGATACTCCATTTGAAGGGTAAGTATTACCATTATCAGACGTAACATCTTCAATATAAGTACCCTTAGATTTTGTTGTTCCATTGGCAACTGCTGATAAAGTATTAGTTACTAACCAAATTTCACGCGAATTACCAGAAGAAGTCATATTAGATGTAATAACAACTAAAGAATCAGAATCATATTGATTAGAAACAACTTCATCAGAACAAACATATTTACCAATATAATCTTTAAAATATGAATTTATTTCTTCATCAGTTAAAGCTCTATATTCTTTATTACCATTTTTATCAGTTTCACCCGTATAATATTGTAAAGGAACTGAAACATCAGTAATTCTTCCTGAACAATAAAATTTTCCGTTTGAACCAATTGAATAACTAGAATATATAACCGGTCTATATCTTTCCCAAGTATCATCATCTTTATAATGCAAATAAATTCTACCACTACCACTATTTGTTTGAACTTTATAATTTGTTGTTTCCTTAATATCATACTTACCCCAAGTATAAACTACTTTAGTCTTCTGAGATAAACTATATATATGTGATGATTTGCCATTTGAATCAACTGCATAAACTTTAATAAAATAAGTAGTATTTGAAATTAAATTACTAAAGGAATAAGAATTACTTACATCATTTACAAAATTAGTATCATTAGAATTAGATGATATAGAATAATAATAACTAGCTATATCATTAGTTCCTTTTTCTGAAGTTACATTTATAGTTAAGCTTGTACTAGTAATATTAGAAACTACAACATTTTTAATAACAGGTAAATTATATTTATCTAAATATACATAACATTTATCACTTACATTTCCTTTTAAAACAACTTTTTTCTTTTCATCATTCCAAAATAATTCACTTCCATTTTCACACTTAGATAATAAATCATTAAAAATATAACCATCTGTGGGAAAATCATTTAAAGTTGATAATTCATAATCTCCTGCTCCAGAATTTTGTTCAAGCATCATAGATAAAAAATTAGTATTACTAACTATATTCTTCGATACATTTTTTTCTTCAACAATATTTTTATTATAAATTTTTTCACAAAAAATTATGCTAACTAATATACTTAACACCAAAAATAAAACTATACATCCTCTTTTCATAAAAATAACCTCTACTTTATATATACCATTATACTGGTTATATAACCAATAGTCAAGTAGTCAAGTATATTGTTACAATAAAATTGAGGTAACGAAAAAATGGATTATATAAAAAAAGTAAAAATAGATAATGGATATTATTTATTTAAATTAGAAAAAATTTTAAAAGATAAAAATATAAGTATCAATAAATTAATCAGAGATACAAACACAGACTTTAAAGTAATAAAAAGACTAATAACAGGAGACTTAGTAAGAATAGACATTATAGTTTTAGCAAGATTATGTATTTATTTTAATTGCAAAATAGAGGATATAGTTGAATATATAATAGAAAAATAGATTCAAATTTTCTTTTAAAGAAACAATATCACTTTCATTAACAACTACATCTTTATTAAAATTAAAATACTGACCTAAAACAAAAAATAAATACAATTAAACAATAGCTTTTTCTTCATTACAACCACCTACGTTATTTATTAAAATAATTATAACATGGATTCTATAAGTTGTAAACAAATGAAAAGAAAGAAATTACAAAAAAAAAATTAGGAATTATTAACCTAACTTTTATTATTTATTATTAAATTTAGCTACTAATGCATCAAACATGTTTTCACAAGCTTTTAAAAATGCTTCTTTATCTGCAGTAAAATCAACTGGAACTTCAGTATTATTTACATGTTGTTCTACTGGTGTATCCATTACTGTTTGATTAACTTCTGGTGTAACTGGAGCCACTTCAGGCATTACTGGATTAACACTTGCAATAGTTTGACTTTGTACTGGAGCATCAGGCATAACAACAGTATTTTCTACAGGTTGTTGCACTTGTGGAGCCACATTTACTGGTTCAACTACTTCTGGTTTTTGCACAACATTATCTAAAACTGGTGCTGCATTTTCAACTTTTGATTCTAAAGAATCAACACTTATTGGTTTATAATTATTCTTTAAAGCTTCAAATGATGCAACAGGTAAAGTAAGTTGCTTAAAGAAATTATCTTCAGCACTAATACTTTCTCCAACACTTATATAATCAACTTGATTTCCAGAAATAATTAATCTCAACACTTCTTTAACAGAATTCCATTCAGTATCAGGAATTAAACTCAAAGAATTATTAACAAGTTTAGTAACCAATATAATTGGAAGCCCCATTGTTCCATTCATTTCATTATCAAAAACAACATATTCCCCAGTATTACTTTTAAAAGCAGTAACCAAAGGCTTTTCCAAATTCATACCAGACACAGTATTTATTTTAATTTTTTCCACATTTATCAATCCCTTCATCTATTCTAACTAATTATACCAAATATATTTTATTTTGTAAATTTATTTATCTAATTTTTTTAAAATAAAATATTTACAACCATATGCACAACACTTTTCTACATAATCATCTACCATTTTAATATCATTTATTGGTTTATAATACTTATTAGTTTTATCATTAAAACCTTTAAGTCTTACTTTACCATATGCATAATCTCCTAAAATATAATCAAAATTATCATAATATTCAGTTATCTTACCTTCAATATCACTTATATCAAAAACATCTCTAACATTTTTTATTAATTCATAATTTTTTCCATCAATAATAACCATTTTACCTCCCTATACAAAAACTAACATCAATATAATACTAAGCATAAATACTGTTGAAATAACACTTAATATAAGAAGTATATCAACATAACCATTACCACTAGTAACTTTATTATTTTCTCTTTCTATTTTCTCTATTGCTTTTTCCAACAAATATTCTTTATTAATAGCATTTTCTCTTATCTTAAAATAATCATATACTAAAGAATTAACTCTATCAACATCTGCACTACTCATATTTTTAATATCATCCATACTATAATTAAGTAATTCATACGCTTTAACATTTAAATAATGCTTTTCCTTAGGCATAACTACTTTAACATTACTACGCATTTCACTTTTAAAATACTTATCTATCTCTAATACATCTGTTGCATTTAGAAAATTATATGATACCCTCAAAGGATTCTTTGAATATGGTGTATATAATAAATCATAAAATTCATTTACTTCAACTTCAGTTATATAAAAATTAACTTTCTTTTTTATAAACATATCAATTAATTCTTTTTGAATTGTTATAAAATATGGATTCTTATCCTTTATTTCTTTTTTATTATTATCATTTTCTATATCTAAAAACAATTGTAAATTAGATAAAAATATCATTATAGCATCCGGAGAATATCCAAACTTAGCTAAATTCTCTTTTAAAAGTTTTTCATCACCAATCATCATTGGATTAATAATATCAAGTTCACTATAGATAGATATAAGCATTCTTACAACCACAACTAAGAAGGAATTATACATAATTCCTTGGACATTATCACAACTATTTTGATAATCATTAATAGCTTTACTAAAGGCATTATTTATAAATACTTTATCCACTATTCTCACCCTATAATAAATTATAACATAGTTTTTAACTAATTGGAATAGATAAACCACTACTTTTACTCTGAATTAATCCCCCATAAATAGATGGAACTCTTCCATTTACAACAACTGATGCTATCAAAACATCATAATCTATTACCATTTCTTTACTTGATGTCGGACTTATAATATTTGTACTTAACTTTACAGTTACATATATTTCCACTAAAGCATTATTTATACCATAATCAGTTATTTTAGTTTTTAGGTTAGTTAAAATGGAACCAACAAAATTAATTGGTACATATATCTTTGGTCCAAGATTACTTATAATAGCATTATTTCCAATAAACATAGGTAATTTAAGTAATATCCCATTTTTACCACCACTTATATTTTGGGTATTACCAACATTTCCATTTTCTAAATCATTTATATTATTCTCTAACTCTTTAGTTACTAAATCTAACACTTTATATGATTTATCCATATCATAACTAACATATAATATTTCTCCATCACTATTTTTATTAATAACAATTATATCTTTTAAATTATCACCTTTAAATAAATCATAATTTACCTTATTACTTAAAAAATAATCCATAAATTCATTTAACTTAACATGTGCTATATCAATTAACCTATTACTAACAAATTTACTATACCCAATAAATAAAATATATGTAAAAAAAAATATCAAAGCTATATCTAATATTACAACTTTCGATATTCTATATTTTTTTCTTTTTTTAAACTTTGTCATATTAAATAATATGATTTAAAACTTAAGGTATGATTTTAAAAATAAAAATAATCCTACTAAGAAAGTAACAACCACTAAAACAATTAATATTTTAAAACCAATACCAATTTTTTCATCATCAACAAAGTCTTTATTATCATCTTCAAAATCATTCTTCTTAAATAAATTTGATGTATAAAAAGAATTATCTAACTTTTCTTGGTTTTTATTTTTAACTTCAGTTATTTGATTATTGTTTTCTTTCTCTTTTTCTTTTATTTCAGTAATCTTTGTTACTTCAGTTTCCATACTTTCATATACTTGAGTATCATCATCACCCTTTAAATCACTAAGTATATCTAATGGATCAATATCGTTACTATTACTATTTTTTTCTTCTAACTTCTTAGCTTCATTAATAGTTATAGTATTTATTAAATTCATTAAATTTTCTTCCGGAGTTGCTTTTACTTCTTCTTTTTCTTCACCATCAATATTTAAATTACTTAATATATTATACTGAGTATTTCTTAACTTCTTTGCTCTATTTTCTTCATAAGTTTCAACCTTTTCATCTTTAGCTTTTTCTAGGACTTTAGTTAAATCATACTCTTTAGTGGGTTCATCGCTGATAATATTTTCATGTGGACGTTCTTCAATTCTTATACTTCTTCTCTTCGGAGCAGAGTTATACCTCTTATCAAGAATCTTTTTTATTTGTTCAACATCTATTTCTCTTTCTTGATTACCAATAACTGTGGCATTACTACGCACGTTAAAATTATCTAGCTCGCTATTATTAATTTGCTTATACAAATCATCATTTTTAGCAACTCTAGACATACCAACATTATTACTATATTTATTCTCTCTTGTGTTCATAACACTACCTCTATCAAAATAATAACATAAATATAAAAATTTTTAAAGCATATTAATTGATTTTTGTAAACTTTTTTACTATAATTATAAAAGGAGGAATAATTTATGAAAGAATTAAAAGTCAACGAAAACTGCATTGGATGTGGAATGTGTGTTGCTATTGACCCAGATCATTTTGAAATTGTAGATGGTTTATCTGAAGCTACAAACAGTAACAACTTAGAAAGTGAAGCATTAAAAAATGCTATAGATTCTTGTCCAGTCAGTGCAATTGAAATTAATGATAAAAATTAAAATGTTAAGATTTAACCCTTAACATTTTTTAATGCATAATTATTCACGATAACTTTTCTTCAATAAATTATTGAGAATTAATATACTTAATAATACAGAAAATATATAACTACCAAAAGCAAATATATTAAATACATTTTCTTTAATTAACAAATAAGTTAACAACACCAACCCTAAATAAATCAAACTATATATAAAGCCTAGAAACAAAAAGTTATAAAACAATAATTTACTTTTTCTAAATCCTAACATAATATATAACCTAAAATCTTTATATGACTTATTAAAATAATCTACACTAAATGATACAATCATAATAAACAAAATAACATACATAACAACTCTTGCAAATGCAAGTAGTCCACTTAATAATTTATAACCATCCATTGATGCCGTAGCATTTACACTTACATTAATTAAATTATTATAATAACTTTCATCAATTGTGAATTTATCAGTATATTTTCTACTCTTTAAAACTATCGCTGTTCCTTCTTCTGTATCATATGACTTTTCTATATATTTTGAATACTTTCTTAAAAGTGCATCAATATCATTAGCTTCAACTAAAATAGTTCTAACTTCTTCGTTATTTAGTTCTTTATCTATTTTATTATTTATCTTATATGAAAATATATAAACAATACACAAACATAAAGAAATTACAATAATATTAAATATTTGTTTTTTCAATTTATTAAAATCCATTAAACCTTTTACAATTATCATAATTCACTCAACACCTTTACTGAATATTTAGATACATTTTTAATATCACTTTTTATTAAACTATGATTTATCAAACTGATAATTACATAATAAAGTATAAAAGCCATAAATGGAATAGCTATTCTTACAGCTCTAAAACTAACAAATTGTTTTAAATAAATTCTAGCAGCAATAGATAATATAATTAATGAAATTATTGCCAAAATCATAGCTATAAACATAATTATTTCTAATTCAAAAAATAATATTTTTACTAATGATTTATCATTAAAACCAAGTGCTTTATATAAAGCTATATTATAATTTTCTTCTTGATAATAACTCTTAAAGAATTTTGATAAAATAATAGTTAAAACAATAATCATAATAACAAGCAAAAGTATTGATAAAAATAATGAATAATTAACAAAAGCATCATCAACTTCAGATACTGAAGTAATTATTCCTTGACTATTTAAATAGTCATTTACTTCTTTTACATTTCTATATTTATTAACATATATATCAAATAATTTAACAACAGAATCTCCTTTTATCTCTTCCTTTGTTTCATTTTGAATATTATCATAATCAACACTACTAATATAACAATCATTATAACTATATGAATAATCCGCATTATACGTACCCACTAACTTAAACGTTTTAGCAACTTTTTCTTTAGTATTACCATCTTTAAAATACAAAGTTACATTTTTACCTATCATTTTAGTTAAATCTTCTAACTCTTCATATTTTAAATTATCAAAATTTCTATCACTTGCCCTCTCTGGACATATAATTTGTCCAATAGTCTTAATAGTACTTCCTTTAGTTACTTTCGGAGTATAATATTTCATATCACGTAGTATATTAAAACCAAGATTATTATCTAAATCTCTATATCCATATAAAGAATTTTCAAACTCACTAACATAAACAATATTTTTGTTTTTATACCCATCAATTATTTTTTTATATTCATCATATTTATCAGTTTTTTCATACACAGATATTATTTTAGATTCATTTTGACCATAACTAATAGAATTAACTACATCCTTGAAAGTCTTATAAAAACAAAAAAGAAAAGAAAGAAGCAAAAAACATAAAGATGTAATAACTATAAATATTTTTCTTTTTACAGATATTCTTCTAGAATTTAACAAAGCTATTTTAAAAGCATCTTTAGTCTTCATCTTTTAAAACTCCCTTTTCTAAATATATAACCTTATCAGCATAGTTCTTAATTTTTTCGTTATGACTAACTACAATTACACATTTATCTTTACTTATATCTTTTAAGTAATTAAATACTTCATCTTCATTTTTAGAATCTAAATTACCTGTTGGTTCATCCGCTAAAATATATTTTGGATTATTTACTAAAGCACGAGCTAAACTTACTCTTTGTTGCTCTCCACCTGATAGTTCATACGGATAATGACTTTCTCTATCCAAAACATTAAAAGTTTTTAATAAATCTTTAGCTTTATTTAAATCTACATTACCATTTATATACATTGGAAGCAATACATTTTCTAATGCAGTTAACTTATTATTAAGATAAAAATTTTGAAAAACAAAACCTATTTTTTCATTTCTTAACTTGCATAACTCATCATCACTACATTTACTTGTATCCACTCCATCAAGAAAAACACTTCCCTTTGTAGCTTCATCCATTAATCCTAAAATATTAATTAAAGTGGATTTTCCACTTCCCGATTCACCCATTATTGCATAAAACTTACCAACTTCAAATTTATAAGTTACTAAATTTAATGCTTTTACCTGTTGACCAGATTCACTAACATAACATTTTAATACATTTTCTAAATACATAATATACCTCCTAAAATTAAAAACATATGCTGACTTGGTTAATATTTATTATTCGTAAGAAATATTATCGAAATATCCTGCCATAAGTAATGCACCGCTGTTTTCTACTTTATATCTGATAGTCATATTTTTTACACCAGTACCAAAATCTGCAGTAACTTTACTTCCCGTTACAGGTCCATAATAATTAGTATTATTTTTTGTAACATAAACAACACCGATATTTCTTTTTTGAAGTTTAACATTTAAATAATAAGAATCAGCTGGAACATTATCTGTTGCAACATTTGTAAAATTAAGAACATACTTAAATTTACTTGCACCAGTTGTAACTGTATCAGTATTTTGAGTTTGTGTTCCTTTTACACTAAAATATAATTTGGTGCCTGCTGATGCAACTATTGTGCCAGAAACAGTAATTGCAATTACTAATAAAACTACCAAAACTTTCATTCTTGCTTTATTCATACAACATTTACCTCCTTTCAAACTAATCATAACATTTTATAAATAAAAGTAAAGACATTATTAAGTTACATTTTAATATTTAATTACTGTAACTTTAAGATTACATTACAAATTTATACTAACACCATTCATGTTATCATAATATGAACCATATGCATTATTGAATAGAAAAACATTTCCCATTCCATTTTTACTTATAACATATGAATTACTATTAGCATAATTTATAGCTTTCTTTGCATGTTGATAACTTGCATAAACAGTACCTGACTTACTAACATAAAAACTTTGAACAATATTTAAATTAGTAATTTGAGTAGATGGCAATTTAATCGAAGACCCTAAACCATTATTTTGTTCATTTACTGTAGTAGACTTTGTAGAAATGTTATCATATACAATTTTTGTATACCAAAAAGATTTATAATTACCACTTGAAATATAAGCTCCAATAATATCATAACTTCTAACTAAAGGCATTTTCTTCCAAGTTAAAGTAATTGTTATCAAACATTCTGAATTACAATTATAAGAAATTTTAAGTATTTTACTTTTAGATTCATAACTGTTTGATGATACATTATATAAATCAATTCCATTTTTAGCATTTTGATTATTTATAAAAAAATAATTATATTCATCAATTGTCATTGTACTTTGATATCCATCATAAACCATTTTACTTACAAATGAATACTCATCTTCAGAAAATGAAACTCCATTATCATTTGTATAAAATGAAGATGCTTTTACTGAGCAACTAAACAACAAAAAAGCTATTATTAAAAAATTAAATTTTTTCACATTACCACTCCTTTCCAAAACTACTTTAACATTTATTTCAAAAAAGTAAAGACACTTTAAAGTTACTATTTAAAAGTTTTATAAAGTAACTCGTAAAATTCACTCACCTTTTTATTACATTTTGCCTCATCATTTGAACACTCAAACACAACATTATGATTTTCATTTTTTTTAATATAATCTAGTAAATATCCATCTAAATACAAAGCCCAATACTCATAAGTTTTATCAGAATTTTTTTTCAAATAAACAATTAAATTATCTTCTTCAACATAGTCTATTCTGTGTTCAACATTCTTTTGAGTATAAACATATAAATAACCACCATCAGTTTTATCAAAACACTTTTTTATTTTTTCTGTTAAATCATCACTAATAATATTCTGAGTAACTTCTTCACTTAAAGCAATTTCATTTTCTTTTTGAACTTTAAATTTATCATTAATATAATTTAAATTAAATTCTATTTTTTCACGTTTTTCAGTTTTACCATCAATATAAGTTATATATAAATTATTCTTTAAATATTCAAAATCATTAAAATCAAAATATTCATTATAACCTAAATAAGTTATAAACTTTAATCTTCCTAAAGTATCATGATATATTAATTCTTCCTTATCATCCTTATTCAAATAATATAATTTAACATCTCTATAATTTTCCAAAGGACAATCTATAATAAATGTATCCCGTGTCATTATAGCCATACCAACATCTTCACCATTTATTAAAACACTATAAACAATCGTTTTTTTATAATTAGTACAAAAATAATAAATACCTAAAATACTTAAAACAAGTAACAATAAAATTAAAAGAATTAATAATATTTTTTTAAAAATATTCATTCTTTTTTCTTGCCTTTCATTTCTTAAACCAAGTAATTCATCAATTGATACATCAAGTATATTAGATATTTGAAAAAGCATCTCTGTTGAAGGTACATTATTACAAGTCTCCCATTTACTAACAGTTACTCTATTAGTACCAAGTAAATTTGCAAATTCATCTTGAGTATATCCTTTTTTTTCACGAGCTTTAGAAATATTTTTTCCTATTATTGATGTATTAAAATCTCTGTTTCTCTTAAACACTTCTATCACCTAAATTAATATTATCAAAGAAACAAAATTATTGCAAGAAAAAACACTAAATATTTTCTACTTAGTATTCTTTAATGCATATAATTTTTTAATTTCTTTAATAGTTAGATTCCTATATTCTCCGGACTTAAGATTATCTATAGTTAAAAAAGCATAACCAACTCTACTTAATTTAATAACATCAATATTCATACTAGCAAATATTTTCTTAACAATATGATTTCTACCTTCAACTATTGTAAGTTCAACAACACTAGTATTCTTTTCAAAATCTTTTTTCTTTATTTTAAATCTTTTAATAACAACTTTTCTACCTTCAACAACAATATTACTTTTTATTTTTTTTATATCATCTTTATCTAAAACTTTATTAACTTTTGCAACATAAGTCTTTTCTACTTCAAAATTTGGATGCATAAGCAAATTAGCTAAATCACCATCATTTGTTAAAATAATTAAACCAGTTGTGTCATAATCAAGTCTTCCAATCGGATAAATTCTAGCATCAGTATTAATTAAATCCCTAACTGTAATTCTTCCTTGTTTATCTTCAACACTACTTATTACTTGACGTGGTTTATTAAGTAAATAATACTCTTGTTTTACATCCTTATTTATAATAACACTATCAATACTAATTACATCATTAGCTTCAACTTTAGTTCCAAGTTCAGTTATAATTTTACCATTAACCATAACTTTACCCTTGCGAATTAATTCTTCTGCTTTTCTTCTTGATGTATACCCATAAGATGCAATAACTTTCTGAAGTCTTTCCAAAGTAATCACCTTCCTTCAAGAAAAATTATACCAAAAAAAGAAAGAAAAATCTACATATTTGACTTATAAACCACCATATGTTAGAATAAACACAAGTAAATGAGGAAATAATATGAAAAAAGCTGAAGAATTAGAATTATTTGAAAAATATGCAAAAGGAAATAAAGAAGCATATGAAACTTTAACAAAATACTTTTTACCAGAAGTTATAACAATAGCTAAATCATTTCATAAACTTAACAAAGATATACCTATGGAAGATTTTGTGCAAGAAGGATGCATCGGATTAATTAAAGCAATGCCTATTTTTGCAAGAAGTCCCAAAACTTATGGAAGATTTTATGGAATGGCTCGTGAAAAAATAAAAGCAAGTTTAATTCATTTTATAGCAAATCAAAATGAAGTTTTAGAAACCCGCGGAGAAATTGAAAAGAGAGTTTCAAAAAATAAATATACCAACTTAAGAAAAATTAATCTCGAAGAACTTATGCAAGGAACAATTAACTATAGTGATAATTTTATTGATGTAATTATGACTAAATCAATTATTGATGAAATACTAAAAATAATGAATGAAAACCCATTTTTTAGTGAAAATAGAAAAAAAGTATTAATGCATACATATGGAATTAATAATTGTGAAGTTTTAACTCAAACAGAACTTGCATCATTGCTTGGAATTACCTCAACAAGAATACAACAACTTGATGAAGAAAACATCAAAAAACTAAGAGAATTATTTATTCAAAAAGAATTTGAATGGTTATCTAATTTAACTGATAAAATACCTTTAGAAGATTTATATAAAGAATTTAAAAGTACATACCCTACTTTAGTTTTAGCCAAAAAATAATGAAGATAAAATAAAAGCAACAGTTATTCCAATTAAATCAGCAATTAAACCTACACTTAAAGAATACCTTATCTTTTTAACACCAACTGAACCAAAATACAATGCTAAAACATAAATTGTAGTATCCGTACAACCTTGTAAAACACTTGCAAGTCTTCCTGTATATGAATCAGGTCCATAATTTATAAATATATCATTCATTATAGCTAATGTTGCAGTTCCACTAATTGGTCTAAGTATTGCCATCGGAAGAATATCCAAAGGAATGTTTATAATTTCAAATATTGGTTTAAAAACATCTAATACTTCATAAACAAAATTACTATCTAAAAATATATTGATAGCAAAAACCATTGCAACAACATTAGGAAAAACACTCAAAGATATTTGTAAACCTTCTTTAGCACCATCTAAAAATGAATCATACAAATTAACTTTTTTAATAAAACCATAAAAAATTACAACAAATACAAAAAGAGGAATAACTAACTTAGAAATATAATTCATTTTTTACCTCTCTTTCTTATGAAATAATCAATTAATACAGCTCCAATACATGAACAAAATGTAGCAATAGTGCCTGGAATAATAATCTCAGATGGATTAAGGGAACCATGTGCTATTCTTAAAGCTAAAACAGTTGTAGGAACTACCGTAACACCCGCAGTATTTAAAACTAAAAAAGTAATCATTGGTACACTTGCTGTATCTTTTTTTTCATTTATTTTTTGAAGTTCCACCATCGCCTTTAAACCAAAAGGTGTTGCAGCACTACCTAGTCCCATCATATTAGCAGCAATATTTGATGCAATATAACCTAAAGATGGATTATCCTTAGGAACACTTGGAAATAACCTTGATAATATTGGTTCTAAAAATGCTGCAAATTGTTTTAACATACCAGCATCTTCAGCAATCTTCATAATTCCTGACCACAACACAATAACAGGAAAAATAGATAGCATTAATTCTAAAGCTTCATTGCCATTTGTTAAAATGCTTTCATTAATATTGCCAATATTACCAGTTAAAAATGAATAAACAACTCCGATTATAATTAAGAAAAACCAAATATAACTTACCATCTTAACCATTCCTTTAACTTAACCCACCATGATTTATGTTTTACTTCTTTTACTTTGACAAATACATCTTCAACTCTAACTACTTTATCATTTAACTTTATTTTTACTTTACCTACTACATCATTATCTCTATATTTTTTATTTTCATAGATATTATAATCTATTTCTATTTTATCTTTATCACTTAAAACTGACACATAAATATCATTATTAATATATAACGTATTATCCTTATATAGTTTTTCATCCTTTATCCTTATTTTATCTTTATCCAATACTTTAACACTTTTATATTTTCTAAATATTTCTTCATACATATTTTTATGATCTAAAAAATCATTACCATCATTTAAAGTAACTATAACAACATTTATATTATTTCTACTTCCTGTTGTAACTAAAGTTCTATGTGCTTTTTTAGTAAATCCAGTTTTACCTCCAGTTATATAATCTTCACTTAATAATAATTTATTTTTATTTGTCCAACTATATGTCTTATAATTTGTTTTAACAGTATACTTTTTAGTACCAAATATTTCTCTAAATACTTTATTTTTCATCGCATACCTAGTTAAAAGTGCCATATCTTTAGCAGTTGAGATATTTCCATTACCATCATTATCTTCTAAACCATGAGGATTTATAAAATAACTATTCTTCATTCCAATATCATTAGCTAACTTGTTCATAAGTTTAGCAAAATTATCATTACTACCTGCAACATTTTTTGCTAAAACTATCGCAGCATCATTACCACTTCTAAGCATTAATCCATATAACAAATCTTTAATAGTTAATTTTTCTCCAACCTCAATATATACTGCACTTCCATAAGCTTTTAAAACTTCTTCCCCAACTTCTACATTTTTATTAATATCAACATTTTCAATAGTAACTATCGCTGTAAGTATTTTAGTAATACTTGCAATCAGTCTTTTATCATCAACATTCTTTTCATAGTAAACTATATCATTATCTAAATCATATGCAATATAACTTGATGCACTTATTGCAAAAACTTTTACTGGCACTAACAACAACACTAAAAAACAAAGTATTTTTTTCATATGTTACCCCTTTATTTAAGATTATGAATTTACTTTTGAAAATATCCATGGTAGAATATAATTAAGATGCAGGTGGTTTTATGAGTAGTATTAACTTTTATTTAGCAAAATTAACTCATAATTTATTAATTGATGAGAATATTTTTATGCTTGAACCAGTTTTAATCAAAGAATTTAAGAAAGCTATTATCGATATAAACAATAATTGGGAAATTTATGAAACAAATTTTAAAGAAAATATTAAATTTGTTTTTAGCATTGATGAACAAATGATATTTACAATACTTGCTAGCAAATTAAAACTAGAATTTTTAAATAAAGACCCAGAGTACTGCGGCGAACTTGTAACCACCTTATCGCAATTTCAAAAAAGCCCTATTAATCTAGCAGACTATGCTAAGATAGTTCTTGATGAACCACTATACACTGCAATAATTAATACAGTTGCTATGAGTAACATATTTTGTTATCAAGAATTCTTTCAAATAATTTATCAAGATTTATACACTCCAGTCATGGATATTGAAACCAAAAATCATTTTTTAAGAAGTCTATATAAAGTTCAAAATAAAACATATAATATATTAATAAATGATAATAATAATTTGTCTGAAATTTACAACATCCTTTATAGAACAATGATTAAATGCAATAAAAATAAATATATCTTTTCAAATAAAGATTTTAGAGACTTAAAAACAATTCTTATCATTCTTTATAGCAACAATGATGAGCTAAAAGAAAATCTAAAAGAACAAATAATGGATATTGAAAATAAATATAATTCTCCGGAAGCAATTATTAAAAGCATTTTAAGGACTCTAAAAAATTTAAGACAAAATAAAAAACAAAATGTTAGGAGACTTTACCATGACTAAGATAAAAACATTAACTAATTTTAATATAAATATTCATAAACTTCAAAACTATGTGAACAAACTTTATAAGGGAGATAACACTAATGAAATTTTACTTATTATATTTAATTCTGTTATTAATTCATATCCAAATAAAGAATGGATGAATCTTGAAGATACATTTTTTATAAATTTACCAACTGAAAGTGTTGAACAATTAATTGTGCATACGATACTTTCTTATAAACTAGGAATAGATTATTTGAAAAAACCAATTATTGTTCAAAATGATTTAGAAAATGTTTTAATAAATAAAAATGTAAGTCCATATAACTTACATAAATATGCATCTACTCTTTTAACTAAATCTATTTATGATTTAACAACTTATGCTTATGATAATCATTTAATTAAACCAAGACACATTTATAAATTAATAACAGATTATTTTGAACTTGATAATGTTAATTTAAAAGAAGCAACTAAGTTAATACAAAGTTTTATCAAGGAACATGAAATAAAAATATTTAATGGGAATTATTATTTCTTTAATATTTATAAGTGCTTAAGAAAATTAACAACGTTAAGTTATTATCCAGAAGATACATCTGCAATTGATTTAATACCTTTATTTAATACAATTGAAAACGAAGAAACAAAGAAAAGAATTCAAGATGATTTTGCAAATATAGAAAATAGTAACAAACCATTAATAGAAAAAATAGAAGATTCAATAGTGGTGGCACATCATTATTCATATGATCTCCCCCTTGCAAAGAAAAGAGAACCAAAGGACTGATACTTATTTTAACAAAGTATCAGTTTGTTCTTTTATTGGTTCTTTAGGTATTTTTCTTATTACTTCAGCAGTTACAATATCAATTATTTTATCTAAAGGTAATCTTTGATTTATTCTTTTTGCTATTTTGCTAACATTAATTGTTAAGTAATCTATTCTTTTATTTTTAAATGACAAATTATAATAACTATTTAAAATAAATAATACATCACTTTCATTATTATTAAAATTTGTTGCAAATAAACTACATATCAAAACCTTTAGTTTCTTACGATTATGAAGTATAATTGAATTTTCAAAATTTTCAAATATTATTTTTTCAACCTTTGAATAAACAAATAATTCTTCAAGAAAAGGATTTATATTTATTATGGATTTAACTGGTACATTAATAGTAACAGATTTTAAAGTATCACTATTTAAATGAATTTCCATTCCACCACATTTAACTAAATTTTTATATGGTTCACCTACGCTAAAATCAAGACATTCCAATTCTTTATTTATATAAAAAGATGCATAACAATTACTATTCTTAACAGAAAACAATTCTTGATAAAATTTTATTTTATCCATTTCATGTCGCGAATAAAAACTAAGACCATGATTTTGAAAATTTGCTATTTTCATTCCATCGTATAAAAATCGTTTAAACTTGTATTTTGGAATAGTACAAAATAATTGAAATAACAAATATAAATTATCATAACCAGCACATAAACATTTTATTTGATCAAGTGTCAAAGGAATAATTTTTTCATTTTTAAAAGCTTCTTGTGATTTCAAAAGTTTTATATCTTCATAAGTAAAATTTAGTTGATGATAAAATAATCTAAATAAAGTTAAAAGAGATATTTTGTCTTCGAAAGTATATGTATAAGTACTTTGTTCAACAATTGGGAATCTTTTAGTTTCTATTTTGATTTTTTCAAAAATTCTAGTTTCATTGTATTGAAAACCAAATATTAAATAAAGTTTCAATGGATTACTCAATATATCTTTCATGTCATAACCTTTTTCTGTTTTTAGAATTTTTTGAATAATGTCAAAAGTTTTGTCTTTATACTCACACTTAATTTTATTTAGATATTCAATCATCTTAGCTTCAAAAAATGAAAACTCAAGTTCATTCATGTTATCAATATTTATAAAATCAGATTTATAATTATCATGATAAAACATATTAGTTAAAATATCAAATTTAATATTAACTAACTCTTTAAGTAAATCATTAACATCTTTATTTGTAAAGGTTTTATATGCAATAACTTTATTTATTAAGTCATTTACTAAGTAATTATTATTGTATTTATGTATATTTGGTATATCTTGTTTTACACTATTTACAACATCATAAGTGGCAAAATATTTTTCAAGAAGTATTTCCATGTAAACAATACTTTCAATATTTACATTTTCACTATTACAAGAAATGTCAAATAATCTAAGATACTCTTTTAACATATTATATCTTTTAGTTAAAAATTTATCGGTATTATCAATAATTTTTATATTTGATGCATCTATTAAATTTAAATATGTACTTATTTCTAAACTTATAGCATTCATATTACTATTTACAATTACTAGTTCATTTATTATTGAATTTATTCTTT
>OBKS01000384.1_pt1 | contig 45319 bp, 45 predicted proteins | sample 1517381 | NCBI WGS metagenome assembly OBKS01 (sample SAMN04571686, study PRJEB22368) | human gut metagenome | biome: human gut; material: stool | host: Homo sapiens | place: Luxembourg | collected 2012-08-03 | reverse complement strand
TGGTTTTATTTACTGCCAGGGCCGCTTAGGGCCTGAAAAAATTAACGAACTATTGATTCAACCTTAAATTTCTATTATATTATCAATCGTAACCGTCCCCAAACGCCCATATTGATAAAAGCAACACTAACGCTGCGTAGCACAGTCTATCCCTTAAGGCTTTCGCCGTATTTTTTCTAATTTGTTTTTCTTTTGTTTAGACAAGTTTCAGAAGTGTCTTGTCAAAGTTCTGAGGCAGCAGGTTCAGCAACTGGTCCTCCGGTGTTGTCTTGAGGTTGTTCAACACATATGTCGACCTCTGCTGAGGATCCAGGTGATTCATCGAACACGTCTCAAAGAAGCTACACATTACAAATAAAACCATCACTTCCATTCGAAATGGTACTTCGATTTGTTGGAATCTCCTTTCGGAGATATATGTTTGCAAGTTGCTTCAGCCGAGTCCTTCGCCGCCTTTCTTACTGCTGCGGCAAATTTCCCGGTAACTACAACCCGATTCTCTTTAATTCCTAACATAGCCTCAATCCATTTACACAAAGATATTTATTAATTTCAGCATTCACAAGTTTTAACAGACTCTTGTCAAAGTTCTACGGTAGCATGTTCTTCAACGAATCTGCCAGTGGGGTCTCGATATTGTTCAACACATACGTCAACCTCTGCCGAAGATTCAAGTGATTGATGTGAGCCAGACACAGATAAATCGTCTTTCTTCCATATTTTTATGTAGAATTATTCAAATTTAAACTTCTTCGTCTGCGAACTTCACCTTAAAATGAAGCACTGTGGCGAAAATCATCTCGATGTCTTTAAGAAAACTGTAGTGACGATAGTAATAACAATTAAGCCGCACCTTATCAGGATAAATCACATTGTCATTATATTCTGTAGCAATCTCTTGCATAGGTCGAGTATCCCCTTCCGCCTGTCTCTTCGCCACATAATCAGAAATCATCTCATCCTCTAATCTATACTTAAGCGTAGCAGGACCCGTAATACCTGGACGCAATTTCAAGACATCCCTGTCCGCGCCGACAAGTTTGTCAGCATATCCTGGGACATCCGGACGAGGCCCGACAAAAGACATATTACCAATCAACACATCCCAAAGCCCAGGAAGTTCATCCAATTTATAATGACGAAGTTTAGCACCAAGCGGAGTAATACGGCTATCCCCTGCTACAGAAACAGAAGACCAGCCAGAACCATTTAACGGAGCGACAGACATCGTCCTAAACTTATGACAGTCAAACAATTTCCCATCCTTCCCCACTCTTTTCTGAACAAACAACACAGGCCCGCCAGGCATCTTAACCTTAACAAGAACAGCTACAACCAGCAACACCGGCCACAAAAAAAACAGACCGATGAATGCCACCAGCCTGTCAAAAATGTATTTAAAAAACATATTATTACATGATCAACTAAATCACTATCTGCTTCTTTACCTTAGCAGGGACTCCAGCCGCCATACAATTATCTGGGATATCAGCACATACAACAGAACCAGCAGCGATCACGCAATTATCCCCAATGCGACATCCTGGAAGAACTATAACGCCTGCTCCTAACCATACATTCTCACCTATTCTAATTTCCTTGTGAATCGGAGGATATACTTTGCACAATTTATTGTACGGGGCATTAGGATTCGCATTTGTAGTTAGCAGCGTTCTATATGCCAAGGTACTATTCTTCCCTATTATAATATCAGCAGAAGTCACAAGCATAGTTTCAGCATTAATACACACATTATCAGCACAATAGACCTTCCCCCCCCCCACTTTCTTGACACCATGAATCGAAATTGTCACATTATTAGATAGGATCCATCCGCGTCTTTGCAAGAGTATTTTTTGAACACTCCTCACAATACCATTAATAATTCTCATATATATATCATGGATTCAATTTTCCACTTTTAATCAACTTATCGAAGTAGTAACTAAATTCGCCTAAAATTGCTTTCTTGTCTTCCTTGCAATAGTCATCAAAGGCATCAAAACCCTTAAAAGAAAATACACGTTTCAATTCCGAAGGATTCCATTTGAGTTTCATGATACGGCCTACTAAGGTAATAATATCACCTAGAATCCATTTAGTACGCGTTCCAATACGAATATTTATAGGTTCCGAATAATTACCTTCCGTTGCTAACTTGTACACTACCCAAGGAATATCAAAGCCTGCAGCAACAGGAGTAGCTAAGCCTCCTGTAAAACGAGCATTCGTTTCAATATAAGCTATCTTATTACTCTCGGAATCATAACGAAAATCCAACCCACACACACCATGAAAATCTACAGCATCCAACAACTTTTTAGCTTCCAATTCCAATTGTGGCATATTCACTATCTCTCGCTGAGTCGTTGTTCCTCCACCATCTGTCTTTGTTACAAGAGCATGATAAACAGACATTTTACAGAATCCCTCCCAACGAACACAATCTACACTATAATCAGATCCGCTTATCCATTCTTGCAGAAGTGTTTCCTCATCTTTGTGTTCCGCAACCAATTTCAGCAACTCCTCTTTATTTCTCGGAAAATATACACCTTTAGCCGAATTACCGATAACAGTTTTAAAAACCACTGGATAGTTACAAACCTCTGCTACTGATTTATAAACTTCCGGAACAGGAACGCCTGCCTTGCGTGCGATATCTGTACTCAGTGCTTTGTTCGCTAATACTAGTAACTTATCTTCATTCTCATATGGAATAATTAAGTTATCAGGGAAATCATTACGATGACGCATAATAACTACGCTTTCATCGTGAGTTGGCATCAATACTGTTGGTTTCAACTCCTCAATCTTCTCTTTAAGCGCCTCAACGAATGCATTCTCATCCGTAAAAGGATCAGGATAAGTAAAACTACCGGCACAAAACTTAGACATTGAGCAAATATTCTTTTTACTAGTATCTGCCGCCCAAACTTTAAGACCTCTACGACTAAGTGATTTTAATATCGTATAGCCAACACGATTCCAACAATAGGTCAGAATGACATCACATTTCTTCTCCATTGTAAAACTATAAATATATAATAAATTCAAAGACAATACCTACGAAAAGTTATCTTTTTCTAAAGGCATCAGGCCGAAGTTCGCAATCTCCGCTTCTCGTTCAGACAGAATCTTATTAATTTCAGCAGTAATCAAATCTTTCTTCATTCCCCTCTGCGCATAAGTTATTTTGTCAAAGTTTCTGGTTATATATTCCAGCTGCTGCATAAATTGTTCGTCCGTCATCATGTAAAAGCTTTTTTTTCAACCACTTGCTCACGAAGCAAACTTAACATCGCACCCATATAATCCTCGTTACTCCTCAACATCTATCTTCACGAGCTTATATCTGTTAAGATTCTCGACCCCGAAATAATTGTGCATCTGCTCTTTATACTTTTTCGCGTCACTTCTCTCGATTTCAGCAAAAATGTCAGCACACGCATGGCGAAGGTCATTGACAATACCCATGGCGAACGGATCCTCCGTCAGGAAGCCGCAGTCCCAGTCATTGAACTGCTCCTCAGAGATTCCGGCCAGCTTGATCGAGAGCCACCAGGTCTTGGGCTGGCCGCAAATGCCGATGGTCGTGATGTACGGCTTCGGGAGCGGGATGCCATAATGGTCTTCCTTCTGGCCGAACAGCGAGGCGATTCGCGGATATTTGCGCCGAAACGCGGGCTTGACCTCGTAAAATGGATTCACGACGGATGGTTCTTCGAAGCCGCGCCACACGAAATCCAGAATGTCGCCCCACATGCACGCGACGTGAACATAGCCGTCCTGCATCAGGAAATAACACACCATGTAGCAGTCGTCTGTCATTTTCACCATGACCTCGAAAGCCCCTGGCCGCAGGAAGCGCATATCAATGTCGCTGTCGTCGAAGCAATATTCTGCCGGAGGTTCCGGGATCAATGCCGGGAGGAAGTGGATTTCTCTATCGATCATAATTACAGTTTACTTATAATGGTGACTTTCACAATGTTAAACACGAGATTCCAAAACCTTGCACACATCTTTAACATCATAGTTATTCTTAAGATAATCATAACCCAATTGCCCCTTTGCCTTAAGTTCAGACAATTGCATCTGAGAATACTTATCCAACAACACGTTAAAGCTTCTCAGATCGTTACTCAAAGCCATATCACCAAATCCACTGTCTCTTGCAATCATTCCAATATCTGTATTAGGATCCGAAGCAACTATAACAGGCATTTTGTTATTCAGATACGACAATAATCTTGATGGGAAATTCGGAATTGTAAAGCGGTGATCCAGAAATACCAACCCTACATCACATGCCCGAATAAGATTATCATACTCGGTTCTAGGCAATGCCGAAATATAACGCACATTAGAAGGATTATTAGCATTGACCCAATCCGAAATCTTGCCAGCATCAGTTCCAGCTCCGACAATTAGGAAATATCTATCAGTTCTATCAATGTTCGCACGAAGTGCATCTAACAGAAAGTCAACGCCTTGAGGTTTCCCAAGGTTTCCGCCATAAATAAATATTCGTCGATCCAATGGCAACCGATATTTTGCCCTGATACTGTTTATGTCAATGTCTTCCTGCGGAACAATTTCCATTGCATTTGGACAAATTTCCACTTTAGCCGATGGAATCTCAGGATTATGTTTCAACACATATTCAACATTTGCCGGAGACATGCATCCAATATAGTCTGACACTTCATACAGTTTCTTCTCTTTGTTGCGAAACCATTTATACATCAGCCCATGCTCCGAAAACATTCCGAGATCTACAGCATTCTGCGGAAATATATCCTTGAGCATTAGATATGTCTTAGCTCCGGTTTTCCGCTTCAAATACTTTATCGTATTCACGAAGGTAATCGGAGGGGTGGAGTATAAGATTAAATCGAACTTAACATCGGAAAGGAACTCCTCTACAGCCTTTGAAAATTGATGTTCGATCAGGATGGTTCCCAAGCCTTTTTCAACGATATTCGTTTTTACAATGTTCAATGTCTTAACTCCAAGAAGATGGAAATGTCCATCATGAAGCAATTCAGTAGGCTTCCCCGTCCTCCTTTCATTTGGCTTTATGACATAAACGTCATGCCCGTTTTTTATAAACTCTCTGACCAGGTCTGTGTATATTCCTGGGACAGAGATGTTTTCAATATTACTTAAGGTGATGAATGCTATGGTCATATATCATTGAAGATTATTATTTTTCATAGAAGAACTTTTGTAGACTAACCGTCGACCAGGTTGTGCTTATTTTACGAATTCAAGAACCTTCTTTTCCCACCTTTCATAGTCCCCCAGAAAATCACGAAGAAGTTTGTTGCTGTTGATGCAATATTCATTCGCATCAACAGAAGCAATATATGATTTCAAAACTTCAGGAAGACTTTCACAATTCTCAAGTGCCACTCCTATGTTGTATTTTTCCGCATAATCTCCTTGGGTAGTATTCTTAGTTGTTATCATAGGCTTTCTATAAATAAGAGAATTATAAAAACGATTGGATATCGCACTATCATGAGAGGGTCGACGAGGATAATAGATATTAAGGAAAGAAGCTTCTTTTACATAATCTTTCTCCTTTTCCTTTGGATAGTAGCCTTCAAATGATATGTTTGTAGCCTTCAATTCTTTTGCTCTGTTTTGGAGATCTACAGCAGAGGGGCCTTTTCCAACGAAACGAACGGAAAAACCGTTAACATTAGCAAGATGTTCAATCACTTGGACATTTGAATCGAAGTCTCTTATTCCACCTATAGTTAGCACATCTATTGGATTCGACTTGAACTTTGGAACAGATTTGTCTTCAATAGCTTTTCTTACTGCTTCTACATTAAAATTATGAGATAGTAAATAATCGAATCCTTCAGGAAGATATCTCCTAAATCCAGGAGATGATATTACATTGGCATAACTATTTTTAAGAATTTTCAGAAAAGACTTCTTAAAATATGGCTTTTGTTCGAGCGAAAGATCACGATAATCAAAAATATACTTATTTCTGAATTTCCGCTTCAGATAATGACAGAGAAAAATCGCTAATTGAGGAGTAAATACTATTAAACGTTCATATCCATTAGACTTTACAATCTTCTTAACGAAAGATGCATATTTTTTATATGACCAAATTAAAACTAATGGATTTCGACTCTTGGGAACATAATTGTACTGTATGGCCTCTTCCTGTTTCCCGTCACGATTCCATGAAATGATATCGTATGGGATATAATGCTTTTTCAGAACCTCAGTGTATATGTTGACGTATGGACAAAACCATACATTATTTGGGACGACGATTGCTATTTTCATAAGTCTTTCACATTGTCTTGAATTTGTGTTCTTCTTTCATCTTGACGACAAAGCGTTCAAAATAGTCTAACGAAGCAGGTGAAAAATTCTTAGGATGACCAAGAATTACCAAATCGCGTTTCCCTTGTTTCTTTATCTTCTCGGCCACATAGGTCAAATGAAAAAAACTCTGATAATCAATAGACGCGCCCACATAAATGGTGAAACCAAATTTTTTGAAGATATTCTTAATGAAACCTATCCGCGTTTTTAGCGGAAGGTCCCCTCCATTTCCATAATTAGAATTACCCTCAGAACAATGATACTTGTAACGTTTATAACAGTAAGTTAGATATGGTTCTTTCGCAGATGTAATAGGAAATTCAATCATGCGGCCATCTGAAACAGATTTTAGGATATCCGTCTCAAACCTATAATGATCTGATGACTTTAAAGATGAATAATCAAACGACTGAAGGTCGGAGATAAGTTTCCCCTTATATGTCGCTGTAGAATCAATCGTGATACCATTGCGAAGCATTATTTCAGGAAATGACTTGTAATCTTGAATTGAGAACCCCCCACCTCGAAAAGATTTAATAGTTGCACCTGAAATAGATTTGAGTAAATCAAATGAAGATTGGAACTTTTCATCCGCCTCCTTCTGAGGCATGTCCGACAACTTGTAATGCTTGAAATCTATAGACCATTTCCGACCATCGAAGTTCGAATAATACCATTGAGAATGTATATGTAAACCTATGCTATGATTTCGTCTAACAATATCCGCAATCTGCGTAGAAACATCTTGAAAATCTTGACTCAGTTGAGGGAATGTATCCTTAAGTTCATTTAATCGATATAAATAAGCCGCATCAACAAAGAATGTTGCTTTAATGCCTTGTCTGTCACAAATATCTAAAAACTTATTTCCAGGGATTATCAAACAATTCCTTGGATCTCCACTAATATCATTTAGAAATAATTCGTAATCAAGAGTTACATAAATATCCATACCGCTTACTGTATATAAGGTTTCACTTTACACCCTTTAAGTATATTTACAATTCTGCTACAAGCTCGTCCATCACCATAAGGATTGACCGCTTTGCTCATCGTTTCGTACGCTGAAGAATCCTCAAGGAGAGTGCTGACTTCTTCCATAATCTTTTCATAGTCAGTACCAACAAGATGAACTGTACCACTTGCTAAGGCTTCTGGACGTTCTGTTGTATCGCGCATCACAAGAACTGGTTTACCAAGCCCTGGGGCTTCTTCTTGAATACCCCCAGAATCCGTGAGTACAATACTTGCATTCGACATGAGGTGCACAAACTCCAAATACTGCAAAGGTTCAATAAAGAAAAAATTGGGGCGCGCAAGACTCTCGCCAAACACCTCGTGGATTGGTTTTCGCACGTTAGGGTTTAGATGCATGGGATACACAAAATCAACATCTGGATATTTTTCTGAAAGGTCTTTCATTGCAGTGACCATCCTAATAAAGCCATCACCGAAATTCTCACGTCTATGTCCTGTAATAAGGACTAATTTTTTACCATTTTTCAGACGAGTCATGTCATAACCAGCTTGTGTAAGAAAATCATCCTGTCGTTTAGCAAGTCTCGGATCTCTTTTAAGCTTTTCCACTACAATATGAAGCGCATCAATCACGGTGTTGCCTGTCACATATATATCGCCATGAACTTTCTCTTCTTTCAAGTTCTTTTCTGACAAAGGAGTCGGAGCAAAGTTAAACTCCGCAATGCGTCCGGTTATCTGACGATTCATTTCCTCTGGCCAAGGGCTGAATATATTATGCGTACGGAGCCCAGCTTCCACATGACCTACAGGTATCTGTTGGTAAAAAGCGGCAAGTGCTGCAGCTGTAGAGGTGGTTGTATCACCATGCACAAGAACAACATCCGGCCGACATTCTTTGAACACGTCACGCATTCCGGTGAGCACACGAGACGTCACATCATACAAGTCCTGTCCTTGTTTCATGATATTAAGATCATAATCTGGCTTCACATCAAAAATAGTCAATACTTGATCCAACATTTCTCGATGTTGACCGGTCACACATACTATTGTCTTGAATACATCCGTATGCTTTTGGAATTCCTTGACAAGAGGACACATCTTAATTGCTTCAGGGCGAGTGCCGAAGACAAGCATAATCGTTTTCATATTTTCTTACGTTTAATTTTTTTCAGAAGATTATCTTTTTCTTTTAACTTTAGATAATGCCGTCGAAGTATCCTGGACTTTAAAAAGACACTAAAACGAAGTATGAAGGATTTAATATGGTCACCATTTCTACTTTCCATTCCAGCCTTATCTAATGTATGATAACACGCTTTGAGCTTACGCTCTGCATAGACCTGATCTAGCCCCCATTTATTTAAATAGTTCTCGTAGTCTTCTCTTGAAAAAGAATCTTTTCCCGTATAGAGTCTTTGCAAACTCAATTCAAAGATGTAATTACATGTTAGCTGTTGTTTAAACCATTTTTTCGAGCTAATACTATTCGGATTTACCCTATAGTAAATAAGCGGTTGATCAATCATGTGAAAGCGACATCCAACCTCACACATTCTTAGCCACAAATCCGCATCTTGCGAGCAGGGGAAATTTCTATACCCTCCCGTTTTTTCGAATATAACCTTAGTAAAGATTACAGTAGGATGATGGATAAGGCTAGGATCTAAAGAAATTGCTTGCAATGCTTCCTCATCCTTTACAATATCTTGCAGGGGGACGTCTATTATTTTAGATTCATTATCTATACAATAATATTGAGAGAAAACAAAATCATATTTTCCAGTATCTAAATATTTAATACTTTTCTCCAATCTATCTGCTACTGACACATCATCTGCATCCATTCTTGCATAAACGTCTGCTGAGGCAATACTAGCTGCCCTATTCATGGACATAGCAAGACCAAGATTCGACTCGTTTTGTAAAAAAATAATCCTCGAATCATTATATCTATCAAGAAGCGGTTTAATGTCCGTCCTTTGAGGATTGTCACTTATAATGACCAACTCGAAATTTTCAAAAGTTTGTGAGAGCATGGAATCTATAGACTCACGAATTTGTAATTCCGATTCATTATAAATGCTCATTAAAATTGATATCTTAGGATTTTTCATTGCAATCATTTATGAGATCAACTATTCCATATGTTGAAAATCTAGAATAGTCAATCACTATTCTGGTAAGAATCACAAAACGCCAAAAGTTTACAGCAATCAATCCGTTCTGAAAGAGCAATGGAAAACCTGAAACGAAAACAAACATCGACACAAAAAAACGATCACACTTCTTTACTTTAAGACACCCATAAGTTATCATCGAGTAACACAATATAGCACCAATGAAACCTTGATTTAAAACCAACTCCAAAAAAATATTGTGTAACCACTCCAAATACTCACCACTTTTCCCAAAAAAATCCCAAGCAAATAACCCACATCCAAAGATAGGATTATCAAATATCTGATTTGCAGCGATACTCCATGCTAAAGTACGTCCCTCATCTTTTGTTGCACTCCTATCTCCAAGAAAATTCATCCATAAATCATCTATTTGTGCGCGGAAAACCATTGCAATGACCACCAACACGACAATAGGGATAATACCCCAAATAAACCGTTTACTATCACATAGATTCTTCAATAGCAACGACAATAATACGATGCAACCTAAGATAATAGATGCACGTGTCCCTGACAAATAAAAACCAATAAAGAATAATAGAATAAACGCTATATATAAATATTTCTTTCTCTTACTAATGTCACCAAAGAAGAGGATATACCCTAAAATAAAAAGGGCCACATTTATAAAAGAAGTAAGATAGTTAGGATTTTTATAAACTCCAGTAATACCCACAGAATATCTACTCATATAATAAGTAGACTCATTGTGAGGATACCCGAACATATAACTCAAAAGAATTAATATGGCGACTCCAATTGCCACTCTTATATAATTCTTTGTTATAAACTTTAGATCAATTTGCGCATAAGAATTTGAAGTAACACATATATAAAAAACAACAAAAAGAAAATACTTGATAAACCTTACATCCAGAACCCCATATGGACCTACAACACTTGAGATCCCACCGAAAAGCCACAACAATATAGCCATGACATGATTTGTGGATATTTTTCTTATACTCCCTTTAAGTAAACAATAGAAGATAGTAGGTACAATCATTGCCATAACGTATGGCATTGATGGATCTGCTGTTTCTTGTAAGGATAATACAGGTGATAATATAAATATTAAGGTTGCTACAGATAATGGGGAAACTACTCTCGACATAAATCTCCTATATTAATAAAATACAACGAACGATATTTACCCACATTAGCATCGAATGAAATTTTATTCTTTTTTACATTAAATCTAGGATGTAAGTCAGTACGTTTTTCACCTTCAATTTTGCAATTACTATATATTTCAACAATCTTTTTATATCCTCCTGAAACTGTATTAGCCATATATAAACGCTGAAAACCCATCAAGTCTGGATACGTATCAGTTAAAATGATTTGTTTATCAAATAACGAAGGATGACCATCAATATTCAAAATTAATGGATTCAATAAAGTTTTTCTTCCTGTAGAAACCTGGTAATCATAATAATGCCAGTTATACTCGCTATCAACTGCAGTACAAATAATATTGTCGTCATCTTGCCAAACATAATGAGAAACTTTTTCTTGGTTCTCGAGAAGTTTTGTCTCATGAGTTTCCAAATCATGAACAAGTAAAAATGATTTATGCCAACTTTCATCAGCCGTCAACCAAAAAAACAGAAATTAACGACATGATGGCGAGAAACAGAGATGGTTAATGTAGTTGTTTTTCAAGCCACCAGTATTACACCCAAAAACATGTTGGATATCAGCATATGTTATTATCATTTGCTTGGTGTTATTTGACAAATCAACAAGTTCAATTCCTTCTTTTGCCAAATCATGCTCGCACTCCTTATATGGCCTACACGTATAGCCATAACCTGGACGTTTTACTCCAAGTCGTTCAAAGTCAATCGATAAGCCATAATGGCCATCATGCGTAATGTCATACAGCGGCGCATTTATAGTTCTCTCAACTTTTGAATCAACATTTACTATTCGTGAAAAGTATTCCTTGCCGTTAAAGTCATTAAAGATTACCTCTCTGCTATTGTTGGGCATCCATCTTAATCGACAACCTTGCTGCCAATTCCAAGCACGAGTCTCTGCAATCTCCCTTTCTTCATTACTTGAAAGAGACGAAAGCATAAGGTGCAATTTATTTTCGTTCTTGATAAGATTATTATAAATAATCTCTTCTGACTCAGCATTGAATGGAGAGATGTCGTAATATCCAAAAAAGACGTGTGTACGATGTTTATGGACACACTTGAATTCATATGCGCTTTCTAGCTTTTTCTTTCTAGTCCACATACGAAAGAGATACTGCTGAATATATTTAATTTGCAAAGCAGTTGATCGTGGAACCAATGCTGCTAACGTATGCCTAAATGACATATTGTTTACCGTTTTATAAATCTGATAATTATTTTTTTTAACACGGAAAAGCCATATAGTTTACCCACCCATGAGCCAAAAAAATAGATAAACATAAAGACTATACTAGATAAAAAGACGGAAAGTAATTCACGTCCTTCTGGAAACATCGTTTTCCAACTTAAGTACGCACCCAGACCCGCAAATATCGATACGCACAATGAAGGAAGCATGTCTACCAATTGACTAAATCCACTGTAGTTCAGCTCTTTTTTTAAATAATGGCCATTGAGAAATATTTCAACAAAAGAGTTTAACGCAAGTGCATATAGAATACCCCAAATACCCCAAAACTTAAGTCCAATTATGATGAAGACAACGCCAAGTACTTTCTTTATTATTTCGAGTTTCAAAACATAATCACTACGACCTATAGCTTTTAGAACCGATAATGAGCAATGATGAATTGCCAAAAAAATACCAAACCCGATGCAAAGAAATTGAAAGTAGCCAATCGAGCCAGCCCATTTATTCGAATACAGCAAAACAATGAGAGGGCGAGCTATAGATGCTAACAACACCATGATAGGAGTATTAATGTATGCAACAAGTTGTACATTTTGTCGAAACATCTCATATAACTTGCCTCTATCATTCTGCAATTGAGCATAAGCTGGGAATGCAACCGAATTGATAACTTGCGTAATGGTACCTGTTGGAATTTGCTGAAATTGACGGGCTTGAGAATAATAGCCAAGATCAGAAGGCTTATAGAAGCGACCAATTAGTATTTGTTGAAAATTTACGTATAATTCAGCTATAAATGTTGACACAAGTAATTTAGAGCCGAACCCAAAAAGAATTCTAAAAGAATCTCCACTGAATTTCATACTAGGATGCCAATTGGTAACACACCAAGTAATTGTTGTTCGAATTACACTATTCAGAATATATTGTATTATAAGCGCCCATATACCTAAACCACAATATGCCAGAGTAATAGCAACAATAGTTGCCAATAACATCGCAATAAGTTTAATTTTTGTAAGCAATTTGAAGTTCATTTCTCTTGTAAGAATTGTATTCTGTATTGCACAAAAAGCATCAATAAGCAAGATTATGCCAAGAACTCGAATTAGCGATTGGAGAGACTCATTATGGAAATAGTCTGCTATACATGGAGAAACAATGAAGATAATACCATATACACTTATTGCCAACAATAAATTAGTTATGAATACTGTAGACTTATCTCTTTCAGAAATCTCCTTTTTCTGTATAAGCGAGGCACTAAAGCCACTATCAATAAAAACGTTTGCCAAAGTTATAAACACCATCATGATTCCAATAGTGCCAAAATCTTCTGGCATTAAGAGCCGGGCCAGTACTAAATTGGAAACAAATTGAATAGTGAGATAACCAAATCGTTCAATTATCATCCAAAAAGACCCCAATAGTGTTTTTTTCCTTAATTCGTCCATTTATTATTCTCTCCACTAGCATGTACGCGTCTACTTTTCCGCATACTACCGTTAACCGCTGATTTCCAACGGTTTTTGTTAATATTATTTTTTTTGATTTTTAGTTTCTTGCTAAAAAAAAGACATGTAACATGGTAGGCAGCACGTCAAGTCTTCAACTTCTTTTGCTGCCTCCCAGTCGACGGAAAAGAGCTATCAGATATTCTCCTACATTTCGCTTTATCATTCAATTTAATGTCGGAAGTATAGTCACTATCTGGTATCGTTATAATAATGATATCTACTTCGTCATTTTATCCATCATGTTGTTAAGAATCTCTTTTGAAACTCTATCTGCAATGACTTCAAGTTCTTTGAAGTAAATCAAGCCATCCTTGATCTTTTGTTTCTTAACCGCCTTCTCTATATCAGAAACAGGAATATTGTGAAATTCTTTCAGTATACACTCGATGGCAAAAACCATATTGGCACAACCGAGTGCATATTCCATTGATTTATTTGACTTACCATTGACTGAATCTTCCAACGAACTTTCCACTAGACCCAACAATAAACGCATATCCATAGAAAGGAGATCCGCATATGGCTCAAGCGTCTCGATTTTCACTCCATTCATTAGTTTTTCTCCCATGGATTCGATGTCATCCTTATATGGGAAAAAGTCTTCGTAAGGGAAAGAGCGAGCAAGGTTGATATTGACGATTTCCAATGTCAGATAGAAGGCTAAACGACACGGCTTTGGGTATGCATCTATTACATCTACGAATGTAGCTATGTTCATACTCTTCAGATATTTAGAATTTTCGCCAAACCATCTTATTGACGATTCCGACGTAGCTCTGAATTATCTTCACGACTTTAGTAGATACGTTCTCATCGACGTAGTCTGGAACAGGAAGGCCATTCTGACCGTTCTTGCAAAGTTCCACTGCGGTGTCTACAGCCTGAAGAAGTGATTTCTCATCGATACCTGCTATGATAAAATCGCCCTTGTCGATTGCTTCAGGACGCTCGGTTGAGGTTCTGATGCAGACGGCCGGGAAAGAATGACCGATGCTCGTAAAGAATGAACTTTCTTCAGGAAGGGTTCCGGAATCACTCACTACTGCAAACGCATTCATCTGGAGACAGTTGTAATCATGGAATCCCAGAGGCTCATGCTGGATGACGCGAGGATCGAGTTTGAATCCACTGGATGCGAGTCTATTACGGCTACGTGGATGACAACTATACAGAATCGGCATATCGTACTTCTCTGCCATCTTGTTGATTGCATTGAAAAGGCTTAGGAAGTTCTTTTCGGTGTCGATATTCTCTTCTCTGTGGGCTGAGAGAAGGATGTATTTACCTTTCTCCAGACCAAGACGTTTGTGAACGTCGCTTGCTTCGATTTCTGCGAGATTATTGTGAAGGACTTCTGCCATCGGCGAACCGGTGACATAGGTGCGTTCTTTTGGAAGACCACAGTCTGCAAGGTAACGACGAGCGTGTTCGCTGTAGGCCATGTTCACATCTGAGATGATGTCTACGATGCGTCGGTTAGTCTCCTCCGGAAGACACTCGTCTTTACAGCGGTTGCCGGCTTCCATGTGGAAGATAGGGATATGGAGTCGTTTGGCTCCAATCACGCTGAGGCATGAATTGGTGTCTCCAAGCACAAGTACTGCGTCAGGTTTTGTCTGAGCGAAAAGCTTATATGAGCAGTTGATGATGTTGCCGCAGGTAGCGCCGAGGTCATCACCTACTGCATCCATATAGACTTCCGGCTCTTCCAACTTCAAGTCTTTGAAGAAGATGCCGTTAAGGTTATAGTCGTAGTTCTGGCCTGTATGTGCCAGAATCACGTCGAAGTACTGGCGGCATTTTGTTATGACCGCCGCGAGTCGTATGATTTCAGGACGGGTACCTACTACTATAATAAGTTTGAGTTTGCCGTTGTCCTTGAAATGGATATCGCTATAATCGAATTTTGGAGTCTTTTCCATTGTCTTATTATTCTACTGGGTCGAAGAAAGTGTCCGGTCTTTCTGGATTAAAGACTTCGTTGCAGTACATGACCGTCACAAGGTCTTCGGTATCAGAAAGGTTAATGATGTTGTGGGTGTAGCCTGGGAGCATGATTACTGACTGAATCTTGTCCCCTGAGACTTCATAGTTAAGGACTTCATCAGAGCCTTCCTTACGGAGTTGGATGAGGCCATGTCCTTTTACTACTATGAACTGTTCCCACTTGGTGTTGTGCCAGTGCTGGCCTTTGGTGATTCCAGGTTTGCTTATGTTTATGCTTACCTGACCGCAGTTCAAGGTGTGCACCAGTTCAGTAAATGAGCCTCTGTCATCGACATTCATCTTCAGGTCGAAGATGGCCTTATCTTTTGGCAGGTAGCTCAAGAATGTGCTGTACAATCTCTTAGCAAATGAATCTGCAGGAATCTCCGGAATCATCAGGGTCTTAGGCATATCGGCGAACTGATGGAGCAGGTCGACTATATGTCCGAGTGTTGCCTTATGGGTCACCGGACAGTAGCAATAACGGCCGGTCTCAGACGGGAGAACTTCCAGACCTTCGAACTCGCAGTGATGTTCCTCTCCTTTAAGGGCGTGGATCATCTCTTCGACAAGGTCGTCAATATAAAGAAGTTCCAACTCCACACTCGGGTCATTTACCTGTATCGGTAGGTCATTGGCTATGTTGTTGCAGAATGTCGCTACAGCACTGTTATAGTTCGGGCGACACCATTTTCCGTAAAGGTTCGGGAAACGATAGACGAGAACTTTTGCGTCTGTCTCTTTGCCGTATTCGAGGAAGAGGTCCTCCCCTGCTTTCTTGCTGCGTCCGTACTCGCTGTTGCCGAAGCGGCCTGTAAGCGAGGCCTGCTGCGAACTTGAAAGCATTACCGGACATGTATTGTGGTGTTTCTTCAGTGTATCCAAAAGAGTGCTTGCGAATCCGAAGTTTCCTTTCATGAACTCGTCGTTGTCTTTTGGGCGGTTTACGCCCGCAAGGTTGAAGACAAAGTCGCACTCGCGGCACCATCGGTCCAGTTGCTCAGGCGTGGAATCGATGTCGTATTCGAACACTTCGTCGACTTTGAGGTCACCATAGCAACGCGCCTTGCCGTCTTTTATGTTGTTCAACTGAGCACAGAGGTTCTTGCCTACGAACCCCTTTGCGCCTGTCACAAGGATTTTCATTATTTCGCGAGGTTTTCGATTCCGTTCAACTCGTTCTGGATATATTCCAGGGATGCTATCTTCTCTTTGGTCTCTTCGAGATTCAGACGGCGGGTGTTGTCAGAGTTGAATTCTGTAATAGTAACCTGCTTGGTATCTCCGTCTTTGAAGAACTTGTCGTAGTTAAGGTCGCGGTTATCTGCCGGAACTCTATAGAAGTCACCCATATCCACAGCTTTGGCGCACTCCTCTTTTGTAAGAAGTGTCTCATACATTTTCTCACCGTGACGGATTCCGATTACCTTTATGTCTTCTTTCTTTCCTCCGAAGAGTTCGCAGACTGCTTCAGCCTGTGTTCCTATCGTGCAAGCAGGAGCCTTCTGGACAAGGATGTCTCCGTTCTGACCATGTTCGAATGCAAAAAGAACAAGGTCGACAGCTTCTTCAAGTGACATGATGAATCTTGTCATCTTTGGCTCTGTGAGCGTAATAGGAAGGCCGCTGCGTATCTGCTCAATCCACAATGGAATGACGCTTCCTCTTGAACACATTACGTTACCGTAGCGGGTGCAGCAGATCTTTGTGTTGCGTGAGTTGCGGCTCTTCGCTACTGCCACTTTTTCCTCTATGGCCTTGGTAATTCCCATCGCATTGATAGGATAGGCTGCCTTGTCAGTTGAAAGGCAGATTACTGAGCCGACATTATTCTCTATCGCAGCGGTAAGGACATTATCGGTTCCGATAACATTGGTCTTAACCGCCTCCATCGGGAAGAACTCACAGCTTGGTACCTGTTTGAGGGCTGCCGCATGGAAGATATAGTCGGTTCCAGGCATGGCTGCTCTCACGCTTTCCAGCGAGCGGACGTCTCCGATATAGAATTTTATCTTGTTCGCCACGTCAGGGTATTTCGCCTGATATTCGTGACGCATGTCATCCTGTTTCTTCTCATCTCTTGAGAATATACGAATCTCTCCGATATCTGTACGGAGGAAGCGGTTCAGCACCGCGTTCCCGAATGATCCCGTACCTCCGGTGATCATTAGGGTCTTGCCAGCAAAGATGCTCATTATGTAATTGTTTAATTAATCAGATATGGAATTCTTATACTTGAGTGGACTTACCATAGTACCTCGCATACCACTCCGCGAACCTTCTCAATCCCTCTCTCAGCGGTGTACTAGGCTTGAAGCCGAAGTCCTGCTCGAGCGGTGTAGTGTCGGCATATGTGACAGGGACATCTCCGGGCTGCATCGGGACGAGTTCTTTGTGGGACTCGAAATCGTAGTCGGACGGCAGGACGCCGGCACGGACGAGTTCTTCCTGGAGAATCGTCACGAAGTCCAGAAGATTCTCCGGCGAGTTGTTTCCGATGTTGTATACCTTGTACGGCGGAATCGGAAGACCGTCCTCGCCGTTCTGCTTCTCCGGGGCATGCTGCATGACACGGACTACTCCCTCCACGATATCGTCTACGTAGGTAAAGTCGCGTTTGCAGTTGCCGTAGTTGAAGATCTGGATGGTCTTGCCTTCACGGAGTTTGTTGGTGAAGCCGAAATACGCCATGTCGGGACGGCCGGCAGGACCATAGACCGTGAAGAAACGGAGACCTGTGGACGGAATATTGTAGAGTTTCGAATAGGCATGGGCCATAAGCTCGTTGCTCTTCTTGGTCGCGGCATAGAGACTCACCGGGTTATCCACCTTGTCGTCAGTCGAATACGGCACTTTCTTGTTGCTGCCGTAAACTGATGAAGACGAGGCATATACGAGATGTTCTACCTCATGATGACGACACGCTTCCAGGATATTGTAGAAGCCTATGAGATTGCTCTGTATATAGGCATCCGGGTTCGTGATGGAATAACGGACACCGGCCTGTGCGGCAAGGTTTACAACGACAGAAATCTTGTTCTCATTGAAGATCTTCTCCACTGCGTCCTTGTCCGCAATCGACGCGTGGACGAATGTCCAGTCGCGGCCGAGGGCCTCGATTTCGCGCAGGCGCTCATACTTTATATTGACATCATAATAATCAGTTATGCTGTCTATTCCTATGATGCGGATATCAGCGACATCTTGGAAAAGTCTTTTAACCAGATTGCTACCTATAAAGCCGGCAGCTCCTGTTACCAAGACAGTTTTGTTGTCTAAGGATATGTTTGATTTTAACATGCTCATTCAATATTTTGCCACTTCGATAAGTTCAGCGACAAGGGAGATGTTCATGGCAGTCGAAACAAGACGCCAGAACGTTGCTATCTCTAATCGCGGCAGAAGATGTCGCGGGTATAGACTTTATCTTTAACGTCATCCAATACGCTATCGTAGCGGTTAGCGATGATGGCATTGGACATTGACTTGAATTTGTCGAGGTCATTTACTACTTCGCTGCCGAAGAATAGTGTGCCGTCTTCGAGGGTCGGTTCGTAGATTATCACTTTCGCGCCTTTGGCCTTTATGCGTTTCATTACGCCTTGGATGGCAGACTGGCGGAAGTTGTCGGAGTTGGACTTCATGGTCAGGCGGAAGACGCCTACTGTCAGTTCATGCTCTTTACTGCTGTTCCACTCGCTGGAGGCTGTATAGTAGCCGGCTTTTGCAAGTACCTGGTCTGCAATGAAATCCTTTCTTGTACTGTTAGAATCTACGATGGCCTGTATAAGGTTCTCTGGGACGTCATTGTAGTTCGCGAGAAGCTGCTTAGTGTCTTTTGGAAGACAGTAGCCGCCGTAACCGAATGACGGGTTATTGTAATGTGAGCCGATACGTGGATCGAGGCCTACTCCGTCGATAATGGATTTGGTATCGAGACCCTTCATCTCGGCATAGGTATCAAGTTCATTGAAATAACTTACTCTAAGTGCGAGATATGTATTGGCGAAGAGCTTGACAGCTTCAGCCTCGGTGGTGCCCATGAAGAGAACCGGAACGTCTTCTTTGATGGCGCCTTCCTTGATTATATGCGCGAATGTGTGGGCTGCTTCTTCGAGGGATGGATCTTCGAAGCCTACGATGATTCGGCTCGGGTAGAGGTTATCGTACAATGCCTTGGATTCGCGGAGAAACTCCGGAGCGAAAATGATGTTCGGCTTAACTAACTCGCCTGCAGAGTTCTTGTATGCGAATTTTTCACGCACTGATGCAGTGTAACCTACTGGAACAGTAGATTTTATAACCATCACAGCTTTAGGATTCACTTTGAGGACAAGTTCGATCACTTCTTCGACGTGTGACGTATCGAAGAAGTTTTTCTTGCTGTCGTAGTTGGTAGGGGCGGCTATGACTACGAAGTCCGCATCGGAATAGGCTGCAGCGCCGTCTAAGGTCGCTTTCAGATTCAAGTCCTTTTCGGCGAGATACTGCTCTATATAATCGTCCTGTATCGGTGATTTGCGGTTGTTTATCATCTCCACTTTTTCAGGTATGATATCCACTGCTGTCACCTGGTTATGCTGGCTCAAGAGGGTTGCTATCGACAATCCTACGTAGCCGGTTCCTGCTACTGCTATTTTCATATTTTGTGGTTGGTAGAAATTATACAAACTGACGTATCACCGCTGGTTCTCAGCGGCTTGCACTAGTTGATATTTATAATTATTCTAAGTAGAACTTAGTAGGAAAGATTATATTTCTTTAAGATTTGGCAGCATTTACTTATGCTGTTTCGTAATCATTGGCCTCGAAAATCAAAATTTTGTCTCTATCGGCAGAGGGCTTCGCGAATGGCAACAGGCAATCATATTCGACGAGGTCGACTTTTTTGTTTAGCAATTCGCTGAGTTCTACCATAATGCGAGAAATGCCGAACAACGATATCTTAGATTCTGGTTTGTATTGCACCAGGATGTCCACGTCGCTTTCGGGGTTTTCTTCTCCGCGAGAATATGAGCCGAAAAGCCATGCCTTTGTGACTGGCTGCTTAGATAGGTAGGTCCTTATTATCGGAATCATTTCTTGTGCGGTTCGGCTTAACATATGCACAATTTAGAAAACAAACTCTATATTGCCTTCAGTGCAAACGCATCAGAAAATGGTATACGGCTGTGTTTGTCGTGGCAGTCAATCCATGCTTTTTCTTTATGACTGATTTCTGATATGTCACGTGATGACATGTCATGAAATCTGGAACATACTGAATCCAAAATATCCAACTCTTCCTGTGTAAAAAATGACTTATCTACGGTCATCGATGAGGTAAGGATATTGCCTTCAAAGTTTCCAATGACGCGTGTTTCCTGCTTGATTTCATCGAATTGACTATAAGCACGATCCCAATTTTCCGGCACAGGGCCGTAACTGATAGCACGATATGAAAGACCGGTCATCGCTATTCCACGTTCTCTATAGGATAAAAAGTCCGTATAGAAAAGCAGTTTATTCATTTTCGTACAGAAGATGTCTCCGCAGTTCTGAATCAGATATATCATGATATTTTTCAAACGTGTCAACGACAGTTGGGCGAAGCCATTCTCCTGTGAACGCGCACAACTATAGACTCGTCTGATTTCGTATTCTTCTATAGGATCGTTAGCGGACCCGGAGACAATAGCATTGACCCTAGACCTAATTCGCGAGAATTCACTATCGGTCAAACTCTCTTTCGAGCTATCGACCAAATCCAAAAAGAGGTCAGCCCTCATGATGGAGCGGATCAGTTTGCCGTTCGGAACACTTGGAATTTCGCCCTGCTCATACCGGCGCCACTGGTTCTCTCCGAAGCCCAGTATCAACGACATTTTGGCGGCGGAAAGGTCATAGCGTTTTCGGATTTCTATAATCTCGTCCGTGTATGGGATTCCATGTTTGGCGCAATACTGATTGTGCAGCTGATTCATCCATACGGTGTCTGATTCAGTGGTAGTGAACTGTTCTTTAGTATCGTCACAGACATAATAAGGGGTCATCACTATAAACTTTTCTTTACGGAATTCGATTTCTCTCCATTCCCAGTTTAAAGTGACTGTTCCACCTGTCAGTGGACTAACCATATTCTTAGGATTCTGCAACATAGTATTGTATACTCTTGTTCTTATCGTCTATCCTACGCCAAATTCGTCTTCAAAAACTCCACAAGTGGTCTGATCTCAGCCCGTGACAAATCCCAGTAATCGGTATCATCGAAAAGCCATTGACCTGAACCTATCTTCTTTCTGGAGGCATTGCTCAGGTGCTGCGAACTGATATAGGTGTGGAGCTTGGCTTTACGGTTTGGAATGACATACTTGGTTTCGCCTGATTCGTTACGAATTCCTGAAACACAGGTTTCGTAATCTGCAAAGCAGTCCCACCACTTATTATGTAAGTCTTTTCTCGCTAGAGATTCTAACAACACCTCGAAATCCCCATCGTCGTGATTATTCGGATAGAGGAAAAATGGGAACTCGATTTCGTTTTTCCGCATTTTTTCGATTGTACTCCTCTTCCTGGCCTCAAATCCCCATCCTTTGTCTATCGTATCGGAATCCAAGATGACAAGCACATTATCTCCGCAATCCTGAAATGTTCTAATCAAGGTTATTATTCCCTGACTAAAAAGATTATCAACACCATCCATACAGGTGATGTCGTAAGTTTTGTCTGGAAATTGTCTCTTCAAAATGGTTCCCAAAAAACAACACTCTGAAGTTTTCGAGTTCTTCGCCTCTATAAATATCCTGTTCATCCCTACCTGACCTCGATTTCCTGATTCAACATATAGTCTATACTGTCTGTGGCGTAGTCATATGATTTCAATTCAGCATCGGCTGTGCGCTGGAGCTTGAAGAATGCTACCGATTCTCCATCATGAAGAAGAGCGGCATCGCGCAAGCCTTTGATCGAATCCAAGTCATGGGTGGTCGCAAAGACCTGGACACCATGCTTTTTAGACGCGAACATAATCACTCGCCACAAATCCTTCATGACTGAATAGTGAAAGCCGTTGCTGATTTCGTCGATCAGTACGATTCCTCCGCGACATTCGTAAATCGTCGTCAGAATAGAGAGAATCTTACGGGCGCCATCTCCCATCATGTTTATCGGAATGCGCTTATCTAGTCCGATATCCACGAGTACTTCATTTTGAGAAAGGACGATATCATTAATCTTCGGCTCTATAATGCGCAAAGCTTCGAGAATGAAATCCTCATCCTTGTTTTTAAGAATCTCCGTAAGGCTTTCCACTGAAGTGTAGAAATCATATTTAGGAGAAAGGTATCGACAAGTCAGGCTTTCCTTATAGTCGGAATCATATCTTACACTTTGCTGATACTCACTATTTTCCTCGACTTTATGCGAAAGAGTAATCGAGGACTCGATTGGACGTCCATCTATCGAACATTTCAGCACCAATCCATACTGGTTATTGGTATTCGTCGAAGATATGTTATTCTCATTTCCAAGCAAATCGATACGACTGGTGGCGGATTCAAATAGCGAAATTTCAAGTTCTCTAACTTCGTCATTCGATGCGCTGACTCTAATTGGATGAGAGGTGTCAAGCGCAAAGAAGTCCAGTGCCAAGTCTGACAGTTCGAATCTCTGATAACTACGTAACAGATTGATATTGATCGGCAATTTAGGATTCGACAGGCCGGAAATCAGAAAGATGGCGTCAAGTAGTGAAGACTTGCCGCAGTTGTTTTTACCGAAGAAAAGATTCACTTCCTTCAGCCCTTCGACTTTCGCGTGTCGTATTCCACGAAAATGATCAATTTCTATATTTTTAAACATATCAGGCTACGCTCGTATTACATTAAAAACAATCGAGAATCAATCAAAATTACGAATAAAACTGGACAATACAATAGATGTATGAGAAATATTTATTCTTTAACTACTTATCAAACTTCTCAAACACGGAGTTATTAGACTTATACTCCGGCACGGTGGCTTTCATGAGTTTCACCATGTCCGGTATCTCGACTGCGCGGGCGAGTTTGACGAGGGAGTCGAAAGCAGCACAAGCATCGAGGTAGCCATATTCACGGACTTTGGCCACTCGGATTCGGTCATGACTGGTAGGAAGGGTATTCTCGGTATTGGAAAGGACTTCCTCGTAGAGTTTTTCGCCTGGGCGGAGGCCGGTGTATTCTATCTTGATATCTTCGTCAGGGATAAATCCGGCGAGTTCGATCATTCGTTTCGCGAGATCGGCTATCTTCACAGGTGAACCCATATCGAATACAACTATCTGATTTCCAGTGGACATGGTGGCTGCTTCCATTACTAAGCGACATGCTTCAGGAATAGTCATAAAGAAGCGCATGATGTCAGGATGGGTCACTGTTACAGGACCACCTTTGGCGATTTGCTCCTTGAAACGAGGAATGACTGAACCGTTGGAACCGAGGACGTTACCGAAGCGGGTGGTCACGAACTTGGTCTTGCCCTGACGTTCGCCACGTTCTATCGCGAGGCCTAAAGACTGGACATAGATTTCCGCAAGACGCTTGGTGCAACCCATTATGTTTGTTGGGTTTACGGCTTTGTCGGTAGATATCATGACCATCTTTTCCACGTCATATTCGAGACATTTGTCTGCCACGTTACGCGAGCCTCCTACGTTCACCAGCACTGCTTCGCAAGGGTTCTCTTCCATAAGAGGCACATGCTTGTAAGCTGCTGCGTGGAACACTACCTGAGGGTGATATTTCCTGAACACGTAATCGAGACGTTCAGGAAGTCGTACGTCACCGATGACCGGTGTAAATTTCAAATCCGGGAATCTGTCTTCGAGTTCCAAGCGGAAGTTATGCATCGGCGTCTCGGCATTATCGAAGAGCACGAGTTCCTTTACTCCGAATGTCGCGAGCTGGCGGCAGAGTTCTGAACCGATGGAACCGGCAGCGCCTGTTACCATGACTGTCTTCCCGCAGAAGTTGTCGCGGATTTCCTTCATCGATATCTTAATCTCGTCGCGGCCGAGGAGGTCTTCGATCTTGATTTCGTGAACTGATGTGCGGGCTGTTCTTCCGCCTATTTCATCGATCGGAGGCGCAACTAACAGCTGGACACCGTTTTCCGTACAATATTTCACCAGCCTGTCGCTCTCTCCCTGCGCATCCGCATTGGAAGTAAACAAGATTCCATCCACATCTGCATGAGAATGCAAATATTTGATATCATCGGCATTGACAAAACCATAGAGCGGGTAGTCGGAGATCTGCTTGTCGGACTTGCTGCGGCCGAAAACCAGGAAGCCGTTGATCTTGTAGTGAGGCGAATTCTGGAGGCGCTGGATCATCGCAATTGACTTGTCGCCAGTGCCATAGACGAGGACGTTCTTGCAGTTCGAGCTATTACGGACGCGAGCCTTGATGAAGTCGTAGGAGACGATAAGGAACAGTCTCAGGCCGAGCAGCAGGAACAGCGAGAACATGTAGTCGAACATGATGCCGGTGCAGGTCGCGGTGCTGCTCACGTGAGGCACTTCCTTGAAGATATACGACAGCGCGAGTCCGTAGCCGACGAGAAAGACGTCTTTCAGCGCGGCAGCCACGAAGAATTTGGCCGCGTCGCGTAACGATGCGTGCCTGATGATGATTCTGAATGTTCCTAACGCTATGAATGCCAATGCACTGAACACTCCCGATCCGACGAGCATCCAGAAGGCGCGCACGGCGGTGAGACCTGTCTCGTTGAACATCACGCGCACCAAAATGTTGGCTAAAAATGTCGCAAATACCGACAATAAGATGTCAGTCACGAAGATCAATTTCGTGCTGACGTACTTGTCCAAATTTAACTTCATCGTATTTCTGGTTGGTTTGCAGCCATCGCTGCAATTTTTCACATAAACAAGTATCCGTGCCTTACCGCCTGCTCGTCATAGGCCGATTGCAGATCCGCGCGCACGTCTTCCGGCACAAGGCCGTCCATAAGTATTGTATTGATTTTCTGGGAGATACGCTTTCCGATATTCAACACAGGTTGAATGTCCAATTCTTTTTTTCCGTAAAGTCCCGAAAAATAGTATCCTATTTCTTCAAGTAAGAATGGCAGAATTTCGGCGGCACGCTGATAGGCCCGTCGCGAAAAATATTCCGCCGCCCTGTCTTGCCAAAGTTCCAAATTCGTCGCCACGACAAGCACGTCGTTGAAGCTCGCCGGCGCGAAAAGTGATTTGTCGATGCTGGTCTGAAGCTCGCTCAGCTCCCGTTTTTGGTCTGGGTCAATGCTTTTGTTAAGTTGTCTTGCGACGTCTTCGACAGCTTCGAAATGTTCTTTATGCACTCCGCCGATAGCGACAGTCATATCTCCGACACCCATGACCAAGCGCCGGTCTCTGTCGATTCGTATAATATATCCTTCAAGTCCTGCCATCGGCCCCGTCATCACGCGCACTAATGTATTACCTTTAGCATAGTGATTTAACGGGTTCAGCATGAAGCGGATTTTCGTAGGGTCTGCCGACGAGACTTTCATGAACGCCTGCATAACCATATCCGGAATCACCGCGGTACGCCTTGTACTGCAATCATTTACGACATGGTATTGCGGGAAGTACGCGCGCAGGTAGTTCTTGATTTTCTTCTCGTTCCCCTGAATGAAGAGCAATCCCGAAATTGTCGGACGTCCACCTTCCACGTCGCCATACTGTTCCGTAGGTTTCTTATAGTTCAATGTCCTGTGCACAAAGGTCCTGAATCCGGCCTCGCTCGCCGCATATTCCGAAAATTTCGCCGCCTCCCTATTATGAATGAACATGTAGCACCATGAAGTCCCTGCACCTGCCTCTCCCCCAGCTCCACGCGTCTCCTCCAGGTTCGGGTCAATGCCCTTGCTTCGGTCCAGGTCTTCACCAACCCCCAACTTCTGACTAACACGCCTTTCCAGTTTCGGGTCAATGCCGGTTTCACGGTTCTGTTCACCGATGGTTCCACGCTCCGTGTAGGCATATTTCTCAGATACTGGACAAGAACCTGCTTGTCCAGAAACTTCCGTACCTCTCCGAGCCTTTTTGTCCCGATTAACATACGTTCGGACCAATTTCCGCTCTTTGGTTATAGGCTGAGTTACTGTACTATCCAGTTGCATCATAACCCCTCCTATTTTATGTCTCCGCCAAGAGAGGATATCTCCCCAAATAACGGCAACTCGTTGATCTGCTGCATAATAAACATCCTGCGTTTACGCTTTACAGTGTCCATCTCATAGTATGAGATGGACACTCCCACATAACGCATTGACTATAAAGCGCTTAACAGGTACCCTAAGGGGCTTTTTTGGACAAAAATGCCTATTTGAACCAAAATGGACCTATTTTTAAAGAAATTAAATATGGTGGTTCTCAAGAAATTACGTATATTTGCATACATGAGTGTCCATCTCATACTATGAGATGGACACTTTTACATCCCTCAAACAAACCGAAATAATCCCTCACAACGCCTCCCCCCGTCCTCCTCTCCCTACATATATTATAAATATACAATTACCCACACGACGCACAACGAAATAACCCTCACCAAGACCAACTACCGCACAAGCATCTCCGCGGTCACAGGGGTCGGCGCGCCTTCGATTTTGGAGATATTGGATATCAATGCGTTGCAAAAACGCTCCGCGCCGACCCCACCAAATAATATGGGGTCGGCGCGGGCACGCCAAAAATTCACCTGATTATCAATAACTTACAAAGGAGAGCCGCGCCGAGTCGCTTACGGCAACCCGTTCGGAAATTCAGAAATTACAAAATTTTCCCAACGCGATGCAAGATTCCGCCGAAGCGTGCATTTAAGTATCGGAAATAAGAAAAAACGTACGATATTATGAAAACAACAAAATTATTTACAACCGGCGCTATTGCATTGACTACAATGGCATTGACACTGACATCTTGTCTTAAAGACGACGGAACGGATCTCGATGCGCTCGTACCGAACGCGGTCGTAACTGTCAAACCTTCAGGCGACAGCTTCTTCCTGCAGCTCGACGACAACACCGTGCTCTACCCTTCGAACATCACCAAATCCCCATTCGGAGACAAAGAAGTCCGCGCATTCACGAACTATAAGGAGGAGGGTAAGAAAGACGACAAACAGATGATCCATGTAAACTGGATGAAAGAGCTGCTCACCAAACAGACCGACGCCACCAAAGGATCCGAGGAGGCCGACCGCAAAGAATTCGGCAACGACCCAGTGGAACTTATCAATGCCTTCCCTACAGTTTGTGAGGACGGTTATCTGACACTCAGATTCAGAACCGTTTGGGGACGCTACACGAACATCAAACACAGAGTCAGCCTTATCACAGGAACAGACCCTAAAGACCCATATACATTGGTATTCAGACACGATGCATGCGGCGACATGCCTAACATCGAGACCGACGGATACGTAGCTTTCAGACTGAACTCACTCCCTGACACCAAAGGCGAAACAGTAAAACTGAAAGTGAAATTCCTCAGCCCAAGAGGCGAAAAAACTGCCGAATTCGAGTACAAGACACGTCCTAGCGACTCCGAGAAGTAAGCCAAAAACAGCGACCTCGGATTAGGAGACGGTTTTCGAGAATAGATATAGACCGAAAAGATTCCCTGGCACGCGGCATGTTGCTTCTCGAGAGTTAGGCAAAAGATTTGCATCCGGGATATAGAACGTAATCGTCAAGATTACCCGAGCAGATGTTTACGTAAAACCGGAAAAATAACGTAAAATCGGAAAGATAACGTGTTGAAACTAACGGACATAGGCAGAGTTTCCGACGAGAGGCTCGTAGAAGATATCCTGAACGGCAGTCAGAAAGCCATGAAAAAGGTGTACGACCGCTGGTCCGGATATCTCCTCGCCATATGCACACGTTACATCCCCGACAAAGACATCGCCGAAGATATCCTCCAGGACAGCTTCGTAAAAATCTTCTCATCCATCGGATCCTTCAAATCGAAAGGAGAAGGCGCATTCAAGGCATGGATAAGCAGAATCACTGTCAATGAAGCACTTATGTATCTCCGCAAGCAGAAACGATGTAACTTCATCGAATTCCAGGACCATCTCCCCGACATCCCCGAGGACGCAGAACCGGACATCGGAAACATCCCTGCGGCGGAAATCCAGAAGATGATCCAAAGCCTTTCCGACGGATACAGAACCATCTTCAACCTCGTCGCATTGGAAGGCAAATCTCATAAGGAAGTCGCTGAACTGCTTGGTATTACGGAAAGCACATCAGCGTCGCAATTCCACCGCGCGAGGAAAATTCTGGCGAAAAAGATAACAGATTATAACAAACGAAATGATGCAGGAACGGCAAGAAAATAACGAAAAATGGCTATCACAGTTAAGTGAAAAGCTGGAAGGTTACCAAGAGCAGCCTTCGGATAGCGTATGGGAAGGAGTCAGCCGCAAAGTGCTCGGCACCAGCCTATTGCGAAGGTGGCTGATCCCCGGAATGAGCGCCGCTGCCGCCCTGCTCCTCGGCACGTTCCTGCTCACCCGCCCATCGTCCCCCAGCCCCGACACCATCACCGCCGATGCTAAGGTCAATGCTGGTGTAACTCCGAGGTCCTTTGAGGATCCGGTGACGTCTACCGCAAACGACTGGGTACCAGGCGATAACCTCGGCGAAAAGAGCCAAACTGACGACATCGGTAAAATACAGGGCGGAAACAGCAATAGTAAAAGCCAGAAAAACAACAGCATTGACAAAACCCTGAGCGACAAAATCATTGACAGAAACCCTCGCGAAACAGGCATTGACCAGAACCGAAAAGCTGGGGCGGCGGAATCTGCCGAGTATAGCGAAGAGACGGTCAGCGCAGAGGCCGCATCTGAGCCTGACAACACAAATGCAGCAGCGAGTAAAACATCCTCAAAGAAAGAGGAAAGCATTGATAACGAAGTTGTTAGACAAAAAGAGGAGGCGAAATGGGCAGCCATAATGGCAGAAGAACAGGCCGAACGAAAGCACTCCGCACGACGTTTCAGCGCAGGAATTTCAGTAACCGGAGCAGGTACGGCCAGCAGTTCCGAGAGGCAGCTTACGAACGCGATTATGGGAGCTAACCCGTTGGAATCCAACGTAAATTACGCGGACTGGGTCGACGGCGGATTCAGAAACGGAGAAAGTCTCGTGGTCTACAACCAGCCGGAAGTGGAGACGAAATACAGCCACAAACTCCCCGTAAAGTTCGGAGTATCATTCAGATACGGATTCAACGAAAAACTCGGAATCGAAAGCGGATTGACATACACCTTGCTGAACTCCACGTTCACGACAGCGGCCGGGACGGCTAATGGCAACACGACCGGGAAGCAAACCCTACATTATATAGGTATACCGCTGAATGTTACCTATAATATAATAGGATCGAAACTTTTCAACGTCTATGCGTCTGCAGGCGGGGCGATGGAGAAGGCGGTCGGAGGATATTTCGAGACCACAGGACATGTAGACGGAAAGCGCTCAGAAACAAACCGCAACTCGCTTAAGCCTAAGGAATTGCAATGGTCACTCAACGCTTCGGCGGGTGCTCAGGTCAATGTTCTGAACCAGCTCGGACTCTACGTCGAACCGGGAATCAGTTACAGAATACCAAGCGGCAGCCACGTCCGCTCGATTTATACAGACAAAAAGCTCGATTTCAGTATCGGGTTCGGTATTAGGTTTAATTTTTAGATAGAACTCCGTGGAACACAAATCAATGAGTTCCAAATTATGAAAAACTTCAGGGAATGATCTATCGGTCATTCCGACGGTCCTCAGGAAACTTATCCCTGAGGACCTTTTTTGTATCGGTTTATATAAAATTTTTATGTCTTTTGGTCGAATAATTTTACATATTTGTATAGCGATAGTAATTTTGTCGACGTTTTGAATAATTAAATCGACGAAATGTATAAGAAACTAATCCTTACAGCAGCATTGACCGCTGCCACAGTCTCAGCATTCGCGGGAGGCTATGTGACTAATACGAACCAGAACGTGGCATTCCTCAGAAACCCTGCACAGAACGCTGTCATCGGCGTACAGGGCGCATATTTCAACCCTGCCGGCGCGGCATTCATGAACAACGGCTGGCACCTCGCATTAGACGTGCAGACCGTAGTACAGAGAAGATATACCACCTCAACCTACGAACCACTCAAATACGGCATTGACAATAACGGTAAAGGTTATAAGAAGTACACCGGCAAGACTTTCGTGCCTGCACTTCCCCACCTCGACCTCGTATATAAGCACAACAATTGGTTCGGCTCTTTCCATTTCGGAGTAGTTTCCGGAGGCGGAAAAGCCAAATATGACCAGGGACTCGGCTCATTCGAAGCACCGGTAGCGATGATCCCGGCATTGGTCAACACCCTCGCAGGATCCACAGTAGTAACAGGTTACGACGCGGACATCCATCTCGTGGGCGAGCAGTACAACTTCGCGGGACAGTTGAACTTCGGTTACAAAATCAGCAAGAACTGGAGCGTTGCAGCAGGCTTGAGACTCAACTATATATCCAATTACTACGACGGCAGTCTGAAAAACATCCAGCTCCAGTACGGCGGAAACATGCTTCCTGCAGCCCAGGTGCTCAGCGGCGTCATTTCCCAGCTGACAGGCGGAATGGTCGCTCCTGAGGTCATTGCCCCTATCGCAGGCGGACTCGTAAGCGACAAGAGACTCGACGCTCACCAGAAGGACATCGCTTACACCCCTATCATTTCAGTGGACTACAAAACCGGAAAGTTCAATTTCTCAGCACGTTACGAGTTCAACACTAAGGTACGTCTGGAGAACGACACGAAGGACAACAGCACTGGAATTTCTCAGTTCGACGATGACAAGACCATCGCGGCAGACATCCCAGCTAACCTTAACATCGGTGCACAGTACTCCATCAAGCCTAACTTCCGTATCTCTCTCGGTGCGAACTACTACTTCGACAAGCAGTCCAAGCAGTATAACAACGAGACAGGCAAGAACGACAAGCAGAACTACCTGAAACACAACTCATTCGAAATCCTCGGAGGTCTCGAGTACGATGTCTGCAAATGGGCTACCCTCAGTATTGGCGCCAACAGCAGCACCTTCGGATTCGGCAACGACGCGAAGTACATTTCCGATATGAGTTACTCAACCAGCTCAGTATCAGGCGGTCTCGGTGCACAGTTCCACGTTACTGATAAGATCAATATCGATCTCGGTATCTACAAGACGTTCTTCATGCACTTCACCAAGGAGCAGGCTGATTACGGCGGAAACGGCGCACTCATCTACAACAAACTCGCCCCTGTACTTTCAAAACTTCCTATCGATCCGTCTATCGCACAGAAGTTGACTCCTGAGAATCTGGCGATTACAGGTAAGGACGAGTTCTTCAGAACCAGTATCGTCGCCGGCGTAGGTGTTTCATTTGCATTCTAGTTACGACAGAGTCATCGAACGCGGGCGAAGTAAGCAGGTTCAGCGCCCCGATGGAGGGAGCCGACCAACGCAAGATCAGCGAGCGCATGAGGCGCAAATTCAACGCCCGCAAAGAACCTACAAATAGACGAAAAAGCCGTGAGCATCCACAAGATAGCTCACGGCTTTAACTATATATATGAAATTCTTTATGCCTGCCTTGCAGCCGTCAAAAGAACCTCTGACAATGTCGGATGTGCATGGATAATAGTCCTCAGCTCCTCCACAGTGGCCTGCCTGTTCATCAGAGCAGCAATCTCCTGTACGATATCCGCTGAATGAGCCCCGAACATGTGGCAACCGAGAATCTGTCCAGGTTTGAACTGTCCGCCCTCGCCTGCAACCACAATCTTGCAATATCCGTCAGGCTCGTCCATACTGAGCGCTTTTCCGTTCGCGCGGAAGAAAGACTTCAGGCAGCGCGCAGGAATTCCCTCCGCCTTGCACTCGTCCTCCGTCTTGCCGACCACCGCAGCCTCAGGAGAAGTAAATACCGCAGCCGGAACGATGTTCAGGTCAATGCCGTCGTTTATCGGACATTCGACATTCTCGCCGGCCATTTCAGCCACGATAATGTTCAATGCCCTTTCGCCCTCGAATGTAGCCACGTGGGCAAGCATCATACCGCCACGGATATCACCGATAGCGAAAATGTGAGGAATATTGGTCCTCATGTTCGCGTCAGTAACGATACCCTTAGGAGTGAACTCCAGTCCGATTTCAGAAAGGTTCAACGAAGCGATATTAGGTCTGCGGCCCACAGCCATAAGAACCTTGTCAGCAACGACTTCCACTTCCTTGTCTTTCTTTATATACTTGACTGTCAGTTCTTCACCATTACGAGAAATGCTCTGTACCTGGGCTGATGTCTCGATGGCGATACCACGTTTACCAAGTGACTGTTTAAGCCTCTTGGCCATATCGGTATCGAATCTCGGCAGAATATCTTTACAATACTCGAGCACACTCACTTCCGAGCCGAAACTGCGGAAAATGGAAGCGAACTCCAGTCCGATTACACCTGCACCGATAACGCAAAGACGCTTAGGAACTTCTTTCAGAGACAATATCTCTCTGGAAGTAAGGACGCCTTCCGCATCGTTTCCAGGGATAGGCAAAGATGCTGACACTGATCCTGTTGCGATCATGATATAATCCGAAGAGACAGTCGTTTCCTCGCCTTCAGGAGATGTAACCTTCACGGTATGGGCATCCACGAAAGAAGCCTTGCCTATATAAAAGTGAATCAGCTTGTTCTTAAGGAGGAACTCGATGCCGCCACGGAGCTGTGCCAGAACTTCATCCTTACGCTCGACAGCCTTCGCCATATCGAACTTCACTTCAGGATTCTCCCCTGTCTGTCCTTCGAAAGATACGCCGAAAGCAGATGCCTTGCGCATATCCTCGATAACCTCTGCATTGCGGCAAAGTGACTTGGTAGGAATACATCCCTCGTTGAGACATGTTCCGCCTACAGGTCCGTCTGAAATGATATTTACTTCGATTCCTTTGGCAGCAGCGGCCGTAGCGGTCTCATAACCGCCCGGTCCTGCGCCTATAATAGTCAATGTCATATTATGCGTCTCCGTATTTGAGTATCGGTTGTCTTGCAGCACGAGTCTCATCAGGACGTGAAATCGGTGTGTTGTGCGGAGCACCCTTCAAGATAGCAGGATTCTCAGCAGCCTCAGCAGCGATCTTCCTCATAACGTCGATGAATGCGTCTATAGTCTCCTTCGATTCTGTCTCAGTAGGCTCGATCATGATAGCCTGATGGAACAGAAGCGGGAAGTAGATGGTAGGCGCATGGAAGCCGAAGTCGAGAAGTCTCTTGGCCACATCCAATGTTGTTGCGCCATGTCCGTCTTCTGTCTTGGAAGCTCCGTCATCGATAAGGCCGTCGAATACAAACTCGTGTTTGCAGATGCTTGGAATAGGAAGCTTGTAGCAATCCTTCAGGCACTCCTTGATGTAGTTTGCGGACATTGTCGCGAAACGGCCTGCGAGAAGCAGATTCTGTTTGCCGAGCATAAGGATATATGCATAAGCACGCAAAATGACACCGAAGTTGCCCATGAATGCTGACACCTGGCCTGCTGACTCAGGATTCTCGGCAGCATTGACAATATGGAACTTGCCATTTTCCTTAACGACATGAGGAGTAGGCAGATACTTCACGAGGTGAGCTGCAACTCCTACAGGGCCTGAACCTGGACCGCCACCGCCGTGAGGGGTAGAGAAGGTCTTGTGGAGGTTCAAGTGCATGATATCGAATCCCATGTCACCCGGACGGACGGCACCGAGAAGCGGGTTCATATTCGCTCCGTCATAATAGAGGAGACCGCCGCAAGCGTGTACACGTTCTGCAATCTCTGCGATTTCTTTCTCGAAGAGACCGAGGGTGTTAGGATTGGTCATCATGATACCTGCGATATCGTCACCGAGAAGCGGAATAAGGTCAGCCACGTCTACAAGGCCGTTTTCCTTGGATTTGACGACTACGATATCAAGTCCGCAGACTGCAGCGCTGGCAGGGTTTGTACCGTGCGCACTGTCAGGAACGATAACCTTGGTACGTTTGGTATCGCCTCTGAGAAGGTGATACTGACGCATGATCATAAGGCCGGTAAGTTCTCCGTGAGCACCTGCACATGGGTTGAATGTAAATCCTTCCATACCTGTGATGGAAGCCAGAGATTTTTCCATGTTCCAGTATACTTCCAATGCTCCCTGCACGGTAGATTCCGGCTGGAGCGGATGGAGACCGAGGAAGCCAGGCATTGCTGCCACTTCTTCATTGACCTTAGGATTATATTTCATCGTACAGCTGCCGAGAGGATAGAATCCGGTATCGACACCGAAGTTCATCTGCGACAGATTCGTATAATGGCGTACTACATCCACTTCACTTACCTCAGGCAGAGCAAGTTCCGCCTTGCGTGCAAGAGTCTGGGGAACAGCAGGAGCCGCTCCGAAAACATTCTCAGGAAGCGAATAGCCTGAACGTCCCGGCTTGGAGAGTTCGAATATAAGTTTATCGTAATATTTCATAGCTATGCCTCCTTAACTGCTTCAATAAGTGAATCGATTTCCTCTTTCGTACGTTTCTCAGTCACGCAGAATGTCACATATCCTTCCTCAGTAGCGAGGGCACCGAAGAATCCTGCATCCTGAAGTTTCTGCTGAAGTTTCTCCACTGGGATGAGCGGTTTCAGGACAAACTCTTTCAGGAACGGTGTCGTGAATACTTCCTCGAACTTGCCTGTTTCGATGAGTCTGTCATGCAGATAATGTGCGCCTGCTGATGAGAGTTCATTCACTTTACGGAGTCCTTCCGCGCCCATAAGTGACATATATACAGTCACATAGAGCGCCATAAGGCTCTGGTTTGAGCAAATGTTGCTGGTAGCCTTCTCACGACGGATGTGCTGCTCGCGAGCCTGCAATGTCAGTACGAAGCAACGTCTTCCCTGAGCATCCTCAGTCTGGCCCACGATACGTCCCGGCATCTTGCGGACATAATCCTTGCGGCAAGCCATGAAGCCCACGTAAGGACCGCCGTAGCAAAGAGGAATTCCGAGGCTCTGGCCGTCGCCTACCGCGATATCGAAGTTCCACTCGCCCGGAGTCTTTACCACTGCCAATGCTGACGGGTCGCAATACTCGACTACGAGTGCTTTCGCCTCGTGAACTGCTTCTGCGAAGCCAGTGAAATCTTCGATTATTCCGTATCGGTTCAATGCCGGTACTATGATTCCAGCCACATCACCTGCCTGGAGTTCCTGTTTCAGGGATTCCAAAGAGGTCTGACCGTTCTCAGCCTTGATAGAACCGAGTTCGATTCCGTGGAATTTCGCATATGTGGCAACAACCCTGCGCACGTTAGGAAGAAGGGTGTCTGAAAGGAGCACGCGATTTTTCTTCTTGGTGCTGGCCACTGCCATCTTCATAGCCTCAGCTGCTGCTGTAGGGCCGTCATACATAGATGCGTTGGAGATATCCATTCCTGTCAATGCGCATATCATGCTCTGATATTCAAAGATATAGCGCAATGTTCCCTGAGAAATCTCAGCCTGATATGGAGTATAGGCAGTAAAGAACTCTGAACGTGAACAGATATAAGGAATTACAGATGGTGTGTAGTGGTCATACGCGCCTGCGCCGGCGAACACTTTAAGTTTAATGTCCTTAGCGTCGAGGCCGGCGAAGAAGTCACGCACCTGCTGCTCCGACATGGCATCAGGGAGATCGTACTCTCCCCTGTACATGAATTTCTCCGGAACATCAGCATAGAGGTCATCCAATTTGGAGACCCCTATGCGTTCCAGCATAGATTTTATATCATCCTCAGTATGAGGAAAATATGCAAATGTAGACATGTGGTTATCAGTTTTCAGTCTGAACTATTTCTCTGTCATTGCCTTGTAAGCGGCAGCGTCCATAAGAGCGTCGAGCTCAGAAGGATCACTCATCTTAACCTTAATGATCCAGTTCTCATATGGATCCTGGTTGATAAGCTCAGGAGCATCCTCGAGGGCAGCATTGTTCTCTACAACAGTTCCGCTGACTGGGCAAACGAGGTCGCTGGAAGCCTTGACACTCTCAAGTGCGCCGAACTCCTCATCCTTGGAAACCTCATCGTCTACCTCCGGCATATCTACGTAAGTGATGTCTCCCATCTCGCTCTGCGCGAAATCAGTAACGCCGACAGTAGCGATATCACCTTCAACTTTTACCCACTCGTGTGTCTCACTGTATTTGAGACCTTCAATTAATTTGCTCATAATTTTTGTGTATTAATTTGTTATTATTTTTTGTAATTAGTCTGATAGAAACGCTTCTTCACTACGATTCCAGGGAATACTTTCTTGCGGATGCGCACGTAAAGCGGTGTTCCGAGTTTGGAAACAGAAGTCTGTACCATAGCGAAGCAGATACTCTTGTCGAGAGAGATGGAATGATATCCGGTAGTAACGACACCGACCTGTGTACCATCCTCAGATTCAACAGGATAAGAAGCACGTGGAATAGCCTTGTCTTCAATCTCGATACCTACAAGTTTCTTCGCTGTTCCTTCTTCTTTCTGCATTGCGAGAACATCTCTTCCGATAAATTCCTTGTCCAATTTGCAGAACATTCCGAGACCTGCCTCGATAGGAGTGATAGTCTCCGAAAGCTCGTCTCCGTAAAGTGGAAGACCAGCCTCGAAACGGAGGGTGTCACGGCAGCCGAGTCCGCAAGGTTTAACACCTGCCTCGATGAGTTTATTCCAAATCTCCACGATATTCTCGTGAGTGGTATAAAGCTCGAATCCGTCCTCTCCGGTATAACCTGTACGGCTGACTACCATACGTTTACCGTTCCATTCTGCCTCATAATATGTATAGAAAGCGAGGTCTGCTGCAGGGGTAAGTCCGAGAACATCCAACACAGTTTTCTCTGCATCAGGACCCTGAACGGCGATCTGTCCCCAACTGTCAGACTCGTTGACTACTTTAACGTCGAATTTTCTTGCCTGCTCTTCGATCCATGCGAAGTCCTTGTCTATATTGGCTGCGTTCACAACGAGAAGGAAATGCTCAGGCTCGAACTCTCTGTAAACGAGGAGATCATCTACGACACCACCGTCAGGATGGCACATCATACCATAAAGAACCTTACCCGGCTCGAAACCACGGATCTCATTGGTAAATATAAAGTTAACGAATGTCTCGGCATCTGGTCCGCTGACGAAAATCTCACCCATGTGAGAAACGTCGAACATACCCACATTGTGGCGGACAGCGTTGTGCTCATCCACAATGTTCGTATACTGGATAGGCATATCGAATCCTGCAAAAGGACTCATTTTGGCGCCAAGTGCCACATGACTGTCATGTAGACAGGTTACTTTAAGATTCTCTTCCATAGTTTTATTGTGTTATTTAATTTTTCCTGCTATAATTTCTGCCAATGCCTTCGTACTGAGGCCGACTACATATTCGGTAGCGTCGAAGCCTTCCAATGCCGCTTCTATCGCCTCCGGATTCTCTTCGACTTCAGCCAGCAAATGACCGAGTTTTTCATTCAATCCATCTTTAAGCGGGAAGAAATCGCCTGAGATACAGCATTTTACAATCTTTCCACCATCCACATCCAATTCAGCATTGATCTCACCCACCCCGGCAATTTTCCCCTTGCGGCTGACCGCGAACGCGTGATTCCTGCCGCTGAGGAAGTCCGGATCCAGATACCCGGCTTCGATCGCCTCGATCTCAGCAATTTGTTCAGGGGTCAGGTCAATGCTTACGATACCGTCTCCTGCCGCGTTGCCGCAGAAACGTTCCGCGATATATCTCTTGAAGTTGTCGATATCTGTCAATGCCTTGAATTCTTCAGAAGTCTCATAATGTTCTTTCAAGTTCGTAACATGCTGACGTACAGAAGATACGCCCTTACTCTTTATCTTTTCGCCTGACGGTGTAATCGCACGTTCGAGTTCATCGAAATCGGAGTCGAAAAGCATGGTTCCGTGAACGATACTTGACTTAGGTTTAAGGAAAAAGGCATTGCCGGAAACTTTCTTGCCGTCCACGAGAATGTCGTTTCTTCCTGATTTGACGGCATTTACGCCCGTATCTCTCAGATAGCCGGCAAGCAATTCCAGATATCTGTCGAATGTAGATTTAACGTCGGTAGTATCAGTGATATAAGAGAGCATGATGTTTCCCGAATCGGAATAGACGCATCCTCCCCCGCTCTTTCTTCTATATAGTTGTATACTTTTTTCGCGACAATACGGCATGTTGACTTCGGCTTCCATAACTTGGTTGCGTCCGAAGATAACTGTCGGCTTCACCTGCCACATAAAGAACGCGTCCTTATGCGGAACATCACCAAGAAGTTTGTCGAGATTACCTGCGACATATTCTTCCATAGCCAGATAAAAGACTAATCTTCTATCTCTGTTGTCAGGCAAATTAATATAAGTCATACATCAACGTATACACTTTCAATTATTCAAAAAATCATTACATTTCGTTTTCAAATTTACGAAAATTTACCAACAAAACAAATAATCTTTAAGAAAATGGGGATTAATCACTTAAATGCTGCGAAACCACCTCAGCGAAGTCTTTCACCTTTACAGATGTACCCTCTTCACAGGTATTTCCTGCAACTACATCCATAGCAGGACCGGAGAAGGTCATAAGGCATAGAGGACAAGCAGTTACGATAGTCTGAGGCTTATTCACGACAAGGTTCATAAGCGAAGACTCCGTAATCTTGGCCCTATCACGGGAATCAAGTGTCAAGCTTCCGAGACTTCCACCACAACAGATGCTTTCATCACCTTCTTTGGCAGCCTTTACAAGATTACCGACCTGTGAAAGGACATTGCGAGGTTCCTCGTAGACTCCGCATCCGCGTCCGAGTTCGCACGGGTCATGATAGACGATGCGTTCGTCACACGCTGACAGTTTCAGTCTCCCCTGCTCCACCAGGCGCTTGATATACTGCGTATAGTGCAGAATTTCAATGCCTTTCAAGTCATACTCGTCCTTGAAGATCTTATAACAGATAGGACAAGACAGAACCAATGTTTTACATCCTGAGTCCAGAATCATTTTTCGGTTCGCCGCTATGGTTTCACGTGCAGCAGATGTCTTGCCTGCCAGCATAAGAGGACGTCCGCAACAGATACCGCCGTCACGGTCAGCGAAAACATAATCCACAGATGCTGCTTTGAATACTTTCTCTACAGACTTGATGATTCTTGGAGTAAGATGTGACATGCAGCCTGCGAAATACATCACCTCAGGAGCATTGACCTCAACAGCATTGACCCCGACATTGACCTTAACCGCGGGCTCGCAACGCTGGAGGTACGAATAATTGTAGGCGAGCGAATCGTTGACGGTGGCTCGCTGGGCGCGGCGAAGAGCTGGGACGTCGACTCCGACCGGGCAGAGGGCGTGGCACTTGTCGCACATCAGACACTTGTCCGCTATCGCATTGATTTTCTTCTCGTTGTGACGACGCAAGAAGCGGATGAAATATACCGACGAGTACTTCAGATTCTTCTTCTGGACATTCATCGGGCACGCGTCCAGACAGAGTCCGCAACTCGAGCAGGCATAGATTTCAGCCTCGGCGACACCCTTGCGCGGATGGCTCGGCTGGATACCGGCATTGCGCAACAATATCCAGAGAACCTCAGTGAGAATGTGCATGTAACGGCTGAACGGCATCGCTGCGAAGAACAGACCCAGGCAGATGGAGTACATCCACCATACCGGCATGAAATACAGCTTGTTACCGAAAATCAGGTGCCAGAGATGGTTCACAGGGACTGTCAGGAAGCTACCGCCACTGAGGTCGGCCGTGAAGCTTTCCGCCAGAAGTCTGAGAGGGAAAATCATCCAGAGGCTGTACAGGGCCACGCGGTCAGCGAAAGACGGTTTCGTGGTGTGCCTCATGCCTAAGATGATGGATCTGAATCTCTTGAAGATGGCCAGGCCGACGCCGGAAAGGACGTAAAGCAGGAAGAAGTCCATCAGGAAAAAGAAGAACCATCCCCTCAACGTCTCGTGTCCCGGGTTAATCCAGACGAAGAATCGGTAGAAAATCGGGTAAAAGAGACCGCCGTCTGTCCAAGCAAGGTGCTTAGGGACGAACAGGGCGACTTCGAGGTGTCCCAGGACGATGAGCATGAACCATCCGAAGGCTATCGCGGAGTGCATGTAACCGAGCAACGGCTTGCGTTTCCAGATTTTTGTATGGAAAAGACAGTCGCAAAACAGGTCTTTGATATTTTTTAGCGCAATTTTCGGGATGAAGAATGACTTCCAGAGCTTATGTCTGTCCTTTGCAGGAATCTTGGCAAGAAGTCTTATCAGTCCGACGGTCAGCCAGATCAGCATGAAACTGATACCGACAACGAACGGAATCACGAAATTACTGTAGCCGGAAGGGATTCTGTCGATGACTTCCGGCGCTGTCTGAAGCGGCAATATATATAATGGTGTCATTTCGTTCCGTAGATTTTAGCGATGGACAGGATAAGATGACGAGTGTTTATGCCACGCGGACAGACCAATGTGCATTTTCCGCACAGCTGGCAGGACTGCAAAAGTTCCAGAGCCTTGTCCGGATGAGCATTGTGAAGTTCCTCAATGGCTTCCCTGACGCTTGTGTGCACGAATTTTCCGGCCGTGCAGACAGCTGTGCAACTTCCGCAGGCCATACATTTACGGACGTCAGGCTCGATCGCAGCCAATTCTTCGAACTTCTTCTTATCGAACAAGTCCAGATTTATTCTGGAGCTTGGAACTAGACCAAAACCGAAATCTACCATCTTTCTCTAAGCAAAGTCTTGTAATTTTTAACATCAGGGAATATGCCGGACAAATATTTGTCTATGTCAATGACAGCTGCCCTGGCCTCTGCAATGGTTTCGGGCAATGTCTTCGGGCCTGTAGAGGCTCCGGCGAGGAAAACTCCGGGGAGTCCGCTGCGCTGTCCCGACAAGATACTGTCACGGACTGCGAAGAATCCGTCTTCCTCCATCGGCATTTCCAACAGTTTCCCTACTCTCTTTCCTGAAGCTGAAGGTCTCATTCCGGCCATCAGTACAAGCAAGTCCAGGGTTACTTTCAATGGCTTTCCAGCCACGGTATCTTCTGCTTTTACCAGAAGGCTACCATCCACAGTTTCAGATACTTCTGCTACTCGGCCACGGATAAAGCGAACGTTGTAATCTTTCTGCGCGCTGAGATATAAATCTTCATAATGACGACCGAACATTCTCAAGTCCATGTAGAAGCAATATACCTGGGCGTCCGGGAATGCCTGTTTAATCTCGCATGCCTGTTTCACAGCCGTGGCGCAGCAGACTTTGGAGCATGAACGGCAGCCGGATTTCTCATCACGTGAGCCGACACAATGCACGAATCCGATTCTTTTCGGCTTGTCGATTCTGTTGTCGGAATCCGGACCGGCATTGAACCAAGCCTCCAAATCGGCATTGGTAATGACACGGTCATAAATTCCATAGCCGTACTCTTCTTTCTTTTCGGCCTGGAAAAGGTCGAATCCGCTGGCTACCAGTACGGCATCTGCGAGTACTGTTATACCGTTGGAAAGTATGACGTTGTAAGATTTATCCAGGCGGTTTATGGAACGTACGTCGGTATCAGTGAAGCACTTGACTCCGTCCATCTGGGCAAGCAGGCCCTTGAGTTTCTCCTTGGCAGAGACACCGTCAGGGAACAGTCTGTCCCAAGATGCAAGATGGCCGCCAAGTGTGGTCGATTTTTCTATCAATATGACATTGTATCCCAACCTCTGAAGTCCCGATGCCGCTTCCAGGCCCGCAGGCCCTCCACCTATAATAAGTATATTATTTTTCATAACTCTATTCCGTAACTATTTCAAACACATGCAGGACTCAGGCTGTCCGATATCTTTGCCATTCTTTCCGAGGAATTTGCGTGCAGGGTCATATTCGATGCCCATTTTGTCCAGGAGCGGTTCCGGACCGACCTGGTGTGTCTGGAGGCCCAAATCCCATGGGTCATATCCGAGCACAAGTCCGGCTACTTCCTCGTATGTGAGGACTGGAATGCCATGGCCGTTCTCTCCGTAGGTCTTGCCGGTGGATTCAGCGATGACGTACTGCCATCTGTCGAGGAAGTAAGGGCATCCTGGACAGTTGGTTATAATGAGGTCAGGCTGATAAGGTTCCATACTCTCGAATTTCTTGTGCGTATTGGACAATGAATATCCCCTGTTTCCTTTCACGAGGTACTGACGGAAGCCGAAGCCGCAGCAATGACGTCTTTCAGGATAGTCAATGATTTCGCCACCCCATGCTTCTATCATTCCCACGAGGACGTAAGGGTACTCAGCTCCGCCTACTCCTTTGGAAGGGAACATTTTGGAATAATGGCAGCCGATGTGTTCCACGACACGTAGAGGGCGGCCTGTATGGACATTGACAAGCTTATGCTTAGCCTGCGCAGCGATGAGGTTGCGGTATTTGTAGATCAGGTCGCTGGCGTGGACGAGGACTTTCGGTTTAGCGAATTCGAGTTTGCAGGTTTTCCAGAGGTTCTCTCTTACCTTTGCCTCCAGCTCAGGGAACTCTCGCCAGGTTTCCATGGTCTCGCAGTAGAGGCCGAACGAGGTGATGCAAGAGCAGACGTAGTTCTCGTAGCCGTATTTCGCCATCAATGCGAACTGACGTGCAATGATCGTCATCGCGGTTTCCTGCGGAATGGTATCTGAGTGATAGGCAATGCCGCCGCACGTCGTGTGGTGTTCGGTTTCGAATATGTCTTTACCTAACTCTTCTCTTGTTATTTTCAGAAATGCGGCTTCGGAAGCCGGAAAAAAGCTCTGTCTGATGCAGCTTCGGACGTAGAAATAGTGGTCGTCCGGTATGTCTTTCTGGTAGTCCGACCAGATCTTTTGTTTTCCTTCGTAAATCATTAAGGACTATCGGTTTAAGTGTTTCGAATCGCTATCCGTATATATTTTTTGCATGAATTCTTCTTCAGTAAGCCCCATCTCGGCAGCTTTCTTAAGTCCGGCAGCACGTACTTTTTCTATTCTTTCTGTAGCGCCGGTCTCATCGAAGATTCGTTTGAGTTCGTCGAGGTCTTCCTGCGGTATGCGCCTCATGGCTCCCGGACCTTCTCCGTCCAGGTTTCCGCCGAGTCTTTCGAATACGTCATCCAGATGTTTTTCTTCCCATTCCCAGACTTTTCCTGCTTCAGGGTGTGCCGCATAATCGAAACGACGCGGATATACGCAGTAGCCGTAATCCAAGATATTGGAGCAGAGGTCCTTAGTAAGTAGGCACTGCTGGCGTCCTTTTTCGGATTCCACGAAGTAGCCCAATTCGATGGACAGGTTTCGCAATGCCATGACTATCAGTCCCGGAGCGTTTTTACGCGGACATCTCGTCACACAGCTCATGCATTCTCCGCAATACCATATGGTTTCGCTCTTGAGTAATTTTTCGATTTCGTCGTCGTCCTTGCTCTGGACGATATCCACTATCTTACGTGGATCATATCGATAGAACTCCGCCGCAGGACAGACGGCCGTGCAGGTACCGCAGTTGATACATGCGTTCAGGCCTTCCTTCAAGCGGTAGTCCTTCATCAGTAAGTCATATAATTTTCCCATTCGATTGTTGTCTGAGATATTTTTAACCCGCCTCAGCTTATGAGGGCACTTTTCGCCATGCGCCGACTTTTAATCTGAGGACGTTACTTTACTTCAACTTTTTTGCCATTTTGTAGAAAGGCTCGCCGAAGAACATTACTTCGCTCTCCATCACGAAGCCGACGGAGCCGTACAGTTTGTGGAGCCATGGTTTCACGATGTCGACCAGAAGAGTGACGCGTGTGAATCCCTTTGCCTTGATTTCTTCGAAGCCGTTTTCAATAAGGATTTTTCCAATGCTTTTTCCGCGGAATTCCGGCAATACATAGAGCGAATCCATGTAGTATTCTCCGGGTCCTGTCTCTGTTCCGGGATTCAATTTCTCTTTTCCCATGGCTTTCGCCACAAGAGAGAATGTCCTGTTGGCCATATCATTATAGTCTGCCCCGTCATAAGAGATGAGCACTCCTGCCGGCCGCCCGTCGCAAAGCGCGATATCCGTATTATTATAACTATAAAGTGTATCTTCCATTCCGCAGATATCTGTCAATGCTTTCATGAGCAATGGGGAAACGTCTTTAATTCCCATGGCTTCGAACACCGCCTTGGCAATCACCTCAGCATCCCCCGGAAGCCCTTTCCGAATCTCAACTTTATTCATTTTTTCCTCCATAGTTCTAAAAATTTTATAGAAAATTAACGAAATTCTTTGCAATTTAAAAAAAAGTATCTACATTTGCAAGCGCAAACGGGGATATAGCTCAGTTGGCTAGAGCATCTGCTTTGCAAGCAGAGGGTCGTCGGTTCGACTCCGTCTATCTCCACAACGAAAAAGACTTCGGATTTCCCGAGGTCTTTTTTTGGTTTTATCTGCAGAGCGCGGATATTGGGCTCAACGTAAAATCCCGGTTGATTTGCATTTCATAGTGAGTCTGAGGCACAAAGCAAGCGGAGCAGCCCTTGGGCTGAACTGCGCAGTTTGCTTTGAGCAGCCGGCCGGCGTATTTGCCGGCTGCGGTGCCGTATGTTTCATTAGACACATTATCTTATATCGCCGGCGGACGGAGGTACCGGCGGAGACCTTCGCTGTCGCTCATCCCTCCGGCTGTCGCCGTCACCTCCCATTTACGAGGTCATGGGTGACCACGGGTCTCCCGCCGGTACCTCCAGTCGCCTCTCAATATCCACGTGGAGCAAGGGGCTCTGGGAGTCGGCACGGCCCCTCTTTGTAATGCATTGACAACCAGATAGTTCTAAAAGGCCAACGCGCCGACCCCATAATTTTTAGGGGGCTCG
>OBKS01000382.1_pt1 | contig 45367 bp, 31 predicted proteins | sample 1517381 | NCBI WGS metagenome assembly OBKS01 (sample SAMN04571686, study PRJEB22368) | human gut metagenome | biome: human gut; material: stool | host: Homo sapiens | place: Luxembourg | collected 2012-08-03 | reverse complement strand
GTAAGCGACTATACCTTCTTCATGTATAGAATCTATAAGATCTTTGGATAACTTAAACACGGAACTTTGCAGGTGAGCCTAAAAAATCCGAACTTTATAGTGGTCCCTTTTTGTGGTGGACCATTGCGGAGCTTCGCTGAACGTTGAAAAATCAGTATGGAACGGTCTTTTCGACTGTCATATCCATCATAATCGTACTTGTAGGTTTTATCGGACTGACTCTGCTTCCGGTAGACCAGTATCCGAAAATCGTTCCGCCTGTGGTAAGCGTTTCAGCTTCTTATCCGGGCGCGAATTCCCAGACCGTGTCTCAGGCGGTCGCTACACCTATCGAGCAGTCGCTCAACGGAACTCCGGGTATGCTCTACATGGAGTCGAGCAACTCGAACAGCGGCTTGTACTCAGCGACATTGACCTTCGACATCTCGACCGATCCGGATCTCGCTGCGGTCGAGGTTCAGAACAGGGTGAAATTGGCGGAGTCCAGACTTCCGGCGGAAGTGGTGCAGAATGGTATTTCTGTGGAGAAGGAGTCTTCCAGCAAGCTCATGACCATAACTATAATGTCTGATGACCCGAAATTCGATGAAATATATCTGAGTAACTATACGACATTGAATATTCAGGACAGACTCAGGCGTGTTCCCGGCGTGGGCGGAGTTTCCAACGTCGGTAGCCGTTACTATGCCATGCAGATTTGGGTGCAGCCGGACAAGATGGCCAGCCTCGGAATCACTGTGAAGGATCTTCAGAACGCATTGAAGGACCAGAACCGTGAAGCGGCGGCGGGAGTACTTGGCCAGCAGCCTATTACGGATGTGGATGTGACTATCCCCATTACCGCTCCCGGACGCTTGTCTTCAGTGGAAGAGTTCGAAAAAATCGTTGTCCGCACCGGCAGTGACGGTTCTCTCATCCGTCTGAAGGATGTTGCGAAAATCTCGCTGGAAGCCCAGTCCTACAACACCGAGAGTGGAATCAATGCCCGCAATGCGGCTGTTGTGAATGTTTATATGCTTCCTGGGGCCAATGCCATGGAGGTCGCTGAAAATGTACGTGCCGAAATGGAGGAAATCAGTGCAGGTTTCCCTGAGGGAATGTCGTATAACATTCCGTTCGACATGACTACTTATATATCGGAATCCATACATCATGTGTATAGAACTCTGTTTGAAGCACTTATATTGGTTATCCTGGTGGTGTTCCTCTCGTTGCAGAACGTCAGGGCGATATTGGTTCCGGCCATAGCCGTTCCGATATCATTGATAGGAACCTTCGGAATTATGCTCATCTTCGGATTCTCGCTGAATATGATGACCCTTCTCGGTCTCATCTTGGCGATCGGAATCGTGGTCGACGACGCTATCGTGGTGGTGGAAAACGTGGACCGTATCATGACGACCGAGCATCTTTCTCCGTATGAGGCTACCAAAAAAGCTATGCAGGAAATCGGTGGAGCGCTTATCGCCATGTCGCTCGTGCTCTGTGCCGTGTTCGTGCCTGTGAGCTTCCTCTCGGGAATTACCGGTCAGCTCTTCCGTCAGTTTACCGTGACTATCGCTGTATCGGTGATCATATCGACTATCGTGGCTCTGACACTGAGCCCTGTCATGTGCTCCAAGTTCCTCAAGCCGCATGGTGAAGAAAAGCCTAAGAACTTTATATTCAGAAAGATAAATGCCTGGAAGGATAACGGTACCTCGTTCTATACCAGGATGGTACGACTCGCGGTGAACAACTCCAGACGAATGTTTGCGATGTTCGGAATAGCCGTAATCGGAATATTTGTGCTCGGAAGACTTGTACCTCAGAGCTTTATCCCTAAAGAGGACCAGGGCTATTTCACGGTGGAACTGGAACTTCCTATGGGAGCTACACTTGAGCGTACCAGACAAGTTACCGACAGGGCGATGGCCTTCCTCCTGCGTCAGCATGATGTGGATTATGTGCTGAATGTCACGGGCTCCAGCCCACGAGTGGGAACCACACAGTCCGGCAGTACGCTGACGGTGATTCTCAAGCCGTGGAACAAACGAAAGGTGACAGACATGTCCAAGACCATAGCCATGGTAAGAGATACCCTGTCGACTTATCCTGAAAGCAAGGTTTATATCGGCACTCCTCCTGTCATTCCTGGACTCGGAACAACCGGCGGTTTCTCCATGGTACTCGAAGCGCGTGGAGACGCGACATATCAGGATCTTCAAAATGCCACAGATACCCTGTTGTATTATGCTTCCAAGAGAAAAGAATTCACAGGTTTATCTTCTGGAATGCAGGCCGATATCCCTCAGCTGTACTTCGACGCGGACAGGGACAAGATTCAGCTGCTCGGACTCTCCATGGCTGACGTGTTCTCTACTCTGAAAGCCTTCACGGGAGCGATTTACGTGAACGACTTTAATATGTATAACCGAATCTATCGTGTTTATATACAGGCAGATGCGCCATATCGTGCGCATACGGACAACCTGAATCTCTTCTTCCTGAAAAGCGCTGGAGGCACCATGATTCCTGTCAATGCCTTGGGTACGACTCATTATACCACGGGCCCTGGTACCATAAAGAGGTTCAACATGTACAACTCCTCTACCATCAGCGGTGAGGCTGCAAATGGAGTAAGTTCAGGAAAAGCATTGTCGATTCTCCAGGACATCGCAGACAAACATCTCCCTGACAATATCGGTGTGGAATGGAGCGGAATGTCCTATCAGGAAAAGAAAGAAAGCGGAAAGACAGGACTCGTTTTGGCATTGGCCCTGCTCTTCGTATTCCTCTTCCTTGCAGCGCAATACGAGAGCTGGTCGATTCCTGTTGCGGTCATCTTGACCCTTCCGATAGCCATTGCGGGCGCGTACCTGGGCGTCGCGGTCTTGGGAATGGAAAGCAACATCTATTTCCAGATCGGACTGGTGATGCTCGTCGGACTCGTCGCTAAAAACGCCATCCTTATCGTGGAGTTTGCGAAAGAAGAAGTGGAAGCCGGAAAAGACGTCGTGGAAGCCGCAGTCACTGCTGCCAAGCTGAGATTCCGTCCTATCGTCATGACGTCGCTTGCCTTCATCCTCGGTATGCTTCCGCTCGTATTCGCCAGCGGTCCGGGCTCTGAAAGTCGCCAGAACATCGGTACCGGAGTGTTCTTCGGTATGATTACCGGAATCACCGTAGGTATCGTATTCGTGCCGTTCTTCTTCGTAGTCATCTATAAGCTGAAAGCCAAAATGTCGGGTTGGCGCCCGAAAATCGGTAGAAAAGGTTCGTTTATGTCAATGATGGTGATCGTCGTTGCATCGGCATTGACCCTGAACTCCTGCTCGACAGCGAAGTATTGTCAGAAACCTGATCTGGGCGAGGTCCCTCAGTCTTTTACGGAAGAAATGGGCGACAGCAGTTTTGGCGACCTCAGCTGGAGGGAAGTATACGAAGCCCCTGAGTTGCAGAAACTTATAGAGACGGCATTGACCTATAACAAGGACGTGCTGATAGCGGCGGAGCGTCTGAACGAGATGCGCTACAAATATAGGATGCAGAAGTCTTCGCAGGTTCCGGCCATATCGGCGAAGGTCTACGGACAGAACGACCATAGCGATTATGGCGGAAAGAGTACGAAACCGAATAGTGTGGAAGTGGGAACGAAGGTTTCGCTTCAGTGGGAAGTCGATTTCTGGGGCAAACTGAAGTGGGCAGGAAGAGAAAAGATGGCTGACTATCTCGCTACGGAAGAGGCTCAGAAAGCAGTGCAGATGAGCATCGTGTCGAGCGTGGCTGCTGCATATTTTGAACTCGTGGGACTGGACAGAAAACTCGAGATAGTTTCCAATATGTTGGAGTCCAGACAGGAATCCGTGAAGCAGGCCAGGCTTCGTGCTGAAGGTGGTCTGACTTCAGAAATTCCTTATCAGCAGGCACTTGTGGAACTTGCTTCGGCGCAGGCTCTGATTCCTGATTTGCAGAAACAGATAGCGCTGAAAGAGAGCGAGTTGTGCTTCATTACGGGCTCATATCCGAAAGAAATCGAAAGAAGTGTTTCTTCCTCGGACATCTACTCTGTTACGGCAGTCCCTTCCGGAGTGCTGTCCAAGATTCTGAAACGCAGACCGGATCTTATGGTGTCAGAGAACTCGTTGAGGGCTGCAGAGGCACGTGTCGGAATTTCCATCGCGGACAGATTCCCGAACTTTGTGATAAATCTTGGAGCGGGGTTTGAGAATAGAGAACTTAGAGATTTCCTGAATTCTCCGTTCTGGTTTACCGGGGCGACCTTGGCGTCACCTGTTTTCGAATTCGGAAAGCGCAAGGCTGCCATGAAGGCCGCTGTTTCTGCGTACGAGCAGTCACGCCTAAAGTATGAGAAGGATGTAATGCAGGCATTCAGAGAGGTTTACGATGCTACTGTGGTATTCCAGTCTGCCCGTTACAACACTCAGGTAAAGGCTGAAATGGAGGAGTCGAGCATGAAGTATATCACGCTTGCGAACAGTCAGTACATAAATGGTGTGATCAATTACATCGATGTGTTGGATGCCCAGCGTAAGTATTTGTCATCTCAGTTGGAATTCTGCGAGGCGAGGACGAAAGAGAATCTTGCTATCGTCTCTCTCTATAAGTCGCTCGGCGGAGGTTGGAAATAGCGAAAAAATGACTAACTTGCAGAATTTAATGATTAATACTGACTATGGCTAAAATCATAAGCGGAAAAGATCTTTCCGTAAAGCTAAAGGCCGAAATGGCCGAACAGGTGAAGACTTTCCCTGAAAAATATGGACGTGTACCGCATCTTGTGGTTATTCTGGTCGGCGAAGACCCTGCAAGCCAGTCTTATGTAAAAGGTAAGGCCAAGGCTTCCGAGGTGGTCGGAATAAAGAATACCACTATCCTGAAACCGGCTGATATCTCTGAGGCGGAGCTTCTCGGGATTATCGATCAGCTCAATGCTGATGATACCGTGGATGGTATCTTGGTGCAGTTGCCTCTGCCTGACCACATCAGTGAGGATAAGGTTATCGCAGCCATTTCCAAGGACAAGGACGTCGACGGTTTCCACCCTCTCAATGTGGCAGCGCTTTGGATGAAACAGCCTTGCACTGTTCCATGTACACCTGAGGGCATAATCAGAATGTTGGAGGAAGCCAATGTGGAGATCAAGGGAAAACGCGCCGTAGTTATCGGCCGCAGCCAGATTGTCGGACTTCCTGTCTCGAAACTCCTGTTGGACCGCAACGCCACAGTAACCATCTGCCACAGCCGCACCAAGGACCTTGCCGCTGTAACACGTGAAGCAGAAATCCTGGTCGTGGCTATCGGACGTCCTAAGTTCGTTACGAAGGATATGGTAGCTCCAGGTGCAGTAGTTATCGACGTAGGTGTGAACCGCGATCCTGAGACCGGAAAGCTTTGTGGTGACGTGGATTACGATGCAGTAGAACCGATAGCATCAGTAATTACCCCAGTTCCGGGCGGCGTAGGTCCGATGACCATCACCTGCCTCATGCAGAACACCATCAAGCTCTTCCTCAGGAAGATGCAGGCGTAATACAACCCCGCGCAAATCCCTGTGAAGCAAAGAGCTCGGGGCGCATGTGCCTCCGAAAGGCATGGCCGTCCGTGGCCTTGTGAACGGAAGGGGCCCAGCTCCGCTGGGAAGGATGAGCGCCAGCGAACCTTTCGGCGGCACATGCGCCCCGAGCGTCGCTTAACGCTTGCGTCGACCGCTACCTTGTAATCGGAAAGTGGCCCAGCTCTGCTGGGAAGGATGAGCGCCAGCGAACCTTTCGGCGGCACATGCGTCCCGAGCGTCGCTTAACGCTTGCGTCGACCGCTACCTTGTAATCGGAAAGTGGCCCAGCTCTGCTGGGAGGATGAGCGCCAGTGAACCTTTCGGCGGCACATGCGCCCTGAGCGGCGCCTAACGCTTGCGTCGACCGCTGTGTAGCTTTGCAGCTAAACATAAATTAACGAGGCTGACTCCTTAGAGCCAGCCTCGTTTTCTATGTTATCTCAGCGCCTACTTCCCGAACTTCACGTCCGCCATAATGAAATAATGATCGCTAGGCAAAATGCCATTCACCGTGTCAGTCATCATCTTGCAAGACACAGCCTTCACCCCACCATGCATAAAGACGAAATCGATCCTCTTCTTATTCTTCTTGTAATTCTCCCCCTTAAAACCATGGAAAGAATTACGCTCCGGAATACCAAGCTCCACATAAGCATCCCTCCATCCGGCCTCATGCAGAAAACCTGCAGCCGCCTGAGCAGGACCCGAGTTGAAATCTCCGCACAAAATTTGAGGAAAATCCTCCGCATACTGAGCAGCCTCCTTGATAATCAGCTTAGTCTGCTCCTGCCTGGCACCCTCAGTCTTGTGATCCAGATGAATATCCAGAATCCTGAACTCCTCACCACTCTTCTTGTCCCTGAGCCTCAGCCAATTGCAATGCCTTGCTCTGGTAGTGTTCCAAGAACAGCTGCCGGCGATAAGCGGATCCTCAGACAGCCAGTAGCAGCCTGAACCCGTAACCTCATACCGTGAAGTCTTGAAGAAAATCACATTCTTTCCGATGAAATGATAACCCTCAGTGAAAGGATCCATCTCAGGGCCTGTGAAACCATAGGAAGTGTAACCCTTCAACTCCTTCTTCATATAGTCATAAGAATCGTAAATCACCTCCTGCATACAAATCAGATCCGGCTTCTGTGCCAAAATCACATCCCTGCAAACCTCCCTGCGATTCTCCCATTGCCCGGGAGTATCCTTGTCTGCATCCAGGCCGGTAATCCTTATGTTACAGGACATTACGCGATGCGTACCCTTCTCCTGCGGTTCGCGCACCAGCTTCGCCCCGGCTACCGTAGCTGTCAGGGTCAATGCCAATGCGACACCGACAAGTTTCTTTATTATGTTCATAGTTTTAGTCTCTTAAATAAGCCCCATTCTCACGGAGATCCTCACGGACCGCTTCGACATTGACCTTAGACACGGGAACTCCCTCCTCGACAGCGATTTTAGCGGCCCTTCCGGCGGCCTCGCCCATTACCATGCAGGTGGACATCACGCGGGCGGAAGCCATAGCCTCGTGGGTCATGGACGCGCAACGGCCTGCGACTAGCAAATTCTCTACTTTCTCAGGAACGAGCATTCTGTAAGGTAAGTCGTAACAGTCTGGACACCACATCATTGTGCAGTCGTCACCATGACTATGGTGGATATCTACAGGGTAACTTGCCACGCCGACAGCATCCTCGAACTTCCTGCAAGACAAGATATCGTCAGCCGTCAACACATATTTGCCTTTAATTACGCGGCTTTCGCGGATACCCATGAATGCAGCTACCTTATCTCTCCAAGCGTGCTCGAATCCCGGGATGAAATCACGCAGATATCTCTCGATCTCGTCGTTCTGCATACGTGCGGTAATCTCGCCGTCGGTGTAACTCGTTGGATTAGTGGAGTCTACGCCGCATACACGAGACATGTTCACCCAAATCTCATCATCTGCAAGACCTGTGATGAGGATGGTTCTTGCTACAGGGATAGAGTAACCTTTCTCCCTGGCTTCTTCGATTTTCTTTCTGAAACCGACCACGATGAACGGACCACTCTTGAACTGCTCAGTCGGCATCACATCCATGTCGAACTCCTCATGGCGGTTCACTATCGCATCGCGAAGCTCCTGGACATTGACCCCTCTCATGCAGAACATCAGGGTAGGAGGTTGCATGCCGCCGTCAGCGTCGCCCTTGTGGCACTCGACGCCTGCGCGGAAAGCGACATCTCCGTCTCCGGTGCAGTCGATAACTGTCTTGGCGAGAATCGCTTCACGTCCTTCCTTACTTTCGATGATGACTCCTTTCACATCGTTGCCCTCCTTTATCACATCGGAGCAGAAGACGTAGAACAATATTTTAACTCCCACATCCTCAAGCATTTCCAATGCTACATCCTTTACTTCCTCAGAATCGATGATGGTAAGGCTGACATGATTCTTGCATGGCTTGTGCTCGGATGCCTTACCTCTGGCGCGAAGCCTGTCGATAAGCATTTGAGGCAGACCTTCCACTACCTGGTTCCCTTTTCTTCCGAGATAACCGAGGATAGGAAGCCCGAGTGTCAGGTTTCCGCCTACATAGCCGCGGCTTTCTATAAGCATGACTTTTAGTCCGCTTTCTGCTGCAGCTCTTGCTGCCATGATCCCGGCAGGGCCTCCGCCTACAACCAGGATATCTACTTCATCTTTTACCGGAATGGTTCTCTCCGGCTCCAGAATGGTTTTGATTGTGCTCATGATTCGATAAATAAAATTTATAGGTGCGAAATTATGAAAACTATCGTTAAAATGAAAGGTTTTATATAAAAATCTGTTTTATTTCTTTATTGCTACATTTCATTTTGTTGTAAAATCGACGAATGGCGACAGATATACACACTTGCATAATTTGCCGATTATAGCCATATTTGTCAGTTAAAACTCAGAATAGTGAAGAATGCGATAAAATACATAATCTCGGCATTGGCCGCCGTCATCCTGCTCTACTTCTCCTTCAGGGGTGTGAAGTGGGAAGATTTCTATGCGGGGCTGAGATTTTGCCGTTGGGAATGGATAATCGCCGCCATGATCGCCGGTGGTATATCTTTCTGGGTCAGAGCGTTGCGATGGAAAAAACTGCTGTCGCCCATCGATCCGAACATTACCCGCAAGGTTTCGTTCAATGCCATCAATATCAGTTATATCGCGAATCTGGTCCTCCCGAGGATCGGTGAGTTCGTCCGCTGCGGGTTCATAACCAGGCATTCGCAGATGGTTCGGGTCAATGCCGATGTCCCGGGGAGATCCTCTCAGGTTCAGGAACATCGTCTGGCCTCCTATGATAAGGTGCTTGGAACAGTAGTTCTGGAGCGTTCATGGGATGTCCTCACTATGCTTATTCTCGTGGCCGTAATGACAGTATCCATGTGGGGAAGATACGGTAACTTCTTCATTGACAAAATCTTCAAACCATTCTCCGACAGGTTGGGGGCGGGATTCTGGATCGTCCTTTTGGGGCTGGCGGCAGCTTGTGCTGGTGCGTTGTGGATGCTGTGGCATTTCAGGAACAGGAATGTGGTCCTGAAGAAGGTCGCTGGGTTTGCCAAAGGCTTGTGGGAAGGGATTATAAGTTGCATGAAAATGAAACAGGGATGGCAATTTATTGTGCAGACTGTTGCTGTTTGGACGCTTTATTGGTTCATGAGCTACGCGGTCTTGAATGCAGTCCGTGGAATGGATACATCAGCATTGGCCCCGGACCTGGCAACTGCGGTATCGGGTCTGTCCGGTCTTGGGGCGTTGGATGCGCTTTTCCTGATGCTTGCGGGGAGTCTGAGCTCGCTCGTGCCGGTGCCGGGCGGTTTCGGTGCGTTCCATTATATTGTGGCGACCGCGCTGGCGACAGTTTATGGCGTGCCTTTCGAGATCGGGATTATTTTCGCCACGTTGTCACATGAGTCTCAGACGGTGATGCAGATTATTTGCGGAAGTTGTTCGTATGTATCTGAGTCACTGGATGTTGTAAAGGAGTAAATTATGAAGTTAAATGATTTGTCGGGCCTCAAGGATTTGGCCAAGAAAATGAAAAAAGAAGAGAAAGTGGCGCAGAAAACTGTCGCTGCCGTGAAGCCGTTGGCCAAGCCGGTGCGTCATCAGGTGGCTCCGGACGGGAGCAATGCCACTGTGGAGGATTATTTGTGCGGGGGTGATGTTTTTCTGGAGGACAAGTTCGGCGGATTTGCTCCACGCAAGAATTCTCAGCAGGGGAGTGTGCCTAAGGCGGCGTCTAAGTATTTGACGTATGATCTTCATATTCAGGCGCTTGACCATCCGAAGGATTTGCCTCGTGAGAAGTTTTTAGACTGGCAGCTGAAGGCGTTCCGCAAGATTATGGAGGCAAACGAAAGTCACCTCGGCAGGAAGATTATTTTCATCCATGGCCAAGGTGACGGTGTATTGCGTCGCGCGATTACCACTGAGCTGGACGAGCGTTGGTGGACATGCGAATATGCCCCGGCTCCTGAAGAGCAGTATGGTTTCGGCGCTGCTATTGTTGTTACTATCAGGTAGTTGATATTGTTCTATCTGAAGCTTAAGTTGTAGTCTATCTGGAGGCTACTTGTCGCTGAGTTCAGGTCCGGCAGAATCGTTCGTGGGAAATTCCTTGCGGGTTTCCATTTGAGATCAGAATCTGCCACTCTCGTTATTTTCCTGCGTCTCTGGCCCTGCGCGTTTTGTCTGAAGCGTACGTTGTGGCCTATTTGGAGGCTACTTGTCGCTGAGCACCAGTTCGACAGGACAGTGGTCTGAGCCTAATATCTCATTATGAATCTCGGCTCCGGCGATGCGATCTTTAAGCGACTGTGACACAACGAAATAGTCGATGCGCCACCCCGCGTTCCGCTGTCTGGACTGGAAACGATAGGACCACCACGAGTATTTAACCGTCTCCGGATTCAGCATTCGCCAAGAATCCACAAATCCCGCGTTCAAAAGTTCGGTGAATTTCCCGCGTTCCTCGTCCGTAAAACCGGCGTTCCGTCTGTTGGATGAAGGATTTTTCAGGTCAATGTTCTCGTGCGCCACGTTGAGGTCACCGCAGATTACGACGCCTTTCTTTTCGGCCAATCCGCATACGTATGCACGGAAATCGTCTTCCCATTTCATACGGTAATCCAAGCGTTGCAGTTCGTCCTGGGAATTGGGCACATATACGCAGACGAGGTAGAAGTCGGCGTATTCCACTGTGATGACGCGTCCTTCGTGGTCGTGTTCATCGATGCCCATGTCGTTGACTACTGACAATGGTTTTACGCGTGTGTAAACTGCTGTGCCTGAGTAGCCTTTCTTGTCGGCGTAGTTCCAGTATGATTCGTATCCGGGGAACTGCAGATCTAACTGTCCTTCCTGCATTTTGGTTTCCTGCAGGCAGAACACGTCAGCGTCCAAGGCTTTGAAGGAGTCTTCAAAGCCTTTTCCGACGCAGGCGCGTAACCCGTTTACATTCCATGAAATAAGTTTCATATATCTGTTATTCCAATGTCCATTCGACGCCGTCCTTGGTGTCTTTTACTACGATACCTAGGGCTTTCAGGTGGTCACGGATGCTGTCGCTTGTCGCCCAGTCTTTAGATGCTTTGGCTTTAGCGCGTTCTTCTATAACCATGTCCATTAGTCCTGCTATAGTTTTGCCTGATTTTCCGGAGTCACCGCTTTCGTCCACGAGACCCAGTACGCCATAGACGATGTCGTCAAACAGTCTGAGAAGTGTTTCGATGTCGCCCTTTGTAAGTGAGCCTTTCTTCTCTTTTTCTGTGTTGATAAGTTTGACTGCTTCGAATATGTGTGACAATGCCACTGATGTGTTCAAGTCGTCGCAGAGTGCTGCATATACTCCTTCGAATATGGCTTTTACTGCTTCGCTGTCTGCAGGGCATGTCTCCGGTGCTACGTCTGCAAGGAATTCACCGTATTTGAGTGCGTTGGCAGCATCACCTTCAGTTCCACGGACATCGACATTGACCCCAGCAGCCGAAGCTATGGTGCGGAGGTCCTGGGCGGCTTGCATTACGCGGCGATAGCCTTTTTCGGCGGCTTTGAGCGCGTCGTTCGAGAAGTCGAGGGTGCTGCGGTAGTGGGCCTGCAGAATGAAGAATCTTACGGTCATCGGTGAGTAGGCCTGTTCGAGCTTATCGTGTTCACCTGCAAATAGTTGCGGCAGGGTGATGAAGTTGCCGAGGGATTTGCCCATCTTCTGTCCGTTGATGGTGATCATGTTGTTGTGTACCCAGTAATGTACACCTTGGGTTCCGCGGGATGCTTCGTTTTGTGCGATTTCGCATTCGTGGTGCGGGAACATGAGGTCCATTCCGCCGCCATGGATGTCGAATTCGTGTCCGAGGTATTTTTCGCCCATGACTGAGCACTCCAGATGCCATCCCGGGAAGCCTTCTCCCCATGGTGATGGCCATTTCATAATGTGCTGAGGTTCAGCTTTTTTCCACAATGCGAAGTCGTATGGAGCGTGTTTGTCGCTTTGTCCGTCGAGTGCGCGTGTTCCCTCGAGGGTGTCTTCGAGTGTGCGGCCTGAGAGTATGCCGTACTTGAATGTTTTGTTATATTTTTCTACGTCGAAGTAGACTGAGCCGTTGCTTATATATGCGTAGCCTGCATCGAGGATTTTCTTTACATTTTCGATCTGCTCGATGATGTGTCCTGATGCGCGTGGCTCGATAGACGGAGGAGCGACGTTCAGCATGCGCATGGCTTCATGGTATCTAAGTGTATATGTCTGAACGACTTCCATCGGCTCAAGCTGTTCCAGGCGTGCTTTCTTTGCGATTTTGTCTTCGCCTTCGTCTGCGTCGTGCTCGAGGTGTCCCACGTCGGTGATGTTGCGGACGTAGCGTACTTTATATCCGAGGTGTTTGAGCAGTTTGAAGAGTACGTCATATGTTACGCCCGGTCTGGCATGTCCGAGGTGTGCGTCTCCATAAACGGTAGGGCCGCAGACGTACATGCCCACGTGTCCGGGGTTTATCGGGACGAAGAGTTCCTTCTTATGTGAAAGGGTATTAGTCAGAAATAATTCGCGCATATTTATCAAAAATTTTCAAAATCTGTACAGGTCTGCTAAGTTAGGAAATTTTATATGATTTGTCAATTCATTCCGGAACAACGTGATTTTACTTTGTTTGGCTGAATAATGATTCGTCCGGATTAAAACGTTTATTTCTGGATAAATCGCTCAACATTACATTTTGTCCGGAAATAGGCTGGCTTTTCCGGACGTTTTTCTGATTCAGTGCTAACGTACCGGTGATGCCGGCGGTATTCTCTTCAGGATGTGGTTTTGTGGTCCGATAACATGGCTGCGTCAGTAGGTCGGCCTCGTCCGCTCAGGTGCTTCGCAATTCGCGTCCTGAGTTCCGCCTCCCGGCGCTTGCGTGGCGGTGTTCTCTTCAGAAATTGTTTCGTGGTCGGTCAGAGGTCCCGGCGGAGACCTTCGCTTCGCTCATCCCTCCGGCTTCGCCGGCACCTCCCATTTACGAGGTCATGGGTGACCACGGGTCTCCGCCGGGACCTCTGACCGCCTCCTTGAAATACGCGATTTGATAATTCGTCCGGGCTAAAACGTTTTCTACCGGATAAGCTGTTCAAAATGAGTGTTTTGTCCGGTCATAGGCCGTTCTACCGGACATTTTTCTGATTCGGTGCTAACGTATCGTACTTTTAGGCGCGTAAAAACATATTACGTTTTTATTTCAGACAACCTGGCGGCATAATTCTCATTAGATTTTATCGTAACGCGCTGACAACCTGGTGTTTATAACGCCATAGAGCAAGAGGTCATCTGCCAGGTTATAGGTTTTTTCATAGGACCTGGCAGGTACTATTTATCACAACTCACTGATTGTCAGTAGAATCACTCATTGATGGCCTGCCAGGTTGTCCGAAATTAGCATGGCTCAGGTCATCCGCGATTAACGTGGACGCGCCGAGAGGTCGGACTCGTCCGCTCAGGTGCTTCGCAATTCGCGTCTTGAGTTCCGCCTTTCGACGCTTGCGTGGCGGGGATTCTCTTCGGATGTGGTTTCGTGGTCGGTCAGAGGTCCCGGCGGAGACCTTCGCTTTGCTCATCCCTCCAGCTTCGCCGGCACCTCCCATTTACGAGGTCATGGGTGACCACGGGTCTCCGCCGGGACCTCTGGCCGCCTCTTGAAAAACACGCTTGTATAATTCATCCGAGTTAAAACGTTTCCAACCGGATAAACTATTCAAAATGAGCATTTTGTCCGGGCAAAGGCCGTTCTACCGGACGTTTTTCTGATTTGATGCTAATGTATCGGGGATGCCGGCGGATATTCGCATATTCGGTAACAAGGCAGCGTCAGGAGGTCGGACTCGTTCGCTCAGGTGCTCCGCAATTCGCGTCTTGAGTTACGCCTTCCGACGCTTGCGTGGCGTTTTGGTCGACGTGGTGCTGGTTGTAGTTTCGCGTAGCAGCCCCCAGTCGAGCTGCGCAGCCTGATTTGAGCAGCTAGCTGGCGTTTTTGCTGGCTGCGATGTCCGTATCCCGACAAAATAACAGTGTTGCAATATTATTTCAGACAACCTGACAGAACGAAACATGATGACCCTGTCATAATGTGCTATTAGTCAGGTATATGCGGTGATAATTAACAAAAACCCACCCGCCAGGTCGTACATTTTTTCATACAACCTGGCGGCATTGTAATTCTACATTACGCTTTATAATAAATTGAAAAACAATGATATATAACATAGTAAACATTATTATTTCCCGCCAAGTCGTCCGAAACGTGGCAATTATCATAACGCATTTACCTCCATAATTGACCCTGTATCGCTCAAGACATCTGCGCTATTTGATAATCTATAAACGTTTTACTATATTTGTATGTGCGAGTTCTGAATAAAAAAAAGACGAGGAATTGCTTCCCCGCCTTGAATGTTTTCACAACGGAATAATCCTTATTGTGATTTGCTTCAGAATGGTGCAAATATAAAACAATTTAGGGATAAAAACAAAATTAATCATACTTATGAAAAAGATTCTCGGTCTTGACTTGGGTGTAGGTTCTGTTGGTTGGAGCCTTATCTGTACGGATGATGATTATGCGCCAAAGGAAATTCTTGGTATGGGTAGCCGTATCGTTCCATTGTCTCAGGATGAATCTAGTGAATTTTCATCGGGAAATGCCGCATCTAAGAATATGGTTAGAACTCAAAAACGAACTACCAGAAAAGGTTATGACCGATATCAGATGAGACGTCAGGCACTTACTGATAAACTTCGGGAATTGAATATGTTACCTGATGAGCATCTGATTAAACTACCTGTTATGGACCTTTGGACTTTGAGGGCACGTGCTGCTACTCCAGGGGAAAAGCTGTCATTGGCAGAAATAGGAAGAGTCTTATACCATATTAATCAAAAACGTGGTTACAGGCATTCCAAAAATGATGATTCATCAGACAAATCTCAGCGCGATTATGTGAATAACATTAATCAGAGATTTCAGATGATAAAAGACGAAGGCGTAACCATCGGTCAGTATTTTTGTCGAAAACTGAAAGAGTCTGAGGTCGTTACAGATAGGGGTGTTTTCTATAATTATAGGATTAAAGAGCAAGTGTTCCCTCGCGCTGCCTATGTTGAGGAATTTGATACGATAATAGAATGTCAGAAGGCTTTCTATCCTGAGGTTCTTACTGAAGAAAATGTTCGTCAAATCCGAAACGAGATTATTTTCTATCAGCGCGCTCTTAAGTCCTGTAAACATCTCGTTTCCGAGTGTGAGTTTATGCGCCGAGAACTATTTGATTCCGAGCGTAATCCTATTCTAAATAAAAAAGGCGAAGTGGTCGTTGCGGGTCCTAAATGCGCTCCGAAGTCTTCACCGCTTTCTCAGGTTTGCAAAATCTGGGAAGAAATCAACAACCTCAGGATTACAAATAAGGAAAATGACGAGTTCTTCATTGATGGTGAACATAAGCGGAAAATCTTCGAGTTTTTGGATGCTCATGAGAAGATGAAAGCGGATGATTTGTATAAGATTCTCGGAATTGGGAAGGGTGGCGGCTGGTCTGCTGATCGTGCTGTCAGCAAGGGACTTGTGGGTAATACGACCAAGGTATCTCTGATGAAGGCTCTTAAAGGAATTGAGGGCGCCGACAAAATGCTGCAGTTCAATCTGAAGGAGGTTGAATCGGGTAATGTCAATGTTGATACAGGTGAAATTGTTTACGAAATTAGTGCTGATTGCGAGAATGAACCTTTGTACAGATTGTGGCATATTATATATTCCATATCGAATAGGGAAGAACAGAGAGTAGCATTAGAGAAGCAGTTTGGAATCTTCGATGACTCTGCTTTGGAGGCCTTGTATAAGATAGATTTCATAAAACAAGGTTATGCGGAACGCTCGTTCAAGTTCATGAGAAAATTGCTACCTGCACTTATGGCTGGAGCGAAATATAGTGAAGCCTGTGATTTCATTGGTATTAATCATTCTGGGAGTCTGACCAAGGCGGAGAATCAGCAGAGACAGTTGATGACAAAACTACCTTTACTCCAGAAAAATGAGTTACGTCAGCCGGTGGTCGAAAAGATTCTGAATCAGATGATTAATGTCGTCAATGCTGTCATTGACAAGTATGGCGCTATTGATGAGATAAGGGTTGAAATGGCTCGGGAACTGAAATTGAGCAAGGCGGGGCGAGAGTCTGCTGCAAATAATATCCGTACGAGGAAAAAGGCCAATGAGGAGATTGCTAAAAGAATTGAGGAATTGGGTCTGGTCCCCTCCAAGAACAAGATTCTTAAGTACAGATTGTGGGAAGAGTCAGGTAAGCGTTGCTTCTATTGTGGCCAGCCTGTGAGTGCGACTGAATTTCTTAACGGTTTGGATGTTGAGATTGAACATGTTGTCCCTAAATCTCTTCTGTTTGATGATTCTTTCTCGAATAAAGTCTGCGCATGCCGTAAATGTAATGCGGAAAAGGGTAATGCCACTGCATTTGATTTCATGAAGGGACGTGGGGAGAATGCGTTTGAAGACTATTTAAAGCGTGTCGAGACGGCTTTTAAAGAGAATAAAATCAGCCAGACAAAGAGAAATAGGCTACTTACTCCTGCTGATAAGATACCGAAGGACTTTATAGCCAGACAACTGGTTCAGACACAATATATTTCTAGAAAAGCTATGGAAATTCTGAATCAGGTATGTCGGAATGTTTATGGCTCGAGTGGAGATGTAACAGCATATCTGCGTCGTATATGGGGGTATGATGATATCCTTCATTCTTTGGATTTGCCTAGATATCGGGAAGGTAATCTTACAGGGAATTTTACTTATAATCACAGAGGGCAGACTCATACGGAAGAGAGGATAAATGACTGGTCAAAACGTCTGGACCATAGGCATCATGCTATAGATGCATTGACCATCGCCAGCACTAGGCAGAGTATAATCCAACGTCTCAATACTCTTAGTGCCAAGACTGCGGTGGGTATGGATAACATTACGTTGGATAAATGGACTGTTCTTCAGCCGCATTTCAGTGTGCAGGATGTTACTCAGCATGTTGCGGATATATTGGTTTCGTTCAAGTCCGGAAAAAAAGTTACGACACCAGGAAAGAGGTATGTGTATAGAGGTGGACGACGTGTGCTTGTTCAGGAAAACCTTCTTGTGCCTAGAGGGGCTCTTAGTGAGGAAAGTGTATATGGTGCCATTAAGAGCATTGAGGAAAAAGTTCCGGTGAAGAAATTATTCAGTAGGGAAGAGGATATTGTGAAACCAAGGATTCGTCGCATTGTTCATGATAGATTGGTTGAATGTGGAGAGGATCTGAAGGCGGCGGAGAAGTCTCTTAAGAAAACGCCATTGTTCTTGGATGAGGAGAAAACAATCCCGCTCGAATATGCGAGTTGCTATAAGAAGGAATATGTTATCAAGTATCCGTTGGAATCGATTAAGACCAAGGATGCGGATTCGATTGTGGATAAGCATATTAGAGAGGTGGTCACAGCTCGTCTTGCGGAATTTGGCGGAGATCCTAAGAAGGCTTTTGCTAAGCCATTATATGCTGATTCGAATGAAAGAATTCCGATTAAGTCGGTAAGGTGTTATACTGGACTGGCTCAAGTTGTGCCGCTGAAGAAGGATAATTCTGGAAGAGAAATCGGATTCGTTAAACCTGGTAATAATCACCATATTGCCATATATAAGGATTCTGATGGGGATTGGCAGGAAAGTGTTGTGACTTTCTGGGATGCTGTAGAGCGTAAGAAATATGGTATTCCTGCGGTTGTCCGGAATCCTGTTGAGGTTTGGGACAACATCATTGACAAAAATGTTCCTGAAGATCTCGCGAATGGTTTGCCGGCACCGGATTGGACGTATGTGATGAGTATGCAGCTAAATGAGATGTTCGTGCTCGGAATGGGAGATGATGAGTTCAATGATGCTATGGCGGCGAAGGATTATAAGGCGTTGGGAGAACATTTGTATAGGGTGCAGAAAGTGGCAAGTTTATATTATGTATTCAGGAGCCAATATGAGACTAAATTGGATGATAGTAAAAATGCTTTGACAATGAAAAAGTATTATAGAACGCGGAGTTTCAATGCATTGCTTGCTCTGAATCCTCGTAAAGTCTCCATTAGCCTTCTCGGCGAAATATCATTGAAAGATGATTAAGCGATCACTATACTTCGGAAATCCGGCATATCTGTCGTTGAAACTCAGACAATTGGTTATAAAAAAGCCTGAGGCTAAGGGAGATATGCCAGATTTCGATGATGTGGGATCTTATCGAGAAGTGGTGAAGACTATTCCGATAGAGGATATAGGATTAGTTGTTCTGGATTGTCAGCAGATTACGATTACGGAAGGTCTTCTCGAGGCTTTGTTGGAGAATAATTGTGCGGTGGTGACTTGTGATAAGTCTCATCTACCGGTTGGACTGCTTCTGCCGTTGTATGGAAACAAGATTCAGACCGAGCGATATAGGGACCAGATCGACGCGTCGGTGCCATTGAAAAAACAGATTTGGCAGCAGACTGTGCAGTGTAAAATCCGCAATCAGGCGGCTGTGTTGAAATATGTCACTGGGGAGGATGCTCATAATATGCTTATTTGGGCTGATGCTGTGAAAAGTGGTGATGCTGATAATCTTGAAGGTAGAGCTGCAGCGTTTTATTGGAAGTCGGTGTTTGTGGATAATCCAAAATTTACGCGAAGTGATGATGATGTAGTTAATGCAATGCTTAATTATGGCTATGCGATCGTCCGTGCGATTGTAGCACGTGCATTGGTAGGGGCTGGTTTGATTCCTACTTTGGGGGTTCATCACCATAACCGTTATGACGCCTATTGCCTCGCGGATGATATAATGGAACCATATAGGCCGTATGTCGATAGACTTGTAATAGATATTGTCAATGCTGGTGCTCCGGAAGTATTGGATGTCAATGTAAAACGTGCATTGCTGGAACTTCCTGTTAAAGAAGTGATTATCGATGGGATTCGTCGTCCTTTGATGTTGGCGGTGAGTCAGACTGTCAATTCATTGCAGAAGTGTTTTTCCGGAAGTTCGCGCAAAGTAATATATCCTTCGATGTAATGGATAGGTTCAGCGAATATAGGATTATGTGGGTATTGGTCTTTTTCGATCTTCCGACAGATACTAAGAAGGAGCGGAAGAATGCTGCCCTCTTCAGAAAGCGTCTGATAGAGGATGGCTTCGTAATGTTCCAATTCTCTATCTATATGCGTCATTGTCCGTCTTCGGAAAATGCTCAGACGCATATTTCCAGAGTAAAGTCTTTCCTACCAGATTTTGGTCAGGTGGGTATATTGTGTATAACGGATAAGCAATTCGGAAACATGGAACTGTTCTCAGAGCATAAGCCAAAAGAATCGGAAGATATCTACATTCAGCTGGAACTCTTTTAGAATGACAGATTATGAGTCTCGAAAAGTGATGTTCCATGAGATTCTATTGTTTGCAAACATTGCAGATTATCAATGCTTTACAAAATCAACGTCTTCTTTGAATTTCAAAACAGCTGACTTTTGTTTATCAGTCAAACAAATGCCCACTCATGGATTTTGCTATGAGTGGGCTTATTAGGTTCTTATAAAATAGGTTGTGATTTTATACCATATAGGCTATATCTGCTCGACTCATACTTATACCTCCATGCTACGATGTTGAAATCCAATGAGTATTCTGATGATAATTGTTTAAGAGTTCTGAGAATGTATTGATTTGACAAATTCTTTGTACTCGTTGACATCATCTTCTTCCATGTCTCTTTTGGAATTAGCATATCTTCAGCGAATTCATTTGCTTCTCTTTCCTCTTTGTTGTCTCTTGAATAGTCATTTTCAGATGAGACAAATACAGAGCACTGGTTGTCATTTTCGAATGACATGTGTTTCTGTATATGACCTAATTCATGAAGTATATTAAAAATCAGTCTGCTCATGTCATTATATCTGTGCGTTGTAATGATTGAAGGATATCCTGACATTTGAAGAGATGCAGCATCTATAGGGGTCTTTTCTAGCTTTGGTATAACACTATATGCTATACCATATTTATTTAGGACTAATTGAATGTCATTTTCTGTTATACCCCCTAAATGAGCAGATTTTGAAATTTCTTCTGCTGCTTTTTGGGCATTTCCATCTATATACTGCTTTTCTGGCTTTATATCTCTTGACTTGATATAAGCAAGTGTGAGCCATGTTGTCTCGTTACGCTCATCAGTTTCATGTTTCTCGTTCTTCTTGAAACATCTTTGAAGAATAAATGGTTGGGTGCTTAGATTCAAAACAGGGAAGCCCATTAGCTCTTCCAGTTTATCCAATTTGTCTTGAATAAATAAAGAAGAGTTAATACACAAACGTCTGTACAATTCAGGCAGATTAATGATATTAGTAAGCATCCTCTCAATATTGAATGCTTCACGTTCCTTTTCATCCCTTATAGCAATGTTCTTAATGTCAACCTCATACTGAGCTTGCAGATTTAACCAAAACTCTGTAGGGATGTCTAAGGCAACTTCTAATTTAGCGGCAATTGCAGGAGTGATGTTTTCTCCTTTCAAGAAGCGACTCAGATTAGAAGTCTGCATATCCATTCTAGAGGCAAGTTCTTTTTGTGACATGCCTCTTGCTTTAAGCTCATCTTTTATAATTTCTGTAGGACGGGCCACTGCAAATGGAGTGTTCTTAAGTTCTTTACTTGTCGCCATAGTGCTCATTAATTTCTATCAGATTTATTCTGATTCCGTTTTCAAATTCTTCGAAGATTAATCTATATTTTGAGTTGTAACCAATCCGGACGCTGTGTTTACCAGCAAAGTCATATTTTAGGGCTTCGTAATGAAGTTGTCCATATCTTCCTAAATCTTTTGTGTTGGAAACAGAACGTAAGATAAGAATGACTTTTGCAAGATCTCTTTTGAAAGATGCATTGCTGGATAGTTTCTTGTATCTCTTGTCATTGCTTTTTCCTGTTTTGATTAAAATCTCAATAGCTTCATCCTCATATTCTATAATTAGCATGCGGTGAAATTTAAATTTGCTGCAAAGATATAAAGAAATTATCAAATATGATAATTTTAAATGTAAAATTCTCGAATATTTAGCGTTTTTATATTTTCCATTTTATCAAATAGGTATACAACCATTTTTGTTGTGATTTGCTTTCAGAATTTTTAACTTTACGCTGTGAATAACAACCTGAGGAATCACCAACTGAACCAGCAGAGGGTTGTGATTTGCTTTCAGAATTTTTAACTTTACGCTGTGAATAACAACGAGCCCAACCTTGAGCGATTTTAGACATAGGTTGTGATTTGCTTTCAGAATTTTTAACTTTACGCTGTGAATAACAACGTCGTGTGCTGCGCGTATGACATGGAGACGGTTGTGATTTGCTTTCAGAATTTTTAACTTTACGCTGTGAATAACAACAATTACAGGGTTTTAAGAAATGAAATATAAGTTGTGATTTGCTTTCAGAATTTTTAACTTTACGCTGTGAATAACAACGTATATGGCGGGTAATTGTTATTAACTATGGTTGTGATTTGCTTTCAGAATTTTTAACTTTACGCTGTGAATAACAACGCGTGGAAAAATTCGTTAATCAAGTTAGACGTTGTGATTTGCTTTCAGAATTTTTAACTTTACGCTGTGAATAACAACCCTCGCGTGTCATACGTGCGTACTCCGCTGGTTGTGATTTGCTTTCAGAATTTTTAACTTTACGCTGTGAATAACAACACTAACTACCCGTTCCGTAACTACCGCATTGTTGTGATTTGCTTTCAGAATTTTTAACTTTACGCTGTGAATAACAACGGCCGTAACCTACAATGGTACCGAGTAAGCGTTGTGATTTGCTTTCAGAATTTTTAACTTTACGCTGTGAATAACAACCAGCCGGCAGCGCTCAGATATTTCAGATATGTTGTGATTTGCTTTCAGAATTTTTAACTTTACGCTGTGAATAACAACCAATTTCATTACATTTGGGTAAACGGGGTGTTGTGATTTGCTTTCAGAATTTTTAACTTTACGCTGTGAATAACAACTGTATTACTTGATTAAACTCTATTGATGCGTTGTGATTTGCTTTCAGAATTTTTAACTTTACGCTGTGAATAACAACTGAATGTGTGTAAGGTGTTGTCTTAGAGTGTGTTATATGGCGTGAATAAAAAATAAAATCTGGCATTGGTTTGCCGGATTTTATTTTTTGAAATCTGCTTTTGAAATCCTGTGTAAGAAACCAATCAGGAGGAAAAACAGGGTGTGTGAACTTGAGTCCACGTGTCGCAGCCGATCGGCGGCGGATGCCCAGAGAGCGAATTGCGAAGCACCTGAGCAAACGGGCGCCGACCGACGGCGGCTGACATGTGAATAGACCACGTTATCAGAAACCATGTGAATGAAGGCGACTGCGTTCGCCACATATGGTACTGCGGAAACGCTTTTAGGTCGCAGCTAACGGTTACGTTACAATATTTGGTACGAAGAAAACGTTTCAAGTTACACCAAATATTTCTAAATATTCATTTTGTTCTAACAATACTTCGGTAAAAAATTACCGCACTAAAAGTTAAACATTGGAAGCCGGATATCCGGTCCCGCTATATAAAGTTCATTGAAATACTGTCAATAACTATAGCTTGAGCAAGCTGATGTCAGGTCTTGAAAAGACTCTGAAAAGTTGTCTAAATTATTGTAAATTAGATGATAAAAGTATTGCATAAGTCGCTGATTATTAGTAACTTAGAGTATTCGACCACTTTAAGTTATGACATCATCAAACCTACTTATGCAATACCAATCCGAGTGCTTGGAAGCCCTCAAATCAGCATCAAAGGTAAGCAAACCTTTTGAGAAAGTGTTCATGGATACGCTAAAACTCTTCATGGCAATCCCTGGTAAGGTCAACTTTCTTCAGATGGGCAGGTATGGCGAGTTCTCAGAACAAACCTACCGCAACAACTTCGAGAACGAGACTTTCGACTGGTTCGCATTTAATGAGCACCTCATCAGAAAAGTTCTTGATGGAAGGTTTCTGGCAATTGCCGTCGATCCGAGTTTCCTTCCCAAATCAGGCAAGAAGACTCCTTGGATAGGACGCTTCTGGTCCGGAGTTGCTGGCGAGATGAAGCGTGGCCAGGAGCTCTTTGGAGTAGGTGTCATTGATGTGGATAACCACGACTGCATGACACTGAGTGCCATTCAGACCCCTGATGCAAAGTCTCTTGAGGAGATGGATTACAACCTCGTTGAGTGGTACTGTCAGAACCTGATTATCCTCAAGGAAAAACTCCAGAAGATATCACATCTGATAGTCGCTGACGCATTCTTCTCAAAAGAGACGTTCATCAATCCTCTGCTCAAGAAAGGCTTCCACGTGATAAGCAGATTCCGCAATGACGCAGTCCTGTTCTATCCGACAATTCAGAAGCCTACCGGAAAGAGAGGGCATCCGAAATGGTACGATGGAAAAGTTGACTTTGCCAATCTTGACCTCTCTCGATGCGAGGAGGTAGAGGTTGATACTGGACGGTTGTTTGGATTGAAGGCTTATTCCAAGTCACTTAAACGCTCTATCAAGGTTGCCGTATGGTATCCCAACGAAGAGGATATGACAAAGTGGCAAATCTACTTCAGCACTGATGACTCCATGAGTGCCAAGAATGTAATTAACTGTTATAGAACGCGTTTCCAATTGGAGTTCTGTTTCAGGGATGCAAAGCACTACGCCGGTCTTAACGACTGTCAGTCAACTGATCTTAGAAAACTTGAGTTTCATAGGAATGCATCCTTCGCAAGCATCAACATTGCTAAGGCAGTCTGCAAGGAATTGGAAATGCCCTTCTCAATATCATCCTGCAAGTCGATTATCCATAACGCCTATATGCTCAATCGATTTATTTGCGTGTCCGGTCTGCAACCGGACCCACAAGTTATTGACAAACTTTTCAAAGAACTGGTTTTATTTACTGCCAGAGCCGCTTAGGACCTGGAAATTATTAACGAACTATTGTTCTAAGAAAACGTTTTAGGTGAAACAAAATGCTTGTGGCTGTTTTTTGCGGATAACAATATGCGGCGTAAATATTGGTATTCGAATCTCCTCAATAGAATAATGTTGCAATATTATTTCAGACAACCTGACAGGACGATATTTGACCTCGTTGTTTATAAAGCGCTGTTAAATAGACAGTTACGGTAGAACTGGATTCTAACTCACCTGCCAGGTTGTGCATTTTTTCATAGGACCTGGCGGCATTGTAATTATATATTATACCTCACAATAAGTTGAAAAGCAATAAGATGCGACTTTATTAACATCGTTGTTACCCGCCAAGTCGTCCGAAACCGAACCATTATCAATGTGAGTTTTGCACCTTAGTTGTCGGTCCTATTGCGACTATGCGATAGGATTTGTTTAAACGAATCGATGTCCTGTTGCCACGCATGCGATATTGTCATCTGCAGGAGTAGCTCTGAAATTATTGGGGATCCAGTCTATATTTATTTTAATCCTGCGTCTAAAATTTTGAGCGGAAATAACAATTGATACCAAAATATTTGGTAAAAAGTAGCGTAATTGCTACTTTTGTGTCCATGAAGTTCTTTGTTATATGAAGAGTTCTGAATTTAAGAGGTTGCTTCGGAAGAATGGGTGCTTTCTATTCCGTCAGGGAACTTCCCATGAAATATGGGAATCTCCTATAACTGGAGAAAGATTCTCGATTCCGAGACACGAATCTCAAGAGCTCCGAACTGGAACACTTGAGAAAATCAAGAAGCAGGCAGGGATTTAATTCCCTGCTTCATTCTTGAGTTTAGAACCCTATTTAACAAAGAACTTTTTTCTAATACGCATTATGTATAAGATAACAGCAATAATTGAAAAAGGGCAGGACGGACGATATGCTATCACGTCTGCTCAGAGTTTCGGCAGAAACCATTTTGGCGGTTATGGCGAGAGTATCGAAGAGGCGAAGGAAGATTTCCGCGAATGCGTTGAGGACTGCCGTGCATTAGCCATGGCGGACGGAAATGATGTTCCAGAGGAGTATCAAATAACCTTTCGCTATGATGTACCATCTTTTTTTGAGGAATTTGATTTCATTAATGCTAGCCGTTTCGCTCAGTATGCCGGCATTAACGAAAGCAAAATGAGGCAGTATAAGAGCGGTGTGGCTTTTCCTGGTGAAAAAACCACGAAAAAAATACTTGCCGCAATTCGTCGGATAGGAGACGAACTACGTTCGGTCTCGTTATAACAAAGAACTTTTTTTGAAGGGGAGACAGCCGTGAGGTTATCTCCTCTGACTTATGAGGATAGCCGATATAAATAACAGTGTTACAATATTCAAAACTATTTCCGGAAAAGCATTGATCACCCCTTCCTCAGCGCCACCCCCGGAGCGCACACCGACCCCCTGGTGATCAGCCGTGGCGCCAGCTCCAGTTGTGTGCTGCAACGCCTGCCGGACGAGATGCTCTCGAAAAGCAGTTTTGTCGCCAGCTTACCCATCTCTTCTGTCGGCTGTCCGATTCGGGTCAATGCCGGTGTCATGTAGTCCATGTACAGGTTGTTGTCGAATCCTATTAACGAAATATCCTCGGGGATTCTTAGCCCGGCCTCGTCCGCTCAGGTGTTTCGCAATTTGCGTCCTGAGTTCCGCCTCCTGGCGCTTGCGTGACGTGGATTGTGTCTCGGTGGGTATTGGCAGAGTTGAGAATTTGGTGTAAAATAGTGCCATTTTTTACACCAAATGTTCAAATTTTGTTATTTGGTGATGCGGAAACGTTTTAAGTTACACCAAATTTACTCTCGCAAGTCAAATCGGCAGATATGGCTGCGTCAGTAGGTCGGCCTCGTCCGCTCATGTGCTTTGCAATTCGCGTCTTGAGTTCCGACCACTGGCGGCGCTACTGGTGAGAATCCCAGAGGAGCGTCACTGACCACGCTTTCCATATCTGCAAATCCGAATATTACTCAGAATTTCGGTTATGCCGGTGCTGAGGAATAGTTTTAACCTTATATATAATTAGCATTCTGCCGGGTCTGTAAAAAATACAGGTCCGGCAGAATGTTTTTCGGCGGAAATTGCTAAATTTACGAGATGAAAAACCACTGTTTCAAATGAAAACATTACTTACCGTTATCGCGTTGGCGTTGAGCGTGACGCAGTTTACTATGGCGGCTCAGGATACGCCGCAGGAAGATTCTAAATATATCTTGACTCCTAAGGCATCACCGGCACCACGTATTAATGGCGCGAAAGTGTATGGCGCAAGGCCAGGTGCAGATTTCTTGTACCGGATACCATGTACGGGAGAACGTCCTATGACATTCAGTGCAGAGGGACTGCCTAAGGGACTTAAATTGGATGCTGCTACTGGTATTATTACCGGAAAGGTGAAGAAAGCCGGAGAGTACCATGTAAAACTCAGAGCCTCCAACAGCATTGACAAAACCGAAAGAGACTTCCGCATCATCATAGGCGACAAAATTGCATTGACCCCTCCAATGGGCTGGAACTCATGGAATTGCTGGGGCAACAGCGTCAGCCAGGAGAAGGTGATGAGCTCGGCTCAGGCGATGCTGGACAAGGGGCTCGTGGATTACGGTTGGGCTTATATAAATATTGACGACGGTTGGCAGGGGCTTCGCGGCGGTAAGGAGAATGCGATTCAGCCGAACAGCAAGTTCCCGGATATGAAGAAGTTAGGCGATTTCCTCCATTCGAACGGTCTTAAATTCGGCATTTATTCCGGTCCGTGGGTGGCTACTTATGCCGGACATTGTGGTGAAAGCGCTGATACGCCTGACGGAAAATATGACTTCATCGAGAAAGGAATTTGCGATGAGTACCATAAGGTAGACCGCAGCCGCATGAAGAGAGATTCGTTGTGGTATTTTACGAAATATAAATTCGTGGATGTGGATGCCAGGCAGTGGGCTGAGTGGGGAGTGGACTATCTGAAGTATGACTGGAATCCTAATGATGAGTACAATGTCCGTATTATGGCTGAGGCACTTAGGGCTTCCGGCAGGGACATCGTCTATAGCCTTTCGAATAGTTCCAAGGTGGGAATGGCTTCGTATATTACCAAGTATGCCCAATGCTGGAGGACGACCGGAGATATCCGTGACAATTGGCCGAATATGTCCAAGATCGGATTCGGTCAGGACAAGTGGGCTTCGTTCAAGCGTCCGGGAAACTGGCCTGATGCAGACATGCTGGTTGTAGGCAAGGTCGGTTGGGGTCCATCTACACATGACAGTAAACTTACTGCTGATGAGCAGTATACGCATATTACTCTGTGGAGCATTCTCGGATCGCCTCTCCTTATAGGATGCGATATGGCAGAATTGGATGACTTTACCCTGAATCTTTTGTGCAACAGCGAGGTCATCGACGTGAATCAGGACGAACTCGGCTGGCAGGCTTCCAGAATTTATGGTGATGACAGCTATGCTACTTATTTGAAACCGTTGGCTGACGGAACTGTGGCGGTGGCCATGTTTAACTTGTCTTCCGAGCCGAAAAAGATAGGATTCATTCCGCGTTCACTTGGCGTAATCGGTTCTCAGGTCATAAGGGATCTCTGGCGTCAGAAAGATATCTGTACCTGCGGTTATCATGAGCGTTGGGAGACGGAAGTGGCGCCTCATGGTTGTGTATTCGTGAAGCTTACACCGGTGCAGAAGAACTTCGTTCCGGAGGGTTTCGACAAAAATATCAAGTAGTCGCCATAAAAATCGAAAATCTCTCTTTAGGTAATGATTTTTAGCATATTTAGGCATTTTTCTTTTGAAAGTAAAGAGAAATGCCTAAATTTATGCATTTTTAGGAATAAGTTAAGTCTTTTTTAAAGGATTACTTAAGACGTTTTACGAATTTGAAACACTTAAACTATTGAATATGCATAAGATCATAGAATGCGTGCCTAACTATAGTGAAGGCCGCAACAAAGAAGTTATCGACCAGATAGTGAAGGCTATCGCCGATACTAAAGTGAACACCGAAAGAGGTGAGGAAAGCGTTAAAGTTCTCGACGTGGATCCGGGTGAGGCTACCAACAGAACAGTCGTCACATTCGTAGGTTCTCCTGAGGCTGTTCTCGAGGCTGCATTCCAGGGCGAGAAGAAAGCTGCTGAACTTATCGACATGCGTACACATCACGGTGCACATCCTCGTTCAGGTGCTACCGACGTTCTCCCTCTCATTCCGGTTGCGGACACTACTCTCGAGGAATGTGCAGAGTGGGCAAGAGGTCTTGCAAAACGCATCTATGATGAACTCGGTATAGCATGCTACTGCTATGAGGCAGCAGCATTTACCCCTGAAAGAAAGAACCTTGCTGTTTGTAGAGCAGGTGAATATGAGGCTCTCCCTGAGAAAGTTTCTGATCCTGCACGCAAACCTGATTTCGGCCCTGGCGTATACAATGAAACAGTGGCCAAGTCTGGTGCTACCAATGTCGGAGCAAGAGATTTCCTTATCGCTGTCAACTTTAACTTGAATACCACATCTACCCGTCGAGCCACCGCTGTCGCTTTCGATGTACGTGAAAAAGGACGTCAGGCAAGAGAAGGCGGAAACCCTGCAGGCAAGATCCTCAAAGATGAGAACGGAAAAGCCATCTGGATCCCTGGAACACTTAAAGGCTGCAAGGCTATCGGCTGGTTCATCGAGGAATACGGTATTGCTCAGGTATCTATGAACATTACCGATATGAACACCACTCCGCTTCACGTTGCATTCGAGGAAGTTTGCAGAGCTGCTGCAGCACGTGGTCTTAGAGTTACCGGAACAGAAATCGTCGGACTTATCCCTAAGCGCGTCCTCATCGAGGCAGGTAAATTCTATCTCGCAAAACAGGAGCGTTCACTCGGAATTCCTGAGGACGAAATCATAAAGATAGCTGTCAAATCTATGGGCCTCAGCGACCTTAAGCCGTTCAACCCACGTGAGAAAGTCATCGAATTCCTTATGGAAGACGAGGCCGAGACAGCTAAACGTGAGAAACTTATCAGAATGACCCTCACCGGATTTGCACGCGAGACCGCTTCTGAGTCTGCTGCACCTGGCGGCGGATCAGTATCTGCATACATGGGAGCACTCGCAGCTGCCCTCGGAACCATGGTTGCAAACCTTTCTGCACACAAACGCGGCTGGGATGCAAGATGGAAAGAATTCTCAGACGTCGCTGAAAAGGGTAACGATGTGATGGAGCGCCTCTTGAAACTCGTAGATGAGGACACCGCCGCATTCGCACGCATCATGGACGTATTCGCTATGCCTAAGGGCTCAGACGAGGAGAAAGCCGCACGCGCAGAGGCTATGGAAAAAGCTACACTCTACGCTACCCAGGTTCCGCTCAGAACCATGAAGACCGCTCTCGAGGCTATGCCTGTAGCCCTCGCGATGGCCAAGGAAGGCAACCCGGCTTCCGCATCCGATGCCGGTGTGGGTGCTATCGCCGCACTCGCCGCTGTTCGCGGAGCCCAGCTTAATGTCAGGATCAATGCTGCCGGTCTCGAGGATCGCGCCATGGCTGAGAAACTGATCGCAGAGGCTGCTGAAATAGCAAAAGAAGCAGCAGCTATGGAAGCTGAAATTCTTGTAGCCGTTAACAACAACATTGACAAATAACAGAATCCTATATGAAAAGCTTTAAGGAACAGATACTTGAGGGCATCCCTTCAGAGTTGCCTGCAAAGAAGCCGTATGATCCGGCCATCAACCACGCACCTAAGAGAAAAGATATCCTCACACCTGAGGAGAAAGTGCTTGCCATAAAGAATGCACTCAGATATTTCCCTGTAAAATTCCATGAGGAACTCGCAGAGGAGTTTGCACAGGAACTTCATGATTACGGCAGAATCTACATGTACAGATTCCGCCCTGATTATGAGATGTATGCACGTCCTATCGAGGAGTATCCTGCGAAGAGCCATCAGGCTGCAGCTATCATGGGCATGATCCAGAATAACTTGGACCCACGTGTTGCACAGCATCCTCATGAGCTTATCGTTTATGGCGGAAACGGCGCTATCTTCCAGAACTGGGCACAGTATCGTCTCACTATGAAGTATCTCGCTGAGATGACTGATGAGCAGACACTTGCCATGTATTCAGGTCACCCTATGGGACTCTATCCGAGCCACAAGGACGCTCCACGTGTCGTTGTAACTAACGGTATGGTTATTCCTAACTACTCTAAACAGGATGACTGGGAGAGATTCAACGCCCTCGGCGTATCTCAGTATGGCCAGATGACTGCAGGTTCTTATATGTATATCGGACCTCAGGGTATCGTTCACGGAACTACCATCACTGTTATGAACGCAGCTCGTAAACAGCTGAAAGCCAAAGGCATTGACGGAAGCCGTGAGAATATGAAAGGCATGCTTTTCGTAACAGCCGGCCTCGGCGGCATGTCAGGCGCTCAGCCTAAGGCTGGTGTCATCGCAGGTGTGGTCAGCGTCATCGCGGAGATTAACCCGCTCGCAGCCCGCAAGAGACACGAGCAGGGTTGGGTAGACGAACTTCATGATAACTTGGATGAGCTCATCCCTCGTATCCGCAAGGCTATGGAAGGAAAGGAAGTCGTTTCCCTCGCTTACGTAGGAAACGTTGTTGACTTGTGGGAAAGACTTGCGGCTGAGGATATTCACGTGGATCTCGGTTCAGACCAGACATCCCTCCATAACCCTTGGGCAGGCGGATATTATCCGGTAGGTTATTCTCTTGAGGAGTCCAAGAAGATGATGGCAGAGGAGCCGGAGCGTTTCAAAGCTTGCGTACAGGAATCTCTCCGTCGTCAGGTAGTTGCCATCAACAAATTGTCAGCTAAGGGAATGTACTTCTTCGATTACGGTAACGCATTCCTTCTCGAGTCTTCTCGTGCAGGTGCTGACATCATGGCTGAGAACGGCAAGTTCCGTTATCCTTCATACGTTCAGGATATCATGGGACCTCTCTATTTCGACTATGGTTTCGGTCCTTTCAGATGGGTCTGCATGTCAGAGAATCCGGAAGACCTCGCCAAGTCAGACGCTATCGCAGTCAAAGTTCTCGAGGAAGAGTCCAAGACCGCACCTGAGGAGATTCAGGGACAGCTCCATGATAATATTCATTGGATCGAAGAGGCAGGCCGCAACAAACTTGTCGTCGGTTCACAGGCCCGTATCCTTTATGCAGACAGCGAGGGCAGAACCAAGATCGCTCTTGCATTCAACGAGGCTATCCGCAAGGGTGAGATTACCGCTCCTATCGTTCTCGGTAGAGACCACCACGACGTTTCAGGAACAGACTCTCCATTCCGTGAGACTTCCAATATTTATGACGGTTCACAGTTCACAGCCGATATGGCTATCCAGAACGTTATCGGAGACTCATTCCGTGGCGCCACATGGGTATCTATCCACAATGGTGGCGGCGTAGGCTGGGGCGAAGTTATCAACGGCGGCTTCGGTATGGTAATCGATGGCTCTGCTGATTCTGACAGACATATCGCCAACATGCTCTTCTGGGATGTGAACAATGGTATTTCACGTCGCAGCTGGGCAAGGAACGAAGGCGCTATGCACGCAATCGCAAGAGAAATGGGACGTACACCGTCATGTGTAGTTACCATGCCTGTTATTGCTGATGACGATCTAATCCGTAAAGCATTGAACAAATAATAACACCGATAATGGCACAGCATATAATATCAAACGCTCATCTGACAATAGAGCGCGTAAAGGAAATCATTATAAACCACGAGACACTTGCTCTTTCTGAGGAATCTGCACAGGCTATCCTCAAATGTCGTAAGTATCTCGACAGCAAGATGGAAGATATCGGCCGTCCTGTATATGGCGTTACCACCGGTTTCGGTTCTCTCTGCAATATCACTATTCCTGAGGATGATCTTTCTCAGCTTCAGCATAACCTCGTGATGTCACATGCCTGCGGCACCGGCGATACTGTAAGACCTGAGATAGTGAAGATCATGCTTCTCTTGAAGATTCAGTCTCTCTCTTACGGACACTCAGGAGCGCAGCTCGTTACTGTCCAGAGACTTATCGATATGTTTAACAACGACGTGCTTCCTGTTGTCTATCAGCAGGGTTCACTCGGTGCGTCCGGAGACCTTGCTCCGCTGGCACACATGAGCCTCCCTCTTATCGGAATGGGCGAAGTTGTGTACAAAGGTGAAAGACGTGCATCTTCTGACGTTTGGAAAGAACTCGGATGGGAAACTATCCGTCTTCAGTCTAAGGAAGGACTTGCATTGCTGAACGGAACACAGTTCATGAGCGCACATGCAGTATGGTCGCTTATTAAGGCACATGTTCTTTCTCGTTGGGCAGACCAGATCGGTGCCATGTCACTAGAGGCATTCGACGGAAGAATCGAGCCTTTCTATCAGCTTACTCATCTTCTCCGTGCACACAAAGGACAGATCGAGACTGCTGAGGCTTTCATGAAACTTCTCGAAGGCAGTGAGTTCATCGCCAGACCTAAACAGCATGTTCAGGATCCATACTCATTCCGTTGTATTCCTCAGGTTCACGGAGCAGTCAAGGAGCAGATCCGCAAGGTTGAGGAAAGCATCGAGATCGAAATCAACAGTGCTACCGACAACCCTAACGTCTTCCCTGACGAGGATATGATCATCTCAGCAGGAAACTTCCACGGAGAGCCTATCGCTATTCCTATGGATACTCTTGCAATCGCTATGTCTGAACTTGCAAATATCTCAGAGAGACGTGTTTACAAACTTATCTCAGGACAGCGCGGCCTTCCTATGTTCTTGGTTGCAAAACCTGGTTTGAACAGCGGATTCATGATTCCTCAGTACACTGCAGCTTCAATTGTCAGCCAGAACAAGATGCTCTGCTGGCCTGCATCATGTGATTCTATCCCTTCATCACAGGGTCAGGAGGACCACGTAAGCATGGGCTCTAACTCTGCTACAAAACTTGTCAGAGTTATCGACAACGTGGAGACAGTACTCGCCATCGAAATCTTCAATTCAGCACAGGCTCTCGACTTCCGCCGTCCAGGCAAGTCATCTGCCCTCATTGAGAAGATGTTCGCGGATTACCGTAAGGTGGTTCCGTTCCTGGATGTGGACACATACATGCATCCTCTCATCATGAAGAGTATCGACTTCCTCAGAGATGAGTCTAATCTTGCCATATAATCTCTGGCATGAAGACATTGATAAAAAATATCCGGAGCATCATCGGAATCACCGAGCCTGGCACCTTGCGCAAATGCGGGAAGGCCATGTCAGAGGTAGGAACCCTCGATGATGCCTGGGTTCTCATCGACGATGAGCGCATCGAAGATTTCGGCAGCATGTCGTGTTGCCCGGAGTCGGAGGGTGCGAAAGTTATCGACGCGGACGGCGGCATGGTTATGCCGTCGTTTTGCGATTCACATACCCATATAGTGTTTGCAGGCAGTAGAGAGCGTGAATTTCTCGATAAAATCGAAGGACTTTCTTATGCTGAAATCGCTGCCCATGGCGGTGGAATCCTTAATTCTGCCGACCTTCTGCACAACACTTCTGAGGACGAACTCTATACTCAGGCTATGGCCAGGGTAAACGAAATGATAGCCAAGGGAACCGGTGCCATCGAAATCAAGAGCGGCTACGGTCTGACCTTGGAAGATGAAATCAAGATTCTCCGTGTCATCAAGCGCATACGCGAGACATCTCCTGCCATAATCAGGGCCACATTCCTCGGCGCTCATGCAGTCGGACGTGCATTTGCAGGACGTCAGGGTGACTATGTGGAGCATGTCTGCAAAGATATGATACCTGCCGTGGCTGCTGAGAAACTGGCCGATTTCGTGGATGTGTTCTGTGAAGAAGGCTTCTTTACACAGGAAGAGACTGACAAGCTTCTCACGGAAGGGGAGCGTCACGGTCTTCGCGTGAAACTCCATGCTAATCAGCTGGCGGTTTCAGGAGGCGTACAGGTGGGCGTTAAACATCACGCTCTGTCTGTCGATCACCTCGAAAGCACCACTGACGAGGAGGTCCGAGTGTTGGGAGGCGTGCCTGCCGGGTCGCAAGGTGTTGCTGATCCAGTTGTTACGATGCCGACCATCCTCCCGGGCGCATCATTCTTCCTGCGCATGCAGTACGGTCGTGCCAATGATTTTATCAATGCCGGTCTGCCTGTTGCTTTGGCTTCAGATTATAATCCGGGTTCTTCACCTTGTGGGGACATGAGGTTTGTAATGGCTCTGGGTTGTATTCAGATGAGGATGACTCCTGTCCAGTCGTTCAACGCATGTACGCTTAACAGTGCATATGCTATGGGTGTAAGTGATATTGCAGGTTCTGTCGAAAGAGGTAAGTTGGCGAACCTCATAATCACGCGCAGGGTGCCTTCTCTTAACTGGATTCCATATTGCTACGGAACACCGTTTATAAGCAAAATTTTCCTTCGTGGTAAGGAAATGAAAGGAAATGAATAAAAAATTTCTTAATTTTGCACATTATGAACACAAATTACAACAAGGAACTTACTCCTGAACTAAAGGAGAAACTCTCCAAAATCAAACATATAGCACTGGACATGGACGGAACCATCTATATGGGGAGCAACATTTTTCCGTTCACCATCGGTTTTTTGGAAGATATGACCAAGGCCGGTGTAGGATATTCATTCTTGACTAACAATCCTACCAAATCGGTTGCGGACTATCTTCATAAGCTTGAAGGAATGGGTATTCATGCTGATGAGGGCAATATGTATACTACATCATTGGCAGCTATCGATTATATTAAGGAGACTTATCCGAAAGCGAAGAGGCTTTTCATGGTCGGAACTTCGAGCATGATCAGCCAATTCGAAAAGGCAGGATTTGAAAGTTGCACTGACAGTCCTGACGATGTCCCTGATGTTCTTGTTGTAGCCTTCGATACTACATTGACATATTCCAAGCTTTGCCGTGCCGCATGGTGGGCAAGCCAGGGAATTCCTTATATCGCCACTAATCCTGACCGTGTATGTCCTACGGACCAGAGAACTGTTCTCGTGGATTGCGGATCTCTTCAGAAGTGCATCGAGCATGCTACCGGCCGTAAACCGGACATCGTGCTTGGCAAACCGGATCCTACGATGCTGGACGGCATCATGCACAGACATGGTCTGAAACCTGAGGAGATAGCCATGGTAGGGGACAGAATCTATACTGATACCGCGATGGCGCATAATGCAGGTGCGGTAGGCGTTTTGGTGCTTTCAGGAGAAACTACCATCGAAACAGCCCTGAAAGTAGCTGAAGATGCGAAAGTTAACCCTGCGCCGGAGTTCTTCCCGCCAGATGTGATAGCGAGGGATATCCGTGAATTGGGAGACCTTATTATAGAAGCGAGAAAATAATAATTGATATTTTTTCAGGCAAACTATTGCATTGTAAAAAAGTTTTGCTAACTTTGCAATCCTAAACATGGTGAGCGTAGTTCAGTTGGTAGAGCGCCAGATTGTGGTTCTGGTTGTCGTGGGTTCGAGCCCCACCGTTCACCCTTCAAAAGAGGTCGGATTTAAATCCGGCCTCTTTTGTTTTGCAGTTGCGAGTAAAATGCTATATTTGTAGTTTGAACATGATAATAGAAAACGTTTAAACTTTGAAGAATATGAAAAACTTCTTTATCACATTGTTGCTCGCCATCCTTCCGATGACGGCATTTGCTCAGCTTCCATCTGTGACAGTGGAGAATGTCAAGGGTGAGAGAGTGAATACGGCTACTATCGCCGACAAGAAAACTCCGGCTATAATCTCTTTCTGGTCAGTTACTTGCAAGCCTTGTATTACAGAGCTTGACGCCATATGCGACGTTCTCGACGACTGGAAGGAAGAGGTGAATTTCAGAGTTGTGGCTATCTCTACAGATGATACCAGATTCCTCGGTAAGGCTAAAGCTCTCGTACAGGGACATGGCTGGACTGATTTCGTGACTTTGTTCGACAAAAACCAGGAATTCATGCGCGCGATGAACGTCAGCGTAACTCCTCAGGTTTTCGTAGTGGACAAGAATGGGAAAATAGTTTATTCACACACAGGATATACCCCGGGAAGTGAAAAAGAACTTCTTAAAGTTATAAAGAAAATCTCCGGCAAATGAAACAATTGATTTTAAGTGTCGCTATGATGTCGGCCGTTTTGGCCGGTAGTCAGGCATATGCTCAGGAACAGGAACATAAAGATAGCGAAAAGGGCTATGTTACAGGAAGTTTCGAGAGTAACTCTAACTACTATGTAAAAGATTCCAAAACCGGAGCAGAATACCCGGACGACCATTTCGGATCCAACAACTATCTGAAACTTGACTACTACAGGGGCAAGTTCTCTGCCGGTATTCAGGCTGAAGGTTACCTTCCTGCCATCGTAGGACATCCGGAAAATCTTAACAAGGTCAGACCTACGAACTTCTATGCGTCATGGACCGACGACAGTTTCTCCATTACTGCCGGTTCTTTTTACGACCAGTTCGGAAGCGGACTCCTGCTTAGGGCATGGGAAGATCGTGCGCTCGGCATAAATAATGCCTTGCTCGGTGCGAGATTTACTTATAACTATCAGAATTATATCAGGTTCAAGGCTATATGGGGCCAGCCGCGTTTCGGCATGGTCTACACTTCCACACAGGTCCGCGGTGCCGATTTGGCATTGTCCCTCTCCGATATGTTCCGCTGGGACAGCGCGCTCCTCTCGCTCGAAGGCTCAGCCCTGAGCAAGTACGAGAAATTCGCTGAAGGCGAGTCCCTCGAACTCCAGGAGGCCGGAATCAAACCTGCCACCAATGGTTATTCGCTTAGGGTCAATGCTGAAGTAGCAGGATTTTTCCTCAAGGGCGAATACGTAGGCAGCGGCAAGAAGCACTTCACAAATCCATATTACGCTACCGGAGAATCAAGCAAGCGTTACCTGAAGAAGGACGGAAATGCACAGCTCATCGAACTCGGATATAACGGATACGGTCTCGGCGTGAATGCTTCATTCCGTCGTCTCGAATGGATGGAGTCCAAAATCCAGAGCGGATCGAACCTCACTTCCAACCTCATGAACTATGTGCCTGGCATGTGTGCCCAGTATACATACCTGTTGTCTAACTTGCATCCATATTCTCCTGAAATAGGCAGAATTATCCCGGGTGCGTCCAACTTCATAAACAGCGGCGAAATCGGAGGACAGATCGACGTGTTCTACAACTTCCGCAAGCGCTCTGCCCTCGGTGGAAAGCGCGGCCTTAAGATTCACGGAAACTTCTCTACCTATTATACTATAGCTGAGGAAGGTACAGTGAAGGGAGGCACACTCCTCTACAGAAACTTCAACGTCGATGTGGAAAAGCGTTTCACCGGCAAATTCAAGGGACAGTTCCTCTACAGCCTGCAGGAGTATAATCCTACATATGGCATGGACGACGAGATGCTCGTTTCCAATATCTTCGTGGCAGACCTCCTCTACAAATGGTCAGATGACTTGTCTACCAGACTGGAACTCCAGTACTTGGCAAGCAAGGATGACTCCAAAGACTGGATGGCAGCTCTCCTGGAAGTTAACTTCGCGCCAAAATGGAGCGCATGGGGAAGCGATATGTACAACCATGGCGACTCCAAGACTCACTACTATAATGTGGGTCTCAGCTACACCAAGTCCAGAACCAGAGTCTCCCTCGGATATGGACGTTATCGCCAGGGATTCCTCTGCTCCGGAGGTGTATGTCGCGTGATGCCGGCTTATACCGGAGCTAACTTCTCTGTGCTCACCTCGTTCTGATGAACGATGCGTTCTTCGGAGAAACTATAGAAACAACTGTCAGCTATGACAATATGATCCATTAAGGATATTTCGAAGGTCCCTGCCGCCTTTTTCAGTGCGGCGGTCTGCTTCAGATCTGCGGAACCCGGATAAGGATTGCCGGACGGATGATTGTGAACAACGATCAGGCCGTCCGCTTTCTTTTCCAGTGCTTTACGCACCACCATATTAGTGTCGAATGTCGTGGAGGATAAGCCCCCGGTGGAGAGTTTCTCCTTGGCTATCACATAGTTGGACCTGTTTAAATATAGTATCCAACATTCTTCATGGTCGAGCCCCTTCAGCAGCGGGTGCATCATCGCATAAATCTGCGCAGGCCCGGTAATGGATGTTCTGGTCAATGTCGGTTCTTCAGCGCTGAACCGTCTGCCCAGTTCAAATGCGGCCATTATGGTCGCTGATTTGTCTTTCCCTATGCCCTTGGTCTCCATGAGAACTTCTCCTGACATCGCTGCAAGTCGTGTCAGACTTCCTGCCCTCGTCATCAGTTCTCTGGCCAGATCCAAAACATTTATCCCTCCTGAACCGGTCCTTAGCAATATTGCCAATAACTCCGTGTTGCTGAGCGCTCTCGCTCCTGCAGATATCAACCTTTCCCTCGGTCGCTCATCAGCATTGATTTCCATTATTTTCATGTCCGTCAGTTTTATTTGCCGCAAGTTATAAGATATTTCATACTAAAACAGGAAAAGTGGACCGACACCATGCAGAAATTGTTGTTTCTTAAATGAAAACTGCCTGCTATGCAAGAAAAAGACACTTTTTGTACACATATTTTATTCTGCTTGTTCAAGTCTTTCACTATATTTGCAAGGTAATATTGAATAAAAATCTATAATCGAATATGGCAAGAGAAATAAAGTTCTCTCTGGTTTACAGGGATATGTGGCAGTCTTCCGGCAAATATGTGCCGAGAGTAGACCAACTTGAAGAAGTTGCACCTGCCATCATTGACATGGGATGTTTCGACAGGGTCGAGACTAATGGAGGTGCTTTCGAGCAGGTTAACCTCCTTTTCGGTGAGAATCCGAATGTAGCCGTAAGACGTTGGACAGCACCTTTTCATAAGGTGGGAATCCAGACCCATATGTTGGAGCGTGGTCTTAATGCGCTGAGAATGAACCCGGTGCCTGCGGATGTTCGTGAACTTATGTACAAGGTGAAGAAAGCGCAGGGCACAGATATCGCCAGATCTTTCTGCGGACTTAATGATCATAGAAACCTCAGGCTTTCAGTAGAGTATGCTAAGAAAGCTGGCATGATCTCACAGGTAGCTCTCTCCATCACCCACTCTCCGGTACATACCGTGGAGTATTATATGGGAATTGTGGATAAAGTCGTGGAATATGGTTGCGATGAAATCTGTCTTAAAGATATGGCAGGTGTCGGAAGACCTACATTCCTTGCGGAATTGACAAGCTGCATAAAGAAGAAATATCCTCATATCGTAGTTCAGTATCACGGACATGCAGGTCCTGGTTTTTCACCTGCTTCTATGCTGGAGGTGGCACGTGCAGGTGCTGATTATCTGGATGTTGCGGTAGAACCTCTGTCTTGGGGCAAGATTCATCCGGACGTTATCACCATCCGTGAAATGATGCGTGCCGACGGCTTCCTCGTTAAGGATTTGAATATGGACGCCTACATGGAAGTGCGTCGTCTTACCCAGAAGTTTATCGATGACTTCCTCGGATATTGGATCAACCCTTCCAACAAACTTATGTCGTCCCTGCTCGTAGGCTGCGGTCTTCCGGGAGGAATGATGGGCTCCATGATGGCCGATCTTAAAGGCTTCCAGGCTGCCATCAATGCTGCCGAGCGTGCTCATGGACGTCCTGAAATCAGTTTGGATACATTGATGGTCAAGCTCTTCGATGAAGTCCAGTATGTATGGCCAAGACTTGGTTATCCTCCACTCGTGACACCGTTCAGCCAGTATGTGAAGAACACTTCGCTCATGAACCTGATGAACGTGCTCAACGGCAAACCGAGATGGACCACCATTGACAAAGACACTTGGAACATGATTCTCGGCCGCATGGGCCAGCTCCCTGGAAAACTTGCGCCTGAAATCATTGACCTGGCCAAAGAAAAGAACCTGGAATTCTATACCGGCAATCCTCAGGATATGTATCCGGACGAGCTCCCGAAATTCCGTCAGATGATGAAAGACGAAGGTTGGGACGAAGGTCAGGATCAGGAGGAACTCTTCGAATTTGCTATGCACGAGAGACAGTATCGCGACTATAAGAGCGGTGTTGCGAAGGAGAGATTCCGCGCTGAACTTAACGACCTCAAGGCTAAGGCTGGTGCGCCGATCAACGTGGTTCGTCCTGTCGTAGAGATGCCTAAGTTCGACGTCGAGGAGTATGCGAAGAAATATCCTCACGCTGTTCCTGTCCAGGCTCCTGCCAAGGGTCAGCTGATCTGGCAGTTGGATGTGGATGACGATTCTACCGCGCCTATTGCCGGTACTGAGGTTAAGGCCGGAAAGGCTATGGGATATGTCCAGACCTATTACGGCATGGAAGATCTCATTCCGGCTGTCGACGGAAGGGTAGTGGCCGTTACCGGAAAGCAGGGTGAGAATGTCGCCAAGGGTGAGATCGTCGCCTTCGTTGAGGGAACTGCCGATTCTGCTGAGAATTAACCGCTTGCGACGGTTTGAATACAAATGAGGGCTGCACCCGTAAAGGATGCGGCCCTCGTTTTAGTTCCCCCACGCCTGCTGATGGTTTATGTCAATGCTACCTCACAGACGATGTTTTATTAGGCTTGCAGGTAATCTGTATGTCGATGTTTGTGACTTTGTATCCCCGGAATCTTTTCTTTCCAAGTTTTGCGTAAATCATATCTGTAAGTTCGTCATCTATGACGTCCTTGAAAGTGTTGTTCACGATGTCATAGAGATGCATATGCCTGAAGTTGTTCACATCGAAGTACATCTTGCTGTTTGCGCTCATCCTGTGATGGTAGATTCCAAGCAATGCCAACTGGGACAGGATGTTATATACGGAAGCGACAGTGACGTTAGTCGTCCCGTCCTTGCCGATTTCTTCGGCGACCATGTCTGCAGATGCGTGACCAAGGGCGAGCATGGCTTTATGTACAGCGACTCTCTGACGTGTAGCTTTCAAGTCGTGTTTCTTCAGAAGCTCTTTGAATTCTTCTAAAGATGGTGCTGAGTGCGCCTGTTTTGTCATTCTGTTTTCATTATAGTTTGGATAGCAAATATACTCTTTTTTCGTTATATTTGCATCTCAGTTAAAAGAATAATGAAATGGAAAAAATACAGTGTCTTGTAATTGGTTCAGGCCCTGCAGGTTATACAACTGCAATTTATACCGGCAGAGCAGGAATCGGGACTATACTTTATGAGGGAATGGAGCCTGGAGGACAGCTCACAACTACGACCATGGTGGAGAACTATCCCGGTTTTTCCAATGGCGTGGATGCCAATATGCTGATGTCTGAGATGAAAGGTCAGGCTGCCAGATTCGGAGCAGATATCCGTAGCGGCCGCATTGACTCTATCGACCTTTCTTCCCGTCCTTTCAAGGCAAAGGATGATTCCGGAAGGGAATTGGAGGCAGAGACTGTAGTGATTGCGACAGGTGCTACAGCCAAATACCTCGGACTTCCGTCTGAACAGAAATTCAAAGGCCTCGGCGTGTCTGCTTGTGCCACTTGTGACGGTTTCTTCTACAGAAAGAAAGATGTCGCTGTGGTCGGTGGCGGTGACACTGCCTGCGAAGAGGCTACCTATTTGGCAACCATCTGCAAAAAGGTCTATATGATCGTAAGGCGTGACGTGTTCAGAGCGTCTGCCGCCATGCAGGAGCGCGTGAAGAATACTCCGAATATCGAAATCCTCTGGAATTGCAACACTCAGGAAGTGCTTGGTGACGAGTATGGTGTGACCGGTGCAAGACTCATCAGAAAAGATGGTACTGTTTTTGATATCAAGATCGACGGATTTTTCCTCGGCATAGGCCATCATCCGAATTCTGACTTGTTTAAGGAATGGGTTCCTGTGGACGAAAACGGCTATATCATTACGGAAGGCAAGACTTCAGCTACTGCTGTAGAAGGAGTTTTCGCTGCCGGCGATGTTCAGGATACGCTTTATAGACAGGCGATTACTGCTGCCGCTTCCGGATGTAGTGCTGCGCTCGATGTGAAGAAGTTCCTGGATACTCATATTATTTAACGAACATGAAATTTTTCAAAACCGCAATTTTGGGCGCAGCCGCGATAATGGCGACGTTCTCGTGTAAATCACAATTCGACGCTCTCGTCGCAGGAAACGACGTGGACGCCAAATACAAGGCAGCGTTCGAGTATTTCAATAAAGGCAAATACCAGAAGGCTGCAACTTTGTTTGAGTCAATGTCCGTACTCACTGATGGTACTGAACGTGATGATACAGTGCAATATTACTGGGGACTGAGCAATTACCGCTTCAAGGACTATATCACGGCTGAGACCAACTTTACGAAGTTTGTGACTAATTTCCCGAGAAGTCCGTTTGCTGAAGAGGCGCGTTTCCTCAGAATCGATTGCCTTTACAGGTCTACTTACAGATATGAGCTGGACCAGAATCCTACCAGAATTGCAATCGGTGCCATTCAGGAGTATCAGAAGGATTATGGCTATAATGAGCATAAGGAAGAGTGTGCCGCGATGTTGAAAGACTTGAACGAAAGATTGGATCGTAAAGCTTATGAGGCTGCACGTCTTTACTATAACATGGAAGACTACAAGGCCGCCAGAGTCGCTTTCAGAAATATCTTGAAGGACAACTCGGACAACATATACAGAGAGGATATTCTCTATTATATCGCTAAGTCTTCATATAAGTATGCTCAGCTCAGTGTGGCTTCCAAGCAGAAAGAGAGATATATGACTTTCGTGGATGATTACCTTAACTTCATCGGTGAAATTCAGGAGTCTCCGTACACAAGAGAGTTGAAACTTCTCTATGCCAAGGCGCAGAAAGCTTTAGGAAAGTATTCAGGTACTGATGCTGATATCGACTATAAGGAGAAAGATTTCGAGAAACAGCGCAAACTGGATAAAAAGAAAGAGACGACTCAGATTAAGTAATCATTAAAAAATAATGAAACCAGGCTTTCCCGGCTGTCGTATATAAGATAAAAGGGTAAATTATTTTTAAATTATTATGGATAAGAAGAACGTACCTCAGAACACGATTACAAGAGATATCAAATATCTTGCAGCTCCTACAGGAAATATTTATGAATCAGTGGTGATTCTTTATAAGAGAGCAAACCAGATCGCGTTGGCTGAGAAGAAGGAACTTAACAAGAAACTTGAAGACTTCAAGAATGACCGTGATTCCATGGATGAAGTTTTCGAGAACAGAGAGCAGATCGAGATCTCAAAGTTCTATGAAAGACAGCCTAAACCTGTGCTCATCGCTATTTCAGAATTTGAAAACAATGAGTTGACTTACAGAAGGGCTGGCCAGGAAAACGAAAATACAGAAGAAAATTCTGCGGAAGGTAAGTCTTCCAAGTAAAATATGCTGAAGTCCCTTCATATACGGAACTACGTTTTGATAGACTCGCTGGAGATAGATTTTCCGGCGGGTTTAGTCATTATTACGGGTCAGACCGGTGCCGGAAAGTCCATTATTCTCGGAGCCTTGTCTCTTTTGCTCGGTGAAAAGGCAGATGTGACCGCTATCGGTTCCGAAGGGGATTCTTGTGTAGTAGAGGCCGAGTTTTCCATCAAGGATGAAACGGGGGCAGTCTCCGCATTGTTGGAAACTAACGGTATAGACTTCGACCCGGAGGAGGGGACTCTGATAATCCGTAGAGTACTGAATAAATCCGGAAGGTCGAGGGCTTTTGTAAATGATTGTCCTGCGCAGCTTAAAGTGCTGTCTGCGCTTTCTTCCAGACTGCTGGACATTCACTCTCAGCATGAGACGATGTTGCTCAGAGACAAATCTTTCCAGATGTCTATGCTGGACCACTTTGCCGGCGATCAGGAAGTCTTGGCTGAGTATAAAAAATCTTGGCATCATCTCGCTGAATTGAAGAAAGAATACGATGATGTAGTTTCATCTCTGAAAAAAGCTCGTGCTGAACAGGACTATAACCAGTCTCTTTTCGAGCAGTTGGATGCTGCGAAACTGCAGGATGGGGAGTTGGAATCTCTCGAAGCCGAGCAGAAGCAGCTTGCCAATGCTGAAGAGATAAAAGGTACACTTGTTCAGGTAGAAAATCTTTTTTCCCCTCAGGATGATGATTCGCATATGACCCTGGATCAGATGCTTAAGGAGTCGTCCAGAGCGCTGGAAAAGATATCGTCTTATCTTCCGTCCGTGAGCCCTCTGGCAGAACGTATCGACGCTTCCCGTTTGGAACTGGATGATATCCTTTCTGAAATCAGCTCGTTGGAGTCTTCTGTGGAAATCTCCGATGACCGTCTTCAGGAAGTGGAAGATCGTCTTTCCTTACTTTATGGCTTGTTGAAAAAACATTCGGCTACCACAATAGCTGAACTTATACAATTACGAGACACGCTATCTGATTCATTGGCAGATACTTCCGTCTTGGAAGAAAGATGCTCCGCGTTGAAAAACGGCATTGACAAAGCCGAAAAAGAACTCGCTGAAGCGGCGAAAGCCCTTCATGCTGTGCGCGCGAAAGCGATTCCTGCATTTTCGAAGTCTATCTGCGATTCTATCCGTTCCCTCGAACTGGAGCGGGCGGTCTTCGATGTGGAACTTTCGTCCGTCGAGCCTGGTCCGGAGGGTGCTGATTCCATTCTTTTCCGTTTTTCTTCTACTGGAAAGAATCCTATAGACGTCGCACGATGTGCATCCGGAGGTGAAATGTCGCGTATCATGCTGTGTCTCAAATCTCTAATGGCCCGTTATACCAATATGCCTACTATGGTGTTCGATGAAATCGACACAGGTGTTTCAGGTAGTGTGGCTGATAAAATGGGTTCCATGATTTGCTCAATGGGTGATTACATGCAGGTTTTCGCTATCACTCATCTGCCTCAAGTTGCAGCTAAAGGTGAAGCTCATTATGTTGTCACTAAAGAGTTTTCAGGCGATAAAGCTATTACTTCCATTAAGCGTGTTAATGGAAAGGAGAGAGTTATGGAAGTGGCTAGGATATTGAGTGGGGCGGAGGTTACGACCGCCGCTATCGCAAACGCCGAGTCTTTGCTTGGATTTTCGGTATAAATCGCTCTTCTCATCAGTCGAGTACGCCCAGTACACTCCTTCTTCGAATACCGATTTCTCCTCGAAAATCGGCTCACCTGCAAAGTTCCGTGTTTAAGTTAGGGATTGTCGTTTTTTGTTTTTGTTTTGACCGAAGCAGCCGACTGATCCCATCCATTTCTACGTTCGGGTCACCAAATT
>OBKS01000381.1_pt1 | contig 45367 bp, 45 predicted proteins | sample 1517381 | NCBI WGS metagenome assembly OBKS01 (sample SAMN04571686, study PRJEB22368) | human gut metagenome | biome: human gut; material: stool | host: Homo sapiens | place: Luxembourg | collected 2012-08-03 | reverse complement strand
AACGCCGATGGTAGTACATTTAGTTGTGCGAGAGTAGGAAGCTGCCAAGCTATCTTTCAATTTAATTAATGGAGGTTTAGCTCAGTTGGGAGAGCATCTGCCTTACAAGCAGAGGGTCAGCGGTTCGAGCCCGTTAACCTCCACCATTTTATATTATTAAATTTGCCGAAATAGCTCAATTGGTAGAGCAACTGACTTGTAATCAGTAGGTTGTGGGTTCAAGTCCTATTTTCGGCACCATCTTGTCCCGTTAGCTCAGCTGGTAGAGCACTTGACTTTTAATCAAGGGGTCAGCGGTTCGAATCTGCTACGGGACACCAACTTTTTATTTGATGCCTCGGTGGTGGAATAGGTAGACACGTGGGACTTAAAATCCCATGGCTGATGAAGCCGTGCCGGTTCGACTCCGGCCCGGGGTACCATTTTTTTGGGGCTATAGCTCAGCTGGGAGAGCGCCTGTTTTGCACGCAGGAGGTCAGCGGTTCGATCCCGCTTAGCTCCACCAGAATAACTTTTAATACTAAATAGATTCATTAGGAACATATGGCGGTGTGGCTCAGCTGGCTAGAGCAATCGGTTCATACCCGATAGGTCGGGGGTTCGAATCCCTCCGCCGCTACCATTTAAAGAACTGGACCCATAGCTCAGTTGGTTAGAGCTATCGGCTCATAACCGATCGGTCGTAGGTTCGAGTCCTACTGGGTCCACCATTTAGTAAAATTCATATTAATGACACGGAGAAATACCCAAGCCCGGTTGAAGGGATCGGTCTTGAAAACCGACAGGGGATGAAAGTCCCGCGGGGGTTCGAATCCCTCTTTCTCCGCCATTTATATCGCGGGGTGGAGCAGTCTGGTAGCTCGCCGGGCTCATAACCCGGAGGTCGTTGGTTCAAATCCTTCCCCCGCAACCAATTTTACGGTTCGGTGGTGTAGTGGTTAACATGCTAGTCTGTCACACTGGAGATCGCGGGTTCAAGTCCCGTCCGAACCGCCAGTTTTATTTTAATACTTGATTTTAAGAACTATCGAATAAATGTTAAATGGTTCGGTAGCTCAGCAGGTAGAGCACAGGACTGAAAATCCTGGTGTCGCGGGTTCGACCCCCGCCTGGACCACCATTTGAAGTTCATTAGAATTCAGGTATTCTATTAATTTTTAAAGAAATCACATGATTGTTTACGATTATGTGATTTTTTTGTTTAGGAAAATTTATTACGATACCTGGACTTCTTGGTCCTGTGTCGCAGAAGTTTTATTTGACTAAAAGAAAAAATAATATTATAATAACAGTTGTTATATATAACATATGTTATTTTAGGTGATACAATGGCGATAAAAAAGATTACATCAGAAGAAATTATTGAATCAGCTTTAAATTTTATTAAAGAAAAAGGATATGAAAATTTAAACGCTAGAAGCTTAGCTAGTCATTTAAAATGCTCAACCCAACCAATATATTTTCAGTTTCAAAATATGAATGATTTAAAACTTAATGTTTTAAAAAAAGCCAAGGAACATTATGAAACATATATTTTAACTAATTTAAAAAAAGAAAACACTCTTTTTATGGGATGCCTAAAGGGAATGATTAATTATGCAAAAGAATATAAAAACATCTTTTCTTTTATTTTTGAAAAGGATTATGTAAAAACGCCTGAAGAGGATAAATTTAACAAGCAAATTGTTGAGGGTATTATGAAGGCTGGAGGTTATTCTTTTGAAGATGCTCTTATGTTTTTTAATCAAAGCTGGATTTTCTCATATGGAATTGCCTGTGGTATTATTAACGGATATATGATGTTTTCAGATGAAGAGATTGATAGTCTTTTAAAGCATCAATTTGAAGCTTTAAAATTATATTATAAGAGGAATTAAATTATGAATAAAAATAGTTGTTAAAAATGTTTCTAAAGCATATAAAGATGTAAAAGCTTTAGATAATATAAATTTAGAAATTTTAGAAAATAAAATCACGGGGCTTTTAGGAACTAATGGTGCTGGGAAATCAACACTGATTAAAATTTTGACTGGTGAGATAAAACCTGATAATGGAACTATATTAATATTTGGCATTGATATAAAAAATATTGATGAAATAAGAAAAATAGTCAATGTATCTCCTCAAGAAAGTGCGATTATATCTAATTTAACAGTATATGAAAATTTAGAGTTTTTTGAGCATTTATATGGTATTAATGATGCTATGCTTATTGATGATATCATGATGCTATTTAATCTAAAAGAATTTAAAAATAAACGTTCTAAAACATTATCCGGAGGCTATAAGAAGCGCCTATCTATTGCAATTTCGCTTATAACAAGGCCTAGAATCCTTTTTCTTGATGAACCGACATTAGGTTAGATATTATTGCTAGACGCGATTTATGGCGCATTATAACGAAAATTAGTATGTCAACAACAATTGTTTTAACATCACATTATTTAGAAGAAATTGAATCCTTATGTGAAGATGTAATAATTTTGTCGAAGGGTCATGTTGCGTCAAAAGGAACTGTAAATGATATAAAAGAACTTTCAGGCTGTGATTCATTTGAGGACGCATTTGTTAAGATTGTAGGTGAAAGTGATGAAATATAGGGCTTTATTAAAGAAAACATTTTTTGAAATATTAAGAGATCCGGTTGTATACGTTTTTTGTGTATGTATGCCGATTCTAATGATTTTCCTTTTTGCAATAATAAATCATTATACAAATGGTACAACACAAATATTTGAAATGGAATCTCTTATTCCTGGTATAATTGTTTTTTCTTTTTCCTTTATCACGCTTACTTTTTCTTTAACTATTTCTAAGGATATGAAATCAGCTGTGTTAAGACGGATATATATAGCCCCCATTAAAACCCGACATATTTTAATTTGTTATTTAGTTGTTGGGATTGTTGGATCATTTATTCAAGAGATTTTGGCTATTTTAACGGGATTTATAGTATCTTTAATTTTAAAGACAACGTATTTTAATATTATAAGTGCTTTTATGTTGATACTTGTGAATATTCCTATTTCATTAATTTTTATTTTTTTAGGTATTATACTTGGAATGTTACTAAGTGATACTGCTGCACCTGGTGTTTCATCAATATTAATTTCAGCATCAGGAATACTGGGTGGTGCTTGGATGCCTATTGAATCTATGGGTGGATTTATGATTGCATCAAGCTTTTTACCCTTTTATCCTGCAGTATATTTAGGACGCTTTGCAACAGGCGCTAAAACGGTATTTAATGAGCCTTACAATTTTAATTCTAGCAATTGGTATTACTTATTGGTACTTATTTTATATATGATAATTTTAGGTTTCCTAGCTAGTATAATTACACAAAAAAAGCGATAAATATTCAGTATAAAATTGGTGAAAATTAAAAACAGAAGAAAAAAATAAGTTTTTGGTTAGGTGATTACTTAACCTTTTTTATTGATTTTACGTTAAATTTAATTTGATTACACTATTTGAAAACGTTTTCATACGAGAAAATGCAAAAAAAATTAAAAAAAATCGCATTTTTCGCCTCTTTATTATAATGGAGGTGTAAAAATGAAAAAAATAAAAAAGATTTTATTTTCATTAGCTGCAGGGGTTATTGTTTCACTTCAAGCTTTAAATGCTTCTGCAGAAGGATTTACAAAGCTTGATATTGGTGTTGGAAAAACAATAATATCCTATAGTGACATTAATTATGGTCAGTATGAAGATGGTGATTATTTTGTCAGAACAACTGGTGCATATCCTATCAAAAAGGATGAGATATTTGTTATCTATGGTTCACAAAATTTTATTGGTAATTTTAATGATGTATTACCAGTTAGTTATACAATGTATTATGATGACTGCCCATCAGAGGATTTAACGACAAACTGGCAATTAGGTGGATGGTATGCAAGAGCATATATTCAAAACAATTCAGGCAAGGATGGTTATGTTGAAATTACTGATTTTGGAGTTCCTAAAGGAATGCTGTCTGATGAGGTTGTTGAAGAACTAGATATGCGTCGTGTTTCACAGCTTGATGAATGTAATTTTGATGGCTTTTCAGCTTTTGCAGGAACTTCTGAATATTATACAACAGATAAAAGCTATACTTTAGTTACTTCAAATGAGGTTGAATTAACAAAAGAAAAAGTTATCGAAAATTTTTATTGTGTTGATAATGGAATGATTATAAGAGATATTACAGTCACAGATTGGAATTATGAACAAAAGGCTGGTAATTATTATGCTAATATTTTTGCAAGAGATCGTTCAGGAAACTATAAAGAATATAAGCTTAATATTATGGTTTATGAAAAAAGAGATGCTCAAATTCTAGGACCAGACGAATGTTATATATATTTATCACAAATAGGTAATTTTGATATTAATCGAATCTTAGATGAGTATAGTGGTGATTATTATAATCAATCATATGAATTGGCAATGAGTGATGATGATATTAATTTAATCTATAACAGGATGAGCTATCCAAATAGCTTCAATGTTGAAATTGAATGTGAATTTGAAACAGGTGACGTTATATATAAAACAATTACGATAAATATTATTGATGATATTCCACCTGAGCTATTTGTAAAAAAGACCGTTTATTTAACCGAAGAGTTAAGTAAAATGACAAATGATGAAATTATTATTATGGTTATGCAAGCACTTCGTGAACAAGGTGTAGAAGCAAGTAGTGTGTTACTTTCTGATGAGGCGAGTATCCCAACGGAAGAAGGAGAATATAAGCTTGATTTCACCTATGTTGTGGAGGGGGAAACTAAAAATGGTGTCTTAAATTTGAATGTTATTGATTCTAAAAAAATAGAACCTGTTTCAAAGACAATTCTTACAGCTTCAAGCATTACAAGAGGCTTTGACAGTAACGAGCTTTTAAAATTGATTGGAGACAAGCTCTTAAATAAAGGTATTTCTTATGATAATCTTAAAATAACCTCAGATTTAAATAAGATTCCATCATCTGCTGGTGATTACAATATTTCATTTAGTTATGATAGTGATGGTATTGAAAAAGAAGGAGATCTTCATTTAACCCTTGAGGATGCTAAAGAAAGCGATGGTATAAATCCTATATTCTTCATTATTGGCGGAGTCGCTTTAGCTGGTCTTTCTATATTTGCTTTTGTTAAGGCTAAGAAGCGTCGTCGTGTCTAGCACTTTTAATTAATTTATGCTATAATCACCTTATCTTTAGGTAAGGTGATTTTTATGTTTAATGATACTATTTGTGCGATTGCAACTCCTTATGGTGTAGGAGCAATTTCAGTAATTAGAGTTAGTGGAGATGATGCCATTTTTATTGTAAATAAAGTGTTTAAAGGAAAAAGCTTAGAAGAAGCTAAGCCTAATACTATTCATTATGGGTATATAATTGATGGAAAAGACATAATTGATGAGGTAATGGTTTCTGTATTTCACGCACCTAAGTCATTTACGGGTGAAAATTCATGTGAAATAAGCTGTCATGGTGGTATTTATAATACTAATAGAGTACTTGAGGTAATTTTGAAAAATGGTGCTAGAATGGCTGAACCAGGTGAATACTCTAAAAGAGCTTTTTTAAATGGTCGAATTGACCTTGCACAATCAGAAGCGATTATGGATATAATTAGCTCATCAAATGAATTAGCCTTGAAAGCTTCAATTCATTCGCTTCGTAAGGGTACAACAAATCTTATTAAAGCTTTAAGAGAAAAGCTTTTAGATTTAATTGCTAAAATAGAAGTAAATATTGATTATCCAGAATATGATGATGCAGTGGTTATGACAGATGAAATTATTGAACCTGTCGTAAAAGATTTAATTACTGAAATGAAGGATATTTTAAAGCATTCACGTTTAGGTGTTATGGCTGTTAACGGAGTTAAGACTGCTATTGTAGGTCGTCCTAATGTTGGAAAGTCATCGCTATTAAATATGCTTCTTGAAGAGGATAAGGCTATTGTTACTGATATAGCTGGTACAACAAGAGATATTATCGAAGGTGAGTTAACCCTTGGAAATGTGACCTTGAAGCTCGTTGATACAGCTGGTATTAGAAAAAGTACGGATGTTGTGGAAAAGATTGGTATTGAGCGTTCTAAGAAGGCTATTGATGAATGTGAGGTATGTCTTTTAGTGTTAGATTCATCACACCCTTTAGAGGAAGAGGACAAGGAGCTTTTAAAGCTAACCGAGTCTAAACAAAGAATCATTATTTTTAACAAAACGGATTTACCAAGAAAAATTAATTTAGATATACCACATATAGATATTTCGGCTCTTCATTCTGAGGGAATAGCTTTGCTTGAGACGGCTTTATTAGATATAACTAAAATAAATGAATTTAATGCTAATGATAATAATTATCTGTCAAATACAAGACATGTGGCATTAATGAGTAAAGCTTTAGATTCTTTAAAATCAGCATATAATGCATGCCTAAATCACATTGATGTTGATATGATTGAAATTGATATTAAGGATGCTTGGTATAAGCTTGGAAGTATTATTGGGGAGGAATCACCAGAATTATTAATTAATGAGTTATTTTCTAAATTTTGCTTAGGTAAATAAATTTCCGTAAAATTTGCAATTGCATTGTAGAAAATACGTAAATATGATTGCAAATTTTAAAAAATAGGTTTTTTTATGATAAAAAGAAATATTGAATTTGTTATTGAAGATACAATTAAGCACTATCCAATAACCTTACTAACAGGTCCTAGAGCTATTGGCAAATATACTTTGCTATATAATGCATTTATAAATAAAGGCTATTCTTATGTTTCATTAGATGATTCATTAGAGCTCTCAGTTGCAATTATAGATCCTAAAACATTTTTAGAAATGCATCCTACTCCGCTTATAATAGATGAGGCTCAAAAGGCTCCAGAGCTTTTTCCTGAACTTGAAAAGATAGTAAATGAATCAAGACTCAAAAATGGGAATAAAAAAAGTAATGGATTATATATATTATCAGGATCTCAAAGACAAAAACTTTTAAATATATTGTAAGAGGATTTTTCCCTGTTTTATATGATGATTTGAATATGAAAACACAGTTGATTAGTTTTATTTGTATGATATGTTAAGGTTTAATTTAAATTTCTATATGAAATTAAATTAGACCTTTTTATTTTACACAGTATATTGTACAAATAGTTTTTTAAGAAAATAAATATAACTTAATGTACAAACTATTTGTGAATTGATGGATTTAGTAGATTTAATCTATAATAAAATTGTGTTAAGGCTTTAACAAAAAATAAATGGAGGATAAAAGATAAAAATGAAATGGAAAGTTAATATATATGACAAAATGGAGGATTATTTATAATGTTAAACGAGATGTATTATTTTAAAGAGGATAAAAGTGCTTTTTCAAAAAGATTTGAAGAATTAATGAAAAAAAATAATCTTAAATTAAATGACGTTGTAGAAATATTTGAAGAAAAAACAAAAACTAATAGTTATGAATTGATAAAGAAATGGCGATATGGAGAGAGATTACCTGATATAGAAAGTATTTCGATATTAGCAGGGATATTTCATACGACAATGGAGGATTTGTATCTATCAAATTCACATTTAAAAATAAAAAAAAATCGTTATTCTGATATTTTTAGCCTTGATGATGAAAGACTTGATTTATTAAACGATTTTTCAAAAGAGAGTATTAAAACAAAGCTGGAAATAAATAAGGATGACGGTATTAAGATACTTCAAGAACAAGCTGATTTTATCGAGGAAATTAATTATTTATTACAAAAGAAGTTGTTTTCATTTTTAACGAGTATTGAAGAAGCAAAATTAAGATGGTGTTTTAAATATTTTATTTTAGATAGAGATTATAAAAAAATAGAATATGATATCTTTTGGAATGAAATTAATAAAAACATGATTAATAAGATGGGAACTGCTTATAAATACAAGATATCATATAGCGATATGAAGGCAGAATATTTTGAATTTAAGAAAAAAATTATATTCGCGCCAAATTATAAATTTGTTTATAGTTATGATTTTTTAAATGACTTAAACGATGAGATGGTAATAAAAGCATATCTTGCTAGATATGATGAAGTATCATTAAATGTATTGTATACAGATTCTGATACAAGTCCAAAGGTGAAAGCAATTTTGAAAAATATGGGATGTAAAAAAATAAATGGATGTTTATTTGAAAGTGATATTTTGTCTAATATTGATAAAATGGATTATTTGGATTATTTAGGAAAAATTGACGAAAGGAGCAACGACTAAAATGCAGGAACAATTAAATCAAATTGAAGAGAAATTAATAAAATTAAACAATCAAACAAAAAAAGCATCAAAAGAATGGCGTTATATTTTGCTAGATTTGAATTTAAGAAATAAAACGATAGATGATTTAAAGGATATATTTGGCGTATCACAAACAGCAATAAATAAGTGGAAGAATGGAGAGCCAATTGCCAGAGATAAGAAAATTTTTCTTGCAAAAATGTTTGGTGTTACGCTAGATGAGTACTATGAAAATAAATGTGCAGACGATTTATATAATAGCTTGGTATATAATCTTGAACAAATTATTAATATCCAAGATTATAAAAATTTAACTTATTACGATTTAAAAAAATTATATGAAGCTAAGAATGAAATCAGTGAATACATTAACTTTGTATTATATGGCAAAGGTGATGAAAAATTAGCCGAAAATGAATTTGATTATCTTTGTCAAAAATTAAAAGCTAATTATGAGGATAATAATGTTAGAAGGGCTTTAAATTATAAGAATTTAATTATTTTAAAAGAACAAAATAATTTCAATGAATTTATATATCACACAATAGATTTAACAAGAATTGTTTTATTAAGTGAAAATATAAAAGGAATTTATTTGTTATTAAATAAAGAAGATTTAGATAATATATTAATGTTATATAATAAGCTTTCTAAAGAATATGCTACATTTGATAGTGATAAATTAGTCTTAGAAACATTATTATCTATGGGTGCATCAATAAACAAAAATAATAAATTAGAATATAAAATTACTTTTGATTTTTATAAAAAACAAATGGAACAAAAAATTATGAAAATAGTTGATATGGAGGAATAATAATGGCAAGCGTTACACAAAGAATAAGTGAGATTAAACAACCTAGGGGAGGATTTATTAAACCATCTGCATTTGAAAAAATTGAATATAATGATGGTTATGAAATGGAAAATGGAAATATTTCCCCAATTATTGTAGGTTTAGCAGTTGATTACTTATCAAGATTTATGATGTTGGTAAAGAAGGGTAATAAGGATTTAATATCGATACGAAAAAAATCATTTGAAATATCAATTAAAGGATATAAAAATAAGAAGCAATGTGTATCTAGAGATGAGATAAAAAATGATGAAAAATTAGGACTTGATATTGAATCGTTATTAGAGAATGTTAAAGGATTAGATGATGAATCAATTATTTCAGCCTGTAAGGCAACTACTTATGATGTTTGGTATCGAAATCCTTTAATGTCAGAGGAAGCTAAGAAGGCGATTGATACTAATCCTAATGAAGAAACAATTGAAAATATAAGAGTAATGGTAAAAAGAAGCTTAACTTTTTTTGAAAAGTATGGCCCTATTGTTAAAGATGGATTTACTTTTGATGGCGGTTATAGTAAAACAGTTGATGCAGGAGATGGAGACTTTTTAACAAAAGATACTTTATGGGATTTTAAGGTTAGTAAAAATAATTTAACAAGTAAGCATACATTACAACTTTTAATGTATTGGATTATGGGGCGGCATTCAAAGCAAAGTATTTTTAATTCTATTGAAAAAATAGGTGTTTATAATCCTAGAAAAAATGTGGTTTATTTGTATGATATGAATAAACTTGATCATGATGTCATTGAATTTGTCGAAAAAAATATAATTTGTTATAAGAAATAAGTATAATAAAAATATTTTTGTCCAGAGTGATGTAGATAGGTGTTTACCTTAGAATTAAAATGCTATCTACCTTAGATTTTAAAAAGCAAATAAAAGAGTCTTTGTGACTCTTTTATTATGTTTATATTAACTTATAACTGATTTTTAGGTTATTATCTTTAGCTTTTATATTAGCAACGCTTCCACAAATAATAGGAATTTGGGGCTTTAAATGACCAAAATCAGCATTGATTATAATTGGTACATTTAAGTCATTTAAAACATCTAAAACCGCATCATCCATTGTAAGTCCTATAAAATCAGTGTTATATTTAAGAGGACGTCCAAAGATAAAGCCTTTAGCATTTTCAAACCAACCACAGCGTTTCATTTGAAGTAATGCAAGCTTTAGATTCCATGCTTCAAGATCACAAGCTTCTAAAAACCAAATAATACCATCGTCCTTATATTTGGCATTAAATTCTTTAACTTTATCGTAGGGTGTTCCAATAATATATGTAAGACAATCGATACAACCACCAAGAAGACGACCTTCCATTTCAATTTTATTTTGATTTAAAACAAGCTTTTTAACAGTATCATAATTATAACCAACATAAGGATTATCTTCTGTTTTAAGGCTTTGAAGCTCAAAATGAGAATAACCTTTGAATTCAAGCTGTTTACCTTTTAATAAATCAATTACCTTTAAAAGACTTAAATCAAGCTTTGTTTGTCCAAATTCAGGTGCACATGGTCCATAAAGAGTTGCTACATCACATAAGGTTGTAAGAGTGAAGGTTAGGTTTGTGTTGTCAGAATATCCCATAAACCATTTAGGAGGACTATCTTTAATTAGATTAAAATCAATATCATCAAGGATTTCATTCATTAGATTTCCACCACCAACAGACATAAGAAGGTTAGTATTACTTAAATAGCTGTCCATAAATTCCTTGGCACATAGGAGGTTTGTATTTGAACGAAAGCCAATTGTATTAAAAATATTAGGTCCCTTGATGATATTAAAGCCCAAATCATTAAAATGATTTATTGCAAGCTTAAGCCTTGAATTATATGGCTCGGTTGTGCAACCAAAGCTTGGGGCTATAAGGGTTATATTATTTTCTTTTTTATTTAAAAACTGTGGATATTTCATTTTATCACCTAAAAAAATTATAACAATCAAATATTTGAATGTCAAATTGGTCTTTTTAAATACTTAAATAAATGGTATAATTGGCTCGGAAGGATTGATTTCATGTTACTAAAAAAAATATATAATTTTTATCATAAAAAAACAGAAAAAATAGTTGATGAATTAGATAAGGATTCACCTATTAAGGTTCAAGAAAGATATGATATAAAGCCTTATGATGATATAAAATATAATTTAATATATGCTCATGATGAATTACTTGTTGATGACGATAATATTATTATAGCTACTCGTAAATATAAAAAATGTTTAATTAAAATATGCTTAGTGCATAATTTTGAAATGTTTAAAAATTATAAGCTTGATAATGAATCTTTAAAGCAATATGCTATAGCTAAGGGTTATTTAGAAGAAGCGTCTATGGATGATTTTGATACAGAAAATGAAGTTATTATTGTTGTGTTTAGACAAAAAACAGAAGAAATAAAGAAGTATTGTTTTATTAATGCTAAGGCTTCTAAAAAGTCTTATGAGCAATATTTTATTTATGATGAAAATCATGCTCAGCTTTTAAGATATAGAGAACTTAAAGATTTTGATACACAAATAGAGGGCTATAATACAGCAATGTATTTTGATTTAGCTTGTGTCGATAAGGAGGCGTACTAATGTTTGGATTTAAACCCCTTTCAAGAAAAAAAACAATTATTATAACGATTGTTTCATTTGTGGTTTTAATTGGGTTAATTTGCTTATATGTATTTAAATTAAATGAAAAATGGCTCATGGTACTAATTATGATTATGTCAGTAGTATCAATGGTATCATTGAATTCAATGATATCAAAGCTTATTGTATTTAAGCCTCGTAAGCAATTATATCCTAAGGGCTATTACGAAGCACAAGGATATGAAGCCTTAGAAGCTAAGCTTAATAAAGCTGGATTTAAGATGACCTCTAAGCAATATGGGTCAGGCTATATAAAAATAGAAGGGAAAACAGCATATAAAGTTATATTAATTGAAAATGATGATAGATATTTTAATCAAGGTCAGTCAAATGATAAGCCAACTAAAGGAATAGATAAATGTGAGGAATTTATAGGCTTTGAGTTTTTCTTGCGTCCAACAGAAGCGTCATTAAAGCGATTACCTGATTTTAGCTTTACGGGAGATAATGTTTTTTATACAGGCTTTTATTTTGATAGTGAAAATAATATGCTTGTAGAAGCTAATAAAATTGATCCTAAGCTTCATAATGATTCTTATTTGCATTTAAAAGAAATGCTTGGTCTTAAAGAAGTAGAAGCGCCTGTAATTAATAATGGGGATAAAAAAAGAAAAAATAAATAAAATTTGTAAAATAAACTTGCACAAAAATAAAAACTATGGTATTATAAATCGGTAAAACTTACTATAGTTACCTACAACTATGGCGGAAGGAGATTAAAGACTATGAAAAAAGGTATTCATCCAGATTATAAGAAGGTAATTTGTACTTGTACTACTTGTGGAGCTCAATTCGAAACTGGTTCAGTTTTAGATGAAATCCGTGTAGATACTTGCTCAAATTGTCATCCATTCTATACTGGTAAGCAAGCATTTGCTTCAGCTGCTGGTCGTGTTGAACAATTCAACAAGCGTTATAATCTAAAGAAGTAATTTAAATTGGTGGATCTTACGGTCCACTTTTTCTTTACTCTTTTTTGCGATTAAGGTATAATATTTTTGTTTGTTAGGAAGGTGTTTTAAGTGAATTATTATAATAATCAAGGGGGAAGAATTGAGGTTATTTGTGGACCAATGTTTGCTGGTAAAACGGAAGAGCTAATTAGAAGAGTTACAAGAATGGAATACGCTCATAAAAACTTCTTAGTCTTTAAGCCTTTAATCGATAATAGATATTCAATTGATGAGGTTGTAAGCCATTCTAAATATAAAAAAAAGGCGATAAATATTAAGGAAGCTAAAGAAATTCTTCCTTATATAACTGATGATATTCAAGCAATTGTTGTTGATGAGGTTCAATTTTTTGATGAGAGTATGATTAGTGTATTAACTAATTTAGCTAATAAGGGACTTAGAGTTATTTGTGCTGGTCTAGATCTAGATTTTAAGGGAAAGCCATTTGGTATTATTCCATCTCTTCTTGCAATTGCTGAAAGAATTACTAAGCTTACAGCTATTTGTATGTGCTGTGGTGAAGAGGCTACTCGTACTCAAAGAATAATTGATGGACATGAGGCTTATGATGATGATCCTGTTGTGCTAGTTGGTGCTAAAGAGTCATACGAAGCAAGATGTCGAAGATGTCATAAGGTATTACATCGTGGCTAGTCATGAGTATTATATGCTAGAAGCCTTAAAGGAGGCTAAAAAAGCTTATAAAAAGAATGAAATGCCTATAGGCTGTGTTGTTGTTTATAATGACAAGATAATTGCTAAAGCTCATAATATGCGTGAGAGGTATAATCATATTCTTTCGCATGCGGAAGTATTAGCTTTAAAAAAAGCTAATAAAAAAATGAAATGCTGGCATCTTGAGGAGGCTTCAATTTATATCACATTAGAACCTTGTCCAATGTGTGCAGGTGCAATTATTAATGCAAGACTTAAAAATGTATATTTTGGAGCTTATAATAAAAAAGGTGGCTGTGCCGGATCTTATATCGATTTATTTAAATATAATTTTTCTAATCCACAAATTCACTATGAAGGGGGGATTTTGGAGGAAGAATGTAAAAACTTGCTACAAAGCTTTTTTAAAGAGCTAAGAGGCAAGGAAAAAGAATAAAAAGGATTTGCTTTTAATAGTAAGTTATGATACAATAATTTTGCTTTACCCAAGCAGGGGCGGTGAATCAGGTCAGGATCGGAAGGTAGCAGCCTTAAGCTTAGCTTTTGTTGTGGGTAAGGCACTTTTTTTGCCCTTATAGTTCATCGGTAGAACGCGGCCATGGTAAGGCTGAAAGGTAAGTCCGACTCTTACTAGGGGCACCATATAGAAAGCATAGGTTTGATACAAAGAAAATAGCGTATCAAGCCTTTTTATACCTAAAATAATATTATTTGAAAGGATTTAGCCTATTTTTAAGGCGTATTGCTTGAAATTTGAAGATTTTTGTTTCATTTTTTAGACCCTGTTTTCTTTTTATAATCAACTAGAAAATAAAAGGTATCAGCAAGAAAACGAAAGCCCTCTGCTAGAAAATTGATAGCTGTAGTAAGAAAACAAAAGCTAACAGGACTATAAACCTACATAATTATAAGGGAAGAAAATTCGAGGTACTTTTAAAAAATTTCGGTGTAAATGTCGGTGTAAATGTCGGTGTAAACCTTAACAAAAATGAAAGACAAATTATAGAATTAATTTTAAATGATCCCACTTTAACAGCAGAAAAATTATCAATCGAAATTAATAAAACAAAAAGAACAGCTGAAAGATATTTGAAATCATTACAAGAAAAAGGATATATTGAAAGAAATGGTTCAGATAAAAATGGTTATTGGAAAGTTTTAAAATAACAAATATTATTGTATAAATAGCTATGTAAATGTCTGAATTTTTGATGATGTTGAAAATTATTCATATGGTGTATAAAGGAAAATAAAAAAATGAATGCAGTAGATTACTTAGAAAAAGAAGTAATATTAAAGACTGATAGACCATTAGGTTCAAGACATCCACAATATGGTTTTATCTATATGTTAAATTATGGATATGTACCTGATACTATTAGTGGAGATGGTGAAGAATTAGATGTATATTTAATTGGAGAATTTGAGCAGGTTAAAACTAGTAGTGGCAAAGTTATTGCAATTATACATAGGACTAATGATGACGATGATAAGCTTATTGTTTCTAAAAATGGAAATGATTATTCTGATGATGCAATTAGAACATTAACTGAATTTCAAGAAAGATATTTTGATTCAATAATTATAAGAAATAAATAATTTATTAATAGGAGAATGTGATTTTATGAGTTTTGATTTTAAAAAAGAATATAAAGAATTTTATATGCCTAAAAATAAGCCAAGTATTGTTGAAATACCAAGAATGAATTATATAGCCGTTAGGGGAATAGGAAATCCAAATGAAGAAAACGGAGATTACCAAAACACTATTGGTTTGTTGTATGGAGTAGCATATACGATAAAAATGAGTTATAAAGGAACTCATAAAATAGAAGGCTTTTTTGATTATGTTGTACCACCACTTGAAGGCTTTTGGTGGCAGGACGGTTTAACTGGAAGCATTGATTATGATAATAAAGATGCAATGCATTTTATATCAATTATAAGATTACCTGATTTTGTGACTAAAGAAGATTTTAAGTGGGCCATTGAAGAAGCTACAAATAAAAAGAAACAAGATTTTTCAAGAGTTGAATTTTTAACTTATGAAGAAGGCCTATGTGTTCAATGCATGCATATAGGTTCCTATAATGATGAACCAGCAACCGTTAATGCAATGCATGAATATATGAAAGAAAATGGTTATGAACTAGATATAACTGATGAAAGATATCATCATGAAATCTATTTAAGTGATCCAAGAAAATGTGATAATAATAAATTAAAAACTGTAATTAGACACCCAATAAAGAAAATTAATAGGGATAGTACCAATCACTTTTAAGAATCTAATAGTTAAAAAGAACTAATCATTTCATTCAGTCTTATTTTAAATATCATGATTTGCTGTTGCATCAATTATGTACCACTAAGCGTGGATATCAATTGGAATTATTTGATGTTAATATAGTTTTAGGAGGTGCTATTATGGATATAATTAAGATTGGAAATTTTATTCGTGAATGTAGAAAAAATAAGAACTTATCCCAAAAACAATTAGCGGATAAATTATTTATTGAGCCTAAAACTATTTCAAAGTGGGAAACGGGAAATGGTTTACCAGATGTTTCGATAATGAAAAATTTATGTAATGAATTAGATATATCTTTAAGCGAACTATTTATAGGAGAATATGTTAAAGATGAATCTTATGAATTAATAACAAAGCAAATACTCTTAAATGAATTTGAAAAAGAACGAATACGAAATAAACAGAATTTAATTGGTGAAATTTTAATAGGATGTGCTTTTATTGCTGTTGTAATCACCTTAATATTATTTGCAGGATTTGCACCTATTGCAACATATTTGAAAATAATACTAGTTGCATTAGCATTAATCTTTATTGTTGTAGGAATAACAGGATTAATAATATTAGATGCTAATATTGGATATTTTGAATGTGCAGAATGTCATGAAAGATTTATACCTTCAGTTAAAGATTATACTTTTGGATTACATACATTAAAAAAAAGAAAGTTAACTTGTCCTAAATGTGGTAAAAAGACTTGGTGCTCTAAAAGAATTAATAAAAATATAGAAGTTAATAAATAAATAAATATCATTTTAAAAGATTCCTACAAAAAAATAATAGATATAATTAACTATCGTGTATAAATATTAAGTTGATTATAAAATAGTAATGTTATTGCGTTACGCAAAATGAAGGCAGTGTTACGCAAATTGATAGAAACGTTACGCAAAAAAAATAAGCGTTACGCATTTTGTATCAAAATAGTTTGTCATTGCCACTGGTTTTAGAAATATAGGTTTGATACAAATAAAATAATGTATCAAGCCTTTTTTGTTTAAAATAGTTTTATTTATGGTATTTTACCATGTTTTAAGGGGCTTGGCCTGAGATTTGAAGTATTTTTGGATTGGTAGTGGAAAATTTTTTTTGATATTAAATGACATAAATAAAAAGTATAATTTTTTTGAAAAGATTATTCCACTAGAACATCCTAGATATATTATGCAATATAATTCAAAAAATATGAAAACATTTTTTAACAAGTATTTGGTAGCTCTAAAAAACGTATAGTATAAAAAAAGAGAGCAAGGATAAAATAGTATAATTTGCATTAGATTTAGTTTATGGTATATTATAGTTAGACAAGAGGAGGCAAATTATGATATACACAAAAATTAGAATTGATTTTAAATATGGACCAAAAGAAAGATTTTATCGCGTTATTTTAGTGAAAGAAGATATTAATTTATTTAATTTAGGCGTTGGTTTAGGCTTAGCACTTGGAGCGGAATTTGAACATTGCTTTTTGATAACTGAAAGAAATCTTCATAAAGAATATGTTATGGCTGTTTTTATGGAAAATCCTGTTCCAGGTTCTAGGTATCTAGCAAATTATACATTAAATGATTTAGGTGATAAATTTTGTTATAAATATGATACTGGCGATGGCTGGGATTTTATGTGTAAAAAATATAAAAGAAAGGTTGAGTTAGATTCTAAAGAGGATATTATTGTATTAACAGGTGCTGGCCAAGGTATTTGGGAAGATAATATTAGGTCACTTTATGCCTTGTTTTCAGGTGAAATTAGTCCTCTTGAAAATCATGAAGATGAAAATAAGGGAATTTATTTCCCATGGAATTTTGAGATAGAAAAGTTTGGCGATTTTGATATGCCTTTAGATTTAGAAGAACTTAATCAAGACATAAGTATGCGCTACAAAAGGCTTGTTAATCGCTTTTTGAAGGAAGAAAAAGCATATATAAAAGAGAATAATATTGATATTAGCGATTTTGATTGTAAAGGACAATTAAAAACGAATGTATGTTAGGCTTGGAATTATGTGATCTATAAGGATATTTAAAAAATCAAAAGTTTGGCGAATCATAGGAAAAGATTTATCTAGATTCGAACTTAATAGAAATAATGTGAAAGAATATTTTTCTTAAATGATTATAAAATGTCATTTATTGATCGTAATGGCTTAACTAATTCAAATAAGTTTAGAAATTTTGGCTTTTCAAAATCAATAATTATGCTGTCATGCTAGATGGTGCAACAGAAGTTGGCAAATCTACTATTGCTAAAAATTTTGCCCAAAATGAATATAAGTCATATATAATGTTAGATTTTTCAGATGTTTCAAAAAAAATCTTAATATATTCGAAGATATTACTGATTTGAATATGTTTTTTTAAGATTGCAGTTAGAAACAGGGGTCACATTATATGAAAAAGAATTTCCTGCTTCATAAAATTTCATAGTTTTTAATAATTGCTTTATAATATTAATAATTAATATTTATTTAAAATGATTTTATTAATTAAAATATGGTAAAATAAGCATTAGAAAGAAGGTATTAATATGTGTACAGCCGCATCATTTAAAAATAAAAATACATATTTTGGAAGGACCTTAGATTATGAGTTTTCATATGGTGAAAAGGTTACAATTACACCTCGTAATTATCCTTTTGAGTTTAGACATTTAGGGCTTGAAAGTAATCATTATGCAATTATAGGAATGGCACATATTCATAATGATTATCCAATGTATTATGACGCAATGAATGAGTATGGATTGGGTATGGCGGGGCTTAATTTTGTTGGTAATGCAAAATATAATGAGGTTATTGAAGGAAAAGAGAATGTTGCCCAATTTGAGTTTATTTCTTTTATTCTTTCTACTTGCAAAAATGTTTTAGAAGCTAAAAATAAAATTAAGGAAATTAATTTAGTTAAAACACCTTATAATGAATATTATCCTGCTGCTAAGCTTCATTGGATTTTACGTGATACTAATGATTGTATCGTTGTTGAAGCTATGGAGGATGGGATTCATATTTATGATAATAAAACGGGATCTTTGACTAATAATCCACCATTTAATTATCAACTTGAGAATTTAAAAAATTATGTTTCACTTAATAATGATGAACCAAATAAAAGCTTTTCTTTTAATGAGGCATTTTATTCAAGAGGTATGGGATCTGTTGGACTTCCTGGTGATTTAACGAGTCAAGGTCGTTTTGTAAGAGTAGTGTATACGGCTCATTTTTCAGTTGCATCACCTGATGAAAATTCTAGTGTAAATCAATTCTTCCACATTTTAGAATCGGTATGGCAAACAAGAGGCTTATGTAAAATAAATGATAAATATGAAATAACAATATACGCATCATGTATGAATCTTAATGAAGGTATTTATTATTATAAAACATATGACAATCCTCAAATAAGTGCGGTATATCTAAAAAATGAAAATCTTAATAGCTCTAAAATTATTTCTTATGATTTAGCTAAAGAATCTATATTTAAGCAAAACTAATTTTGCATGTTATAAAGAATTAGGTTAATACTAGTTAAAGAGTGATTAAAATTAGCCAATTTATTGTTATAAGAAAAAGTGCAGTTATATGGAATGTCATAGAAGAGCTTAAAAACTATGAGCTTATAATCGTTGATGAAATAAGTACTAAAATAATTGAAGCGTTAAAAGAAGCAAATGTTTTACTTATTAGTAATGAAAAAAGTGATTTGAAGTTAGCACTTGATCATAATTTAGCTTTTTTCCCGATTATTACAGGTCATGAGTTAGACTCATGGAACCTATTTAAAGAAGAGGCTTTAAAGCTTGTGTTTACAAACATGTATAAGGTCTATCAAGAATCAATCATTGAAGCATTTAAAAAAGAGTGAAAAAATCACTCTTCAAAATTTGTATCATTCTTAGAAATTATTTTATCAATTGGTTCAAAAATAATGTAAAAAACAGGAATAGTAAGGAAAATAAGCCAAAGTGGATGCCAAATGTGATAATACATACCAAAACCACAATAGGCTGCTGTAACCGCAACAGGATAACAAAAAGCAGTTATTTTTCTTTTGTAGAAAATATCAAAAATAGAAGGTATTACGGGTATTAATAGAAATAAGAACCAAAAATATTTCCATCCAACATTATCCTTAAGCATTATACCAAGTGTTATATAAGTAGCGGTTGCAAGGATAGTATAGCCACCAGTTATTCCATCCTTAACAGGTTCAAATTTTGCTTTAAATGTTTTTTTAAATGTATCATCATGAATAATACCATTATGATTTATATTGATAGATTCGTTTGAGCTTTTATCTTTAAGAAAAATACCATTTTTAGTAATTTGAACTGAGTCCTCATCATCTTCAATATATATTCCGTTGCCGTTATTTTCATTATTGTCCATGCTTTGGGCATTTGCGTCCTTATTTTCATTAATCAAATCAATAGCTTCATCACCATTTAAAAGCTCATCTAATGTGATGTTATAGATTTTAGCAAGCTCAATTAAATTATCTGTATCAGGCGATGATTCACTTCGCTCCCATTTAGAAACAGCTTGACGTGATACTCCAAGCATTGAAGCTAATTCCTCTTGTGATAAATTATGCTTTTTTCTTAATTCGCATAAGCGATTTGCTGTTTTAATATTCATATAGAATCCTCCTTGTTTTGTGATTTCATTATATATAAAAATATAATTGCTAACTACCAATTTTAGTTTGAATAGTGGCAACTATTAGTTGCATACTATTTTTCTTTATTTTATCATATAAATTATTTTAAGTTAATTCTTATTTATAAAAAGGTAAAATTATATTTGCATTTGTATAAATGTCGCAGTATAATTTAAAAGGGCACTCTAAAGTTCTTCCATGTGAAGAGCTTTTTATTTTTTTATAAGACAAAATATGCAAAAAAATGGAAAAACGGAGGAAGTTATGGCAAAAAATACGAAATTTATATTTGTAACAGGTGGTGTTGTATCATCACTTGGAAAAGGAATTGCTGCATCATCAATTGGAAGATTACTTAAAAATCGTGGTCTTAAGGTTTTTATGCAAAAGTTTGATCCTTATATTAATGTTGATCCTGGTACAATGTCACCATATCAGCATGGTGAGGTTTTTGTAACTGATGATGGTGCCGAAACCGATCTTGATCTTGGACATTATGAGCGTTTTATTGACGAAAGATTGTCACAGGATTCAAATATTACAACAGGAAGAATTTATTCAAGTGTAATTGAAAAGGAACGTAAGGGTGAATATCTTGGTGCTACAGTTCAGGTTATTCCTCATATTACTAATGAAATAAAATCAAAGCTAAGAAGTGCAGCTATTTCGTCAGGAGCGGACGTAGTAATTACCGAAATTGGTGGAACAGTTGGTGATATTGAATCATTACCTTTTCTTGAGGCGATTCGTCAAGCAAGACGTGATTTTGGATTTGAAAATACTTTATATGTACATAATACATTAGTTCCTTATCTTCATGCGGCAGATGAACTTAAAACAAAGCCAACACAGCATTCTGTTAAGGAATTAAGAGGCTTGGGTATTCAACCTGATATGATTGTACTTAGAACTGAGGTTCCTCTAAATGATTCGCAAAAGGAAAAAATTGCAAGTTTTTGCGATGTTAGAAGAGAAGCTGTAATCGAATGTGTTGACGCACCGATTTTATATGAGGTCGCTAATAATTTGCATGCACAACATGTAGATGATTTTATTTTAAATCATTTTCATTTAGAGTGTCCTGAGGCTGATATGACAGAGTGGAATAAGATGATTGAGATAATTAAAAATCTTAAAGGTGAGGTTAAGATTGGCCTTGTAGGAAAATATGTTGCATTACATGATGCATATATTTCGGTAAATGAAGCATTAAAGGCCGGAGGATATGCTAAGGGGGTTTATGTTTCAATTAAGTATATTCAAGCTGAAGATGTGACTGATGAAAATGTAAAAGATTATTTAAATGATTGCGATGGAATTTTAGTCCCTGGTGGTTTTGGGGAACGTGGAGCAGAAGGAAAAATTGCAGCTATAAAGTATGCACGTTTAAATAATGTTCCTTTTTTAGGAATCTGTTTTGGTATGCAGCTTGCATGTATTGAATATGCAAGAAATGAATTTGGAATCAAGGATGCTGCTTCAAGTGAATTAAGACCAGAAACTAAAAATCCAATCATTGATTACCTTCCTGATCAATACGAAGGTATAAATCTTGGTGGTACTTTAAGACTTGGTTTATATGATTGTCATCTTATGGATAATTCGCTTGCTAAATCACTATATGGTGTAAGTGATATTAAAGAAAGACACAGACATCGCTATGAATTTAACAATAAATATAGTTATATTTTAGAAGAAAAGGATTTACATGCATCTGGTAGAAATCCTCAAACTAATTTAGTTGAAATTGTTGAAATTAAAAAGCATCCATATTTTATTGCTTGTCAATTTCATCCCGAATTTTTATCTCGTCCATATAAAGCCCATCCTTTATTTGTTGGATTAATTTCGGCGGCTCTTAATAATAAAAATAGTTAGATAGCTTATCTTTATTGATAAGCTTTTTCTTTTTAAAAAAACGATGTATAATATTAGAAAAATAGATATAAAAAATGTATAAAGTACGATTATTAACAAAAAAATACTTTTATTTTCATTTATATAGTTGTATAATAAAACAAAATTAATTTTGGAGAGTGATAATATGGGCTATACATTAGTAGAAAAAATTTTAATGACTCATACAAAAGATGAACTAAAAAGAGGAAGTAGTATTACAATTAATATTGATCAATGCCTAGCACCTGATTCTAATGCAACCCTTGTTTTTTTGGAATTATTTAAGCTTAATACAAAAAATATAAAACCTAAATGCATAATTTATATTGATCATAATACGATGCAAAATGGGCCTATGAATATGGATGATCATATTTTTTTACAAGAATGTTCTAAAAAATATGGTATTATTTTATCAAAGGCAGGAAATGGTATTTCTCATCAAGTACATCTTGAAAGGTTTGCTAGTCCAGGACTTATCGTTTTAGGTGCTGATTCTCATACATCAACAGTTGGAGCACTTGGGGCATTAGGCTTTTCATCAGGGGCAATTGACGTGGCTCTTACTATGACGTCGGGTAATTATACAATCATAATGCCTAAAATTATTAAGGTGAATTTGCTTGGTAAATTAAAAAAATATGTAGATTCAAAGGATATTGCCCTATATTTAGTTTATAAGATGGCATTAAATATGCATGGTAATTATATAATTGAATTTACAGGAGAAGGAGTTAGTACACTTAATGTCTTTGAAAGAAGGACCATTACTAATATGAGTGCGGAAATGGGTGTTATAGGTGCTATTTTTCCATCTGATGAGCAAACATTAAAGTATTTAGAAATGCATGGAAGAGCACAAGAATATAAAGCTTTAAGTGCTGATGCTGATGCATATTATGATCTAGAGTATGAGCTTGATTTAGATGATATTAAACCATTAATTGCTTGTTCGCCGAGAATCGATAATGTTAAATGCGTTGAAGGTCTTGTTGGACTTAAGGTAAATCAAGTTTTAATTGGTTCATGTGGCAATGGTTCAATTAATGATTTTATATACGCTGCAAATGTTTTAAAAAACTATCCAATTAATAAAGATGTTTCTTTGGGTATTATTCCTGGAAGTAGACATACATTATCTTTAATGATTAAGCTAGGTATTTTAGATATATTTATTCAAGCAGGAGCTAGGATTTTAGAATCGGCTTGTGGTGCATGCATGGGTCTTGGACAAGCGCCGATGACGGATGGAATATCCTTAAGGACATTTAATCGAAATTATCCTGGAAGATGTGGTACAAATTCGGCTAGGATATATATTGTAAGTCCAGCGGTTGCTATATCATCAGCTGTTAAGGGGTGTTTATCACTTCCTATTGCAATATCAGGTGATTTTAAGATGCAAAACTATTTTTTACCGATAAATGACGCTTTAATCATTGAAGAAAAAGAAGATGTAGAGCCTCATTTAGGACCGAATATAAAACCAATTATGCACTTTGAACCGATTGGATTTAAGATTAATGCAAAGGTAATTTTTGTAGGTGGAAGTGATATTACAACTGACCAAATTATGCCAAGTAGCCCCTTGGTTTTACCATTTAGATCAAATATTGAAAAGCTTTGTGAATATGCTTTTTATGACCTGGATAGAAACTTTGTAAAAAGATGTAGAAAAACTAATGGTGGAATTATTATGGCAGGTGCTAATTATGGTTTAGGATCATCATCTGAACATGGAGTAATTGCTCTTAGGTATTTAGGTATTAAGGCAATAATTGCAAGATCTTTTTCTTATTTACATAAGCGTAATTTAATCAATTTTGGAATTGTTCCTATTGAAGCTTATATTACAGGAAATCTAGGCGATGAAATTAGAATTGATATTGAAAATGGAGAGTGTTTAATCGAAAATATTACGGCAAGTTCTTTTTTTAAAACTAAGCTTGATTTAACTAATGAAGAATTTGAAATTATAAAAAAGGGTGGAATTATATAAAAAAAATACCAGTTCAATTGAACTGGTAAATTATTCGATAGAAATATTTCTATTTTCAACGCTAGTTGAGAATACAATTTGTGTAGATGTTTGACCAAACTGCTGAAGTTGGCCTATGAATTGATCTAATTCTTGGGTATTAGGGAAGGCGACTTTTATAAGCATTGAATAAACACCTGTAACACAGTCACATTCAAGAACATGTTTATTTTCTTGAATAAAAGGATAAAATTTGGGTTTTAGTTTTGGATCCATTTCAAGATTAATATAGGCTTTAATCAAATATCCAAGTGCAGCTTTATTTATTTTGGCTGAATATCCTAAAATAATTCCTTGTTCTTCAAGCTTTTCAATACGGGCTTTTACAGCTGGTGCTGATAAATAAACAATATCAGTTAATTCTTTTATTGAAATTCTTGCATTTTTATCTAATTCTTTAAGTATAAGCTTATCTATCTCATCCATATAACATACCTCTTTAATATAAGCCTATTATAGCAAAAAAAGGTAAAATGTAAAGTGTTAACAAAAACTAATTATTTGCAATATTTAATAGTTATGATATAATTAGGTTAGATTAAAAGGAGTCTAAAATTATGAAAATTGCATTAATTAATGAAAATAGTCAAGCTGCTAAGAATGAGCTTGTTTGTAACACTTTAAAATCAGTTGTTGAACCTCTTGGACATGAGGTTATTAATATTGGTATGCTTGATGCATCTGATAAGTCTTTAACATACGTTCAAAATGGTATTCTTGCAGGAATTTTACTTGGAGAAGGAATTGTTGACTTTGTTGTAACAGGATGTGGTACTGGTTCAGGTGCAATGCTTGCATGTAATTCATTTCCTCATGTACTTTGTGGATTAATTGTTGATCCATCAGATGCTTATATGTTTGGTCAAATTAATGATGGAAATTGTATTGCTATGCCATTTGCTAAAGGTTTTGGTTGGGGTGCAGAGCTTAATCTTAAGTATTGTTTCCAAAATCTATTCACTGGAGAACGTGGTATGGGATATCCTGTAGAACGTCGTGAGCCTGAACAAAGAAATAAGAAGATTCTAGATGCAGTTAAGGAAGTAACATATCGTCCTTTAATTGATATCTTAAAGGATATTGACCAAGAATTATTACTTGGTGCTGTTGATCGTCCTACATTTAAAGATGTCTATTTTAAGAATGCTAAGGATACACAAGTAAAGGCATATTTAGCCAAATTATTAAACATTTAATAGTAATTATTCTTTAGCAAAGCAGCAGTGATGTTGTGACGCAAAGCTATAGGGTCTTGATTAAGATAGCCAGTTGCAATTGATTTGCACTGGTTTTTTATTTTTTAAGGAGGTTATAAATGTGCGTAAAATAAACAAGAAATTATTTACTATGATTTTAACTCTTATATTAACACTAATTGCATTTGTAACATCCTTATATGCATGGTTTGTTGATAATGATAGTACAAATGCAAGTATTATAGGCAGTTCTTCAAATAATGGAATGACTTTAACATCTAAAATATATTCTCTTACAAATAATGGAAATGACTATATAATTGGAAATGAAATATCACAAATGAATAAATACAATAATGGTGATTCAGCATGTACCGCTGTTTTGCTTGAAATGAAAATTGAATTAGAAAAAAATACGTCATGTAGTGCGTATATAAAAACTGATAAGGGAATGCCTAATTCAAGCTCTGATTTTCCTAAAATTGGAAATGAAACAGATTCTATTTATCAAACTGAAATATCAAATACAATTCATTTATATAAAGTAACAAAAAATGGTACAAATATAAGTATTAATGGCAATGAATTAAGCTTCATTAATTCAGCCGTTAATCCATATACAAAGGATACTTCGATTGAATTAAGTACTGGTATTAATGAATCGCAAACATTGTATTTTTTAATTGATTATTCAGACAAAAATATTGATATTATCTACAGTAAATTAATTACGTTTACACAAGCAAATATAAATTCAGAAATGATTTTTAAAGAGGACTTATATCTTGAATTAGTAAAAGCATAAGGAGATAAAATATGCAGAAAAAACTTTGGTATAATTGTATAGCTATTATTGGCGTTATGATTTGTTTAATTACATCTTTTTTCTCTTATGCTTGGTATACAGGAAGAGAAAACTCAAGCGTTAATTTAAACGGATCCTCTGCTGGCTCTTATTTTGCAGGTGGAGATGGAAGCAGTGATAATCCCTTTGAAATTAATAATGCAAGACATATGTATAATTTGGCTTGGTTACAAAGCCGTGGTAAGCTTCAAAATGATGAAAATGGATATTATTTTAAGGTTACAGCTTCCTTTTCAATGATCATTAATGATAAAAAAGTAATTATTCCACCAATTGGAAATGATGAATATCCATTTATAGGTAATTTTAATGGTGGTGGATATACAATTAGTGATTTGGTTGTATCAACAGATATTAATAAAATTTATAATGGAAACTTTTTGGGAAGTAGTTATAAATTTTCTAATGCCGTTGGTTTATTTGGAATGACAGCAAAAAGTACTATTTCTAATATTAGAAATTTTATTTTAAATGATCCTACAGTAGAAGCTACATCAACATTTACAACTGGAAATTCTGCTACTTCAAAAAGAACTATTGGATTAGCTATTGGATATGTAACAAAAACGGCTTCATCAATTGGCGTTTTAAAAGGTAAAATGTCTGTTTCTTCTACATCTTATAGTACATATAATAGTATTTTAGGTGGACTTGCAGATGATGTTGAAAGTAAGGTTACAGGTGGTGGCAATAATGTTGTACAGGGTGGTGGCGATACCGGACATTTTAATGCAGACTTAATATATAATAAAATGACTGATAAAAATTTAAGTCTAGAACTTAATACATGGTATGTTTCTGAAAATACAGCTGATAGTCCGAATGCATCTAATGATTATTGGGGGCTTGGGTGTTTTTCATTCTTAACAGATTCACAAAAAACTGAAATAAGATCATTTGGCGGAGCAAAAAAATCATTGTTATATCTAGCTGATACCATTTCATCTGATGGAAAAACATATTCACTTTCTTCGAATGTGAATACTGTTGATATTGCTGATGAAAGTTATAGTCAAAATGATTATTATAGATATATGACAACTGGATCTGCACATAAAGCATCAATAGAACGTGGCTTGTATCTAGAAAAGAGTCCAAGTCCTCAAACAATTAAAGTTGTCAGTGAGGCAGATCCAAATCCGGAGAAACCAATCGATACGATAAATGGGTATGGTAGTCATATAAAAGTTAATATTGTTAACCCTGGAAAAATGTTTGTCGTTTTTAGTAATACTAGTGATGATGCAAGATCATTAGGAATTACAAAAGATAGCGAACATATATCTGGATTTTATTTTAAAACAAATTACAAAAGTGTTATTTCAGATAAAACATATGATAGGAAAAAGCCAACATATGAAATATCAAGTGGGGGAAATAATAAGAATAAATTAATAGCTGCTATTGTGGATATTAAAGAGGCTGGCTTTTACAACATTGCTTCAACAGGTAGTGGATTAAATATTCATTATCTTGCTGTTGAAGGTGTAGAAAATGGTGATACAAGTACAGGTGAAGTATTGGGGAATGGCGATGGCGTTTCTGCTGTTGATTTTATCTATGATGGAGTATCGATTACGCAAGAGAAAATAAATGATGTAGCAGCATTTAATTTTGTAGTTGGAAATGTATTTTATCAAAAATCAGGTACAAGTATTTATTTTACCAACACTTCAGGAATTATAACATTATTCTTTGATAGAAAAAGTGCTTTGTCATTTATTGTAAAATATAATGGCATAAAACCAACTGCGTCGTATTTGTCGAAGGTAACTATTGAGGAAACAACAGATACAGTAATTATGTAACAAACAGGAATTATAAAATTGTTATTTGCTTTTAATTGACTTAACAATTATTATAGATTATAATAAAGGCGTATTAAGAAAACGTTTTCAATTGTTTATTGGCGGTTATTAAAGTGAAATTGTTAATATTATTGCTGATAGAGTTATTCAATTTTATTGCCAAATATAAAGAACTAGCTTTATATTATATCACTAAGATGATTGCTTATTATTGTAGAGGATAGTATTTTTTCAGACTATTCTAGTTTAATAGTAATAACTCGGAAATGGAGAAAAAGAAGATGGATAAGAAATTATTGAGGTCAATATTAGGCTCTTTATGTGGTGCATCTTTAATTTTAGGGGTTACTTCATGTGGAGTTAAAGGCGACCAAGGTGATAAGGGAGATCAGGGAATTCAAGGTGAAAAAGGCGATAAAGGCGATAAAGGTGATAAAGGTGATAAAGGTGATAAAGGTGATAATGCTATAGATGCTTACTCAATCGCTAAATCATTTGGCTATGTTGGAACTTATGGTGATTGGGTAAATGATATTGTAAGTGGTGAATTAGGTGTTCAGTATGCTGTAACATTAAATAGTGACTATACATCATTCACATACGGTTGGGATAATAAAGTTGTGACTTTAGGTGAAAAAGCGATATTGCTTGATAATCGTTTAACTGATGAAGAGGTTGCGGCTCATAATTATATTTATAATAATATAAATAAGGCAATAGAGGCTGCTAAAGATGGAACTGAACAGGAACAAATGATTATTTATATTGCGCCAGGTGTTTATTGGACACATGATCCAGATTCTGCTTCAACTGATAAAGCATTCACGATTGAAAAAAATTGTGCTAATATGAAATGGCAAGGATTGACTGATGATTATCGTAACGTTGTGTTAGCATTTAATTATGGACACAATGTTGGATATGATGGAGGAAATCCAACTTGCTTTAATATTTCAGGTGATGGATTCCAAATTGAAAATTTAACAGTTGGTGGTTATTGTAATATTGATTTAGAATATGCATTAAATAGCTCATATAATCATGAGAAACGTTCTACAGATGTTACTCAATGTCAATTAGGCTCATATAGTGGTGATAAATTATATTGTAAAAATGTAGCCTTTATTAGTAGACTAAATATGATGCCATTTGTCAGTAGTAAACGTGCATTATATGTTGATTGTCATATGGAATCAACGGATGACTCATTAAACGGCTCATCACAAGCTGTTTATCTAAATTGTGATTTTGATTTTTACGCTTCTAAGCCATGGGGTGGATCAAGTGGTGTTACATTATTAAATTGTGATTTTAATATTACACATATTAATATTGGAACTGATCCACATCAATATTTAGTTAAAGGTGCTGGAAGATTCAATGTTATTGATTCGAGATTCCATGATTCTACGGGATTACAAACCTATAAAATTGGTTGGAGTGATATTTTATCTGATACATACAGAAGCTATTATTCTAATGTAACATATAATGGCGTTCAAACTGATTTTTCAGATGGTGGCATAAATGCTGATAAGGGAATTGATATTTCTGGTACACAAGCATTAAAGGCATATAAATTAGTAAATTCAAAAGGAAATGTAACATATAATGTTTATAATTTGCTAAGAGGAACAGATGAATGGGATCCACTTTCTCAAAAAGAATTAGTTACATCATTAGGTGGCGTTGATATTCCTACTACATTATCAGTATCAACAGATGCGATTAATTTGGAAACTGGTAAAGAAAATGCTGACAAAGCTAATTTAATATATACAATCAAAGGTCCTCAGGCTACCGATTATAATGCAAATTCAAGCATAACATGGAGTGTAGATGAAGCATACAAAAATGTTGTTTCCCTAACTCCACAAAATGATGGCACATGCGTTGTTACTGCAACAAATGATTTAGAACAAACAGTAAAGGTGATTATTACTGCTCATGATAAGAGTGGACTTGAAGCTGCTGTTGCAATTAATGTTAAACCATCTGTTTTACCTATTGATAAGGCAAGCAATCTTCAAATAATTCAAAATCAAAATGGTGTAGCTTCTGTTTCATATGATATTGGAAACTTAGGTGTACGTGCTGATAATTCAAGAATTAATTGGTATGTATGTGATGATTCTAATGGAACTAATGCAATCCATGTTGCTACAGGTCGTGGAGAAACGCCATTACAAAGTATTTTAATTCATCCTGCTTGGGTTGGAAAGTATTTAAAGGTTACAGTTGAGTCTAAGCATATACGTTCAGAGTATGCAGAACCTGCGGAAGTAGTTAGTGAAGTAGCTATTTTTGAAAATGGTGTGAAGAGCCTTGATGAATATCAGGTTGATTTAGCCTCATTACCTACAGAAAATAATATGACAATATTACCAGGTTATTGGATTGCTAACAATGTAGCATATGGCACAGGTGCTAAAAATGGCTTTAAGGGCTATACAGGTTTATATTTTACAGGTAATAAGAACGCATCACCTGCTTTCAGTGAAATTGATTATATTCCAGTTGCTGGTTCTTATGGTGATATGGATGTCACAATGAAAGTTGCTCCAGGTAAAACTGCTGCACAAGGCTTTGGTTCAAAAGGCAACTTTATTGAAGTAAGAATAAAATATGATGCTACAACTAAAACAGGATATGCTCTTCGAATCGAAAGAGAAAGTGGAGATTCAACAATTGTTAAGTTGGTTCAACTTAGTGTTGATGAATCTGGCAAACAAAATGTAACTGTTTTAGCAACATCTGCTTCAACATCAGCATATTTGACTGAATGTACAATTCATGTTTGGACAAAGGATGGAAAATTGCATACGCATATTGAATCATCTGCTGAACAACCTAAAACTGCTGTTGATAAGGGATATTTAGCAACTGTTGATTTAGAAGCTGAAATTAAATCTAATACAAATGGAGGATTTGGTGTATATTACGAGAGTTCAACTGGTGATAATACGACATATATTGGTAGTTTGTTAATTAAATGGAATAAATAAAGAAAGAAAAAACCGCGAAATTTAATTTCGTGGTTTTTCATAATAAAAGGAGCTTTAATTTGCTCCTTTTAAAACATTTTACCGAAGATTGCATCTACAGAGTCTTCAGTATCATCTTTAATTAAATCCAAATCAAGGGCAACTTCATACATTATTTCGTTTACACCTTGGTACTCATCAAATATTTGAACTGTAATATCATCAAGAATTCCAAAATATGCATCAGGTATTTCTTCATGACGTTCAATATATTCATTTACCTTATCTTCAAGGTCAGATAATTTTTTATAATCTTCATCTTTATAATCAGGCTTATTCATTAATTCATTTTCAAAATCTTGGATATAAAGAAGAAGATTTATGGTTTTAGCATTCTTATCCATTTCTTTAATATTTCCACGATATTCGCTTTTAAGAATAGATTGAATAGTCATAAAATGATCATGAATATAATTGAAGCCTGTTTCAAAGATAACCTCAAGTGTTTCATCAAGGCTACCTTCTTTAACACGTTTGTCATATAAATAATCTACAACGAGAATAGTGTGAGAAAATCTAGAAATTATTTTACTCTTTAAAGAAATAAGAGCGTTAATTAATTCATGATTTTCAAATTTCCAATTGCCATAGTCTGTATAGATATCCACAATCTCACCACTATCTTGTCTTCATTTGAGGGAATAAGATTACATCACGGATAGTAGTAGATTCAGTTAAGAAGATAACAAGTCTATCTACACCAATACCAATACCACCAGCAGGAGGCATACCATATTCAAGAGCTTCTACGAAATCTGTATCCATTTCGTTTGCTTCATCATTTCCAGCATCCTTTTCCTTTAATTGCTCAAGGAAACGTTCCTTTTGATCAATTGGGTCATTTAATTCAGTATAGGCATTTGCAAACTCCTTGCCACCAATAAATAATTCAAAACGTTGTACGAAACGAGGATCTGCTGGGTCCTTCTTAGTAAGTGGTGAAATCTCGATTGGATGTCCACAAAGGAAAGTAGGTTGAATTAAAGTCTTTTCACCATATTCCTCAAAGAAGGCATTAATAATATGACCAACAGAAATGAAATGAGGCTCAACTGGTACATTATGTTCCTTTGCAAGAGCAAGTGCTTCTTCAAATGTATAATTATTATTCTTAAAGTCAACACCAGTTTGTTCTTTAATTATATCGCACATAGTAACAACTCTAAATGGCTTTTCAATGTTAATTAATTCACCATTTGGATTGAATGGATTTTTAAATTCAGTCTTACCAATAACCTTTGTAGCTGCGTGGCGAATTACACCTTCACAAAGTTCCATCATAGAGCTTAAATCACCAAATGCTTGATAAAGCTCAACAGTAGTAAATTCAGGGTTATGAGTACGATCCATACCTTCATTACGGAAAATACGACCAATTTCATAAACTCTTTCAAGGCCACCTACAAGTAATCTCTTTAAATGTAATTCCGTTGCAATACGTAAGTAGAAGTCTGCATCAAGTGCATTATGATGAGTAATGAAAGGACGAGCAGTAGCTCCACCTTGAATGTTTTGAAGAACAGGTGTTTCAACCTCGATAAAATCATGACTATCAAAATATTCTTGCATAGCACGAATAATTCTTGGACGTTGAATGGCAACACGCTTAGCATCCTCATTCATAATAAGGTCAAGATAACGTCTTCTATAACGCTCTTCAACATCTTGAAGTCCATGGAATTTTTCAGGAAGTGGTCTTAAAGCCTTTACAAGGTGAGTGTATTTAGTACATTTAATGGTTATTTCACCAGTTTGAGTACGCATTACATGTCCATTAATACCAACAATATCACCAATATCAGCCATTTTAAATAGATTGTATTGATCTTCACCAACTATATCCTTGCGAATATAAATTTGAATAAAGCCTTCTTTATCTTGAATAGCAAAGAAAGAAGCCTTACCCATTTTACGGATAAACATAATACGACCAGCAACCGCTACATCGACAGCTTTTTCTTCAAGCTCTTCATGAGACATATCCTTATATTCGTTTTTAATATCAACGCTATGTCCAGTTACATCAAATTTTTGACCAAAAGGGTCAATTCCTAATTCTTTATATTTTGCAAGCTTATCTCTTCTTATAATTTCTTGTTCAGATAATTTTTCCACAATAAAAACCTCCTAAAGTTATACAGCTTATTATATCATATCTTTTTTAAAAAAAGTAGAAAAATACATCATTATTATAAAAAATAGTAAAAAAATTATTTAAAAAATAAACATTATTACTATAAATTGTATAAAAATTATAGAGTTATAATAAAAAAATCATTCATAACAATTGAAGAATTAGGATGTATACCAATAGTAAAAGATAGTAAGTGATAAGTAATGAAAATGCTCATATTAAATCATTTTAAAAACTTTAGATTTATAAATATCATAAAATAATAATATGTTTATCACCTTTAATGGAAAAATAGCATAAAGATTTTAAAGCGTGAAGAATACTTTTTGTTGGAATTTTTCTTGTTGCTTTTTTTCAACAAAAATATTAAAATAATATTGAGGTGATATTTGTGGCATTTTATGGTAGGGAAAATGAACAAGAGGCTTTAAATTATATTATTCAAAAGGATGATTTTGGCTCTGGATTAATTTTCGGCAGGAGACGTCTTGGAAAGACAGAACTTTTAAAACATTGCTTTTCAAATTCAAATAAACCGTTTATTATTTATCAATGTAATCAAGAAAATGAAACGAGTAATATTTTGGATTTGACTAAGGTTATTATGGAGACCTTAGGTGTTAAAAATCTAGCATTTGACACTTTTGTTGATGCAATTGAGTATTTATTTGAATATGCAATGAATAATGAACTTTTATTTGCAATTGATGAATATCCATATATTAGAAAAATTATTAAAGGGTTAGATTCAAAAATCCAAAGGATTATTGATAATTTTCAAAATAAAAGTAAAATTAAGTTTTTTATATTAGGTAGTAGTATTTCTACAATGGAAGATATTCAAAGTGAAAGTAATCCTTTATATATGAGATTTGAATTAACATTATTGCTTAAAGAAATGGATTATTATGATTCACAAAAATTTTATAGTAGTTTTTCTAATGAAGATAAGGTAATGCTTTATGCAGCTTTTGGAGGTGTGCCTTATTATAACAAACAAATAAATGATAAATTATCTGTAAAGGATAATATAATAAGGTTACTTAGTGGACAATTTTCACATTTGTTAAGCGAGGTTACTTCTAATATTAAAGAGGAATTAACTAAGGTTAATAACGTTTATTCTGTATTTTCTAGTATAGCAATGGGTGCTTTTCATTATTCTGATATATTGTCTAAATCCGGAATTAAAACGTCAACTTCTTTATATGATACCTTAGAAATATTAGAAAAAATGGACTTAATTCATTATGTCTGTCCTATAAATGATAAAAAGAATAAAAAGAAATCTGGATATGGTTTGACAGATAGTGCAGTTTGTTTTTATTACAGGTATATTTATCATAATCTTTCTATTAAAAGCATTATTAGTGATGATTTATTCTATGAAAAATACATAAAGGATGATTTTTTGCATACCGTAGTACCTAAAACATTCGAAAAAATAGCTAAAGAATATTTAATTAGAAAAAATAAAAGGGGACTTATTGTTCCTTATTTAGAAGATATTGGTACTTATTGGTATGACAATCCTAAAGAAAAGAAAAACGGTCAATTTGATTTGGTAACTAAATCAAGTGATGGTTATACTGTTTACGAGGTTAAATATACCAATTCTAAAATTGATAATAGGATAATTAATGAAGAAATAGAACAATTAAAAAATACGAGTATATATCCTGCAAAGCTTGGATTTGTTTCAAAAAATGGATTTAATATAACATATGATAATGATTATATTTTAATTACATTAGATGATATTTATGACTTTAATTAAATGATATAAAGTTCACATATAACTAAAAATATAAAGTGAACGTGTTAGTACCGAAAGCAAAACACAATTAGCGATAGTTAAGGAATAATTTAAATTGGACTTATATTTCACCGACTTGTAGTTTTGATGCGGAAGGTTCAGAAACAGGAGAATATCAAATTGGTGGTGAAAATTTAATTTTAAATTCAAATGGTGAAAGTATTATTTCATATAATGATTATGCTATTGCTTTAGTTGATGTTATTATTAGTAGGAAATATAACAAAGAAAGAATTAGTGTTTGCTCAAAATAATTAAGATAAAAAGTAATTAAAATTAAATTTATTAAAGTGATAAAAGAACGGAGGTTAGTCTCTTCGTTCTTTTTTGTTTGATATAGTGTTAAAAAAGTTCATATTTATTCTTTTTTAGATAAGGATGTTTTTTGTAATAAATTTTTTTGGCTTTATGGTTTTTAATTGCTTTATGAATCATAGCTATAAATGGAGGTTTTAAAATTTTAATTGTAATTTTTTTAGTTAAGGTAAGTAATTCATAGAATTCCTTGATTGAATTTTTATAATAATATTTATATCCGATTATAAAGCCGATAATAAGCATTGATACAAGATAAGGATTAGTTTTAATCATTACCTTATCAATTAATTTAATGTAAAAGTATATATAAAATACAGAGTATAATATATCTTTAAAAGGAGAAATTTTTTTATATCTTATGAATCTTAAAATAAAGCCTAAAATATAGCCATAGCTTAAATTTAGAAGAAGAAGGAAATATTCCATTAAGCAAATAGCTTTTTAAAGAATGATTCTTTTTTCTTTTCAGCTTTAAATTCAAGGCCATATATTTCTCCTTCGAGTTCTATGGTGTTGATATCATTATTTGTTTTTACAAGAGCTAGGTTATTTCCTTTAATTTTAAGTGGTGTATTTTCTAGTTCTAGAATTGCTTCTGATGAAGTAATTTCTTTTATTTTTTTTACTCCTCCAATAATAATACCTTTTGTACTTGTCATTTTGATTTCCACAATATCACCAGTTAATTATATGTAGAATAACTAATAATATGAAAAAAGAAGTCCAAAGACTTCTTAATTAGGCTTTATTTTCAGAACCAAGAACAACCTTAATTTTATGTTCGACCATATCATGAACAGCTTGACGAGCATCAGTCATGTATTGACGTGGGTCAAAGTGATCAGGATGTTCAAATAGATGCTTTCTTACCATAGCTGTACATGCAAGACGGATATCTGAATCAATATTAATTTTACATACAGCCATTGTTGCAGCTTTTCTTAACATATCCTCCGGAACGCCAATTGCATTTGGCATCTTTCCACCATTTTCTTCAAGAATCTTAACGTATTCTGGAACAACAGAAGAAGCACCATGTAAAACAATTGGGAAGCTAGGAAGACGACGAGCAACTTCTTCAAGAATATCAAAACGAAGCTGTGGTTTTGTACCAGGTTTAAATTTAAATGCACCATGGCTTGTACCAATGGCAATCGCAAGAGAATCAACACCGGTTTCTTTAACAAATCTTTCAACATCATCAGGGTTAGTGTAGCTTGAATCTTCAGCACTAACATTTACGTGCTCTTCAACCCCTGCAAGACGTCCAAGTTCACCTTCAACAGTTACATAAGGTACATGCTTATGAGCATATTCGCATACCTTTTTAGTAAGGGCTATATTTTCTTCAAGGCTTAAAGAAGAACCATCAATCATAACAGATGTAAAGCCTCCATCAATACAATCCTTACATGTTTCAAATGTATCGCCATGGTCTAGATGTAGTGCGATAGGAATATTAGAATCCTCAACTGCAGCCTCAACCATCTTTTTTAAATAAATAGGCTTTGCATACTTACGTGCTCCTCTTGAGACCTGTAATATAACAGGGCTATGTAATTCATTACATGCATCAACAATACCTTGAATTTGTTCCATATTGTTAATATTGAAGGCACCTATTGCATAATGACCTTCATATGCTTTTTTAAACATTTCTCTAGTATCTACTAGTGGCATAATAACTCACTCCTTTTTATGTCTAAATTATACTACAATGTAAGTGTTATTTAAAGTATTTAAGTTAGTTTAATTTAATTAAATCATCATTAATAGCCTTTTTTAAGGCATTATAAGCTTCCTTATTGATTTTATGATTTATTACATCAGCTTCCATTATTTTAATTGCATCATTAAAAGAATAAGCATCACGATAGGTTCTTTTAGTGGTTAGGGCATCAAAAATATCTGCGACTGCAATGATTTGAGCTTCAATTGGGATGGCATCGCCTTTAAGGTGTAAAGGATATCCAGAACCATCAAGCTTTTCATGATGACATTTGGCAATGTATGCTATATCTTCGCCTAAAATGGGCTTAATAATTTCATAAGAATAAATAGGATGCATTTTCATGACTTCAAATTCTTTAGGTGTTAATGATGATTCTTTATGAACAATATCAGGTGAAATTTTAATTTTCCCAATATCATGATATGAAGCTGCGTAATTTAAATTATCAGTGTTAAGCTTAAGCCCCATTTCTTCTAAAATAATTAAGGCATATTTGCTAACGCGATAATTATGACCTTTTAAATAATCATCTTTATTTTCTAATCGCTCAATTTGTTTTGAAAGTTCGTCTGTTTTTAAATTTATTTTTGAATCAGAAAGTGATATATAAAGTAAAGAAATTTCTTCAAGAGCATAAATATTAAAGCCTGAGGTTGTATTTATTTCTAGAAGTTCAAAAGGCTCTGAGACAATTCTTTCATTATCAAGGTAAAATTCACATTTTCCTTTTAGTAAAAAATATAAAAGTTTTATTTCTTCTTCACCATCAAGATTAATGTGAAGAGAATGTTCTTTAAATAGATGATAATATTCAAATGAAAATTGTTCATTATTATATAAGGCTAAAGCTTCAACCTTATTGCTTGAAAATTCTTTTTTATAATTTGTTATTTTATGCATTATGACACCATCCATCTATAAATATATTATAATAAAACATTTAATAATCTACAATAAAAAGGAGCAAATTTATTGCTCCTTAAGTACTTTTTCTTCAATTAACTCATACATTAAGCATGCATCAGCTTTTTTGATTGTTTCATTTGTGTTCAAAACTTTGACTTTAACTTGCTTATTACCAAATAAGATTGTTATTATATCACCGATTTTAACAATATAAGATGGTTTAACTTGCCTATCATTAACCAAAATACGCTCACCAGAAGTAGCTTCTTTAGCAAGTGTACGACGCTTAATGATTCGACTTACCTTAAGATACTTATCGATTCTCATCAGTTGAAGAAGAATCCTTTTTTTCTGTATTAGTTGAATCTGATTCAGAAGGAATTGAAGTATTGTTTAAAATAGAAGTGGTATCAACATTATCGTTTGTAGTCTCATCATAAACATATACAGGATGACCATCAACCATAACAGGATCATTTTTATGCTTTTTATCATACCAGTCAAGATGTCCTGTAGAATTGATTTCATCAATATCAGACTTTGTTAAAGTTTCAATTCGCTTTAGATATTCAGCAATTGTACTTAATAAAGTCTTATTCTCATTAATGCATTTTTTAGCTTGTTCGTAGCATGATTCAATAATTTTTCTTGTTTCACGGTCAATTTCAAGAGCTACCTGTTCAGAGAAGTTCTTATCCTTGACATAGTCACGTCCTAGGAAAACAGAACCATTAGGCTGTTCATATTGTACAGGACCAAGATCTGACATACCATATTCGGTAACCATTGCCCGTGCAATCTTGGTTGCATTTTGGAAGTCATTAGATGCACCAGTTGAAACTTCATTAAACATAATTTCTTCCGCAACACGACCACCTAAATAGCCAGTAATACGAGCAGTTAAAGAAGATTTTGTTTCAAGGTATGTTTCCTCTTCAGGAAGCATTAGATTATATCCGCCGGCTTGACCACGAGGAATAATTGTTACCTTTTGGACTACATTTGATTTTTCAAGCTTTAAACCAATAACAGCATGACCAGCTTCATGATAAGCAACAACATTCTTTTCACGTGGAGTAATAACGCGGCTCTTTTTAGCAGGACCCATCATTACACGGTCAGTAGCTTCATCAATATCAAACTTATTGATAACCTTACGATTATCTCTTGCAGCTAAAAGTGCTGCTTCATTTAATAGATTCTCAATATCTGCACCACTAAATCCGGGGATTCGGTGTGCAATTTCATCAAATTTAACGTCAGGAGCAAATTTCTTGTTTCTTGCATGAACCTTTAAAATAGCCGTGCGGCCATTAACATCAGGATTAGAAATTGTAATCTGACGGTCGAAACGACCTGGACGAAGAAGAGCTGGGTCTAGTACGTCGGGTCTATTTGTTGCAGCCATAATAATGATTCCTTGATTAACAGTAAATCCGTCCATTTCAACTAGTAATTGGTTAAGAGTTTGTTCACGTTCATCGTGACCACCACCGATACCAGCACCACGTTGACGACCAACAGCATCGATTTCATCAATGAAAATGATACATGGAGCGTTTTCTTTAGCATCCTTAAATAAGTCACGAACACGAGAAGCACCAACACCAACGAACATTTCAACGAAGTCAGAACCAGAAATAGAGAAGAATGGAACACCAGCTTCACCTGCTACAGCCTTTGCAAGTAAGGTTTTACCTGTACCAGGTGAACCACAAAGTAAGACACCCTTAGGGATACGAGCACCAATTTCAACATATTTACGAGGATTTTTAAGGAAGTCTACAACTTCAACAAGTTCCTCCTTTTCCTCATCGCAACCAGCTACATCATTAAATGTAACGGTTTTACCACGAGCCATTTTTGCACGATTTTTACCAAAATCAAATGCTTGACGATTTCCACCACCGCTTTTCATCATTACGATGAAGAAGATTACAAGAATAATAAGTGGTAAGAAATTAATTAGAACTGACCAGAAGCTTGTAGAAGCCTTTTGTAAAACAACTGGTGCTAAAGTCGCTAGCTCATCATATTGACCTTGAGTAATATTACAAGTAAAGTAGTAAGCAGTACCTTTATCTGTTTCACTTTTCTTTTCAGTTATTTTTCCACGTAATGTTAAATGACCACTATTTGATTCACCAATAGGCTTAGCTGTTAAATCAGTATAAGTTATAATAAGGGGTGAACTTTCATTAATTACATTATTTGTGAATGGTGATTTAATAGAACCATCAGTATCACGAAGTGGAGATGCAACTACTGCATCGCCAAGCTTGATATCATCATAAGTTGAATACTTTAAAATATATTCAATTTTATTTGATTCAACATACTGATAAGAAGTGCCTGTTAAATTTCTAATTAAAAGAAAGCCTAGTGCAAAGATAATGATAACTGCAATAAGAATCTGGTAATCAGGTCTTCTACGTTTCATCCCAGGTCTTTGTGGGTTTTGATTATTGTTATTATTTTGATTATTGTCCATAGTTACCTCCTGTAATTATTTTTCGTAAACTTCTCTTTTTAATACACCAACGTATGGAAGATTACGATATAAGCCATTATAATCAAGCCCATAGCCTACAACAAATTCTTTTGGTACAATCATACCAACATAGTCAGCATTAAGATCTACCTTACGACCTTCGGGCTTATCAAGTAAGCAGACTGTTTTAATTGATCTTACTTTTTTTTCTTTAAAAAGATTAATAATGTTTAAAAGAGTAACACCAGTATCGATAATATCATCAACGACAATTACATCACGTCCTCTTACATCTGTTTCAATATCCTTTTTAATGGTAATAGAACCAGTAGAAGACATTCCGTCATAGCTTGAAACTGACATATAATCAATTGACATATATGTATTTATGTGCTTAATTAAATCCGACATAAAAGGCTGGCAACCCTTTAATAGACCGATTACAATAGGATATTTTCCGTCATAATCTTTTGTTATCTCTTTGCCAAGACGCTCACAAATAGCATCAATCTCCTTGGCAGATACAATAACTTTTAAAATATCATTTTCCATCATATCACCTCATATACTAAATAAATATCACCAGAAGACTTCATTTCTGTTAGTCTTTTGGATTTTGCTAAATTAACAACCCAAAGAATTTCACCATTGTTTTCAAGGATTAAAGCGTTATCTCTTTCTTCCTTAGTAAGATGTAAATCCATAAAGAGTTTTTTAATTTTTTTGTGACCATAGGTCATTTCAATTGTATCTCCATCACGTCTATTTCGTAAAACAAGCGGAAATACTAACTCATTATAGCATAATTTTAGATAATTTGCACTTGAATTGGGTAAGTTTTTTGTGAAATAAAAACGTAAATTTTGAATGTAAATCACATTATTTTCATACAATTTATGGTAATTTTCTACTTTTTCATTTTTGACGTCAATAAACGCCTTGTTATAACGCTTTTTAAATATAAATCCATCATGTAAAGTGATTTCATTTTGAGGGGCTTTATCCATAATATTATTAAGAATTAAATTTATTAAATTATAGCTTTTTTCAATTTCTTTTTTTTCAAGAATAAGTGATATAATATCCTTTTTTAGAGCGTTGTCAAGTATTTTGAAGCTTTCTACATCAATGATATTATTATGCTCATTTAAATATGTGATAGACATATTTCTAATAAAAGAAAAAGCCTCATGCATCATTTTTGAATAATTATTTAACTCCTTTAAGATATTAGGATTTTCATTTTCAAGAAGAGGAAGAATATGGTGTCTAATTCTATTTCTCCTAAATTCATCCTCACTATTTGATGAATCCTCATAATAGGTTAAATTATTAACTTCTTGATAAGCTTTAATTTCTTTTTTAGTAACACACATAAGTGGTCTTACAATAGTAATATTATTTCTTTTTTGAGTGATATTTATACCACCATAGCCGTATAAATTAGAACCACGAATTAAATTTAAAAGAATTGTTTCAGCATTATCATTTAGGTGATGAGCAGTTGCAATATAGTTAGCATCATATTTTTTGGCAACCTGCATAAAAAAATCATAGCGCTTATTATGAGCATCAGCGTGAAAGTTTTTACTATGATCTTCAACTAAGTGCATTACTTCATAATTAATATTAAGCCTTTTAGCTAAACTAATAGCTTCCTCTTCCTCAAGCTCGGATTGAAGTCGGTGTTTATGATTTACATGAGCTATAATTACTTCATAGCCTAGTTTAATTAAAATATCTAATAAAACTCTAGAATCTACTCCGTATGAAAAAGCAAGCACGATTTTAGCATGGGGTTCGATTAATTTGTTTTCTTTAATAAAGCTTTGAACCTTATTTATCATTTTCATCACTTCCATTTTTTCAACTTATTATATCATATATCTTAAATAATAGAAAAATTTTATTTATCTTTTAAAATGTGTTATGATTAAAAAATGACCGTGATATTATGACTGAAAAGGAAATTTTAAAGATAGTTGGGACACAAAAAGATTTTTTAGGTCGGGAAAAACATTAGATGTTAGTTTTAGAATAACTCATCTTAAGAAATTATATGATGTAATTAAACAAAAAGAAGATAAAATAGCAGGAGATTTGTATAAGGATTTAGGTAAAAGTAAAAGTGAGGCTTATATGTGTGAAATTGGCTTAGTTTTAAATGAAATAAGCTACATGCTTAAGCATACAGGAAGTAAAAAGGTAGGAAGTATTGTTTATGAGGCCGCGAGTAAAATGATGATTCCTGTTACACTTGAACTTGGAGGAAAGAGTCCTTGTATTGTTGATAGAAGTGCTAAAATTGAGTTACGGCTAAAAGAATTATCTTTGGTAAACTACTAAATCTTGGACAAACCTGTGTAGCACCTGATTATATTTTGGTTAAAAGAGAAGTACATGATAAGTTAATTGAAGCTTTAAAAAAAGAAATTATTAAGCAGTATGGTTCTAATTATTTAGCATCACCAAATTATGGAAAGATAATTGATTATGAGCATTTTAAGAGAGTTATTTCTTTGCTTGATGAACAAAAAATAATATATGGGGGAGATTATAATGAAGAATTATTAAAAATAGAACCAATTATTTTAGATAATGTTTCATATAGTGATAAGGTGATGCAAGAGGAAATATTTGGTCCTATATTACCAGTAATTGTTTATGATGATATTGATGAGGTTATTGATTATATTAATAGTCATGATGCACCACTTGCTTGTTATATATTTGCAAGAAATAAAAAATTAATTAATTATCTTATAAGACAAATTGGCTTTGGTGGTGGTTGTATAAATGATACGCTTATTCATTTATCATCATCATATTTAGGCTTTGGTGGTTTTAAGGAATCAGGTCTTGGTTCTTATCATGGTAAAGCTGGCTTTTATACATTTTCACATACTAAAAGTATCATTGATAAGAAGCTATGGATTAATCTTCCTATGAGGTATAGTCCTTATTCTAAGAGAAAGGATAGAATTATTCATAAATTTTTAAAATAAGCAAAAAGCATTCATTGTTTTATAGTGAGTGCTTTTTGTATGCAATAAAATAACTATAATTTTATAGATGTTAAACAAAAGTATATGGAGGAAACTTCATATATTTTTTTATAAAAATGGTTTCTAGGTATATTGTATTTTGTCGGATATATTGTAATCCTAATTACGCTTTTTTAAAAGTTAAATTAATATCATAAGGATCCAGTGAAATAAGAAATTAGAATTACAGAATGAAGGTGAAATGGTGAATGCAAATACTGCCTTAACCGTATTAGGAATGCTTATATCTTCGCTAAGTATTTTGTTTGCATTTTTAGCATTTAAAAGAAATGAGAAACAAGATCATAAGGTTGAGGGTAAAAGTGAAGGTTTAATCTTATCTGATATTGGATATATAAAAGCCTGTGTAGATAGGATGGAAAAGAATCTAACTACGGTTGATGAAAGGTATCGTAATATCGTTGAAAGATTAGCCAAGGTAGAAGAAAGCTTAGCTAATGCTCAAAAAAGGGTAGATGAAATAATTATTCGTGAAGGAGGATAAAATGGAAATTGTAAGTGTACCTTTTATAGTTGTTATTTGTTATTTATTAGGGCAACTCTATAAATTTATATTTAAAAAAAGACCAGATTTATATAAATTAATACCTGTTATTTTACCAATTGTGGGAGGCGTCTTAGGAATTGTTATTTATTTAACAACTCCAGAGGAGATATTTGATGTATCAAATTTTTGGCAAGCAATGTTTATTGGTATTATAAGTGGTGCATCATCAACGGGGGCTAATCAAATTCTAAAGCAATTATTTAAGAATGAAAGTGATGAAAAATGATAATTTTAAGAGATGATAATTATAACCCTAAAATTGATTATTTAGTTTGTAAAAGCTTTTTAAATAATTTGCCGAGTGAATATGATGAGCTTCAATTAAGAGCTTGTTATAAAGGTCAATGCCAACCTAAGCTAGAATATGAGAAGGATCTTGTTTCAATTAAAAATTTTTTTGAAAATAATGATTTACGCTATATAGATAATGCTAGGTGGAATCAATTGCTAAAAATAATTATTAAAAAAGAAGTAGAGATGCCTATAATCATTAACAAATTTAATCTTAATGATTATAAAACAATGAAAGAAATTATCAATCAATTATCAAGAATTTATAATGAGAAAAATGTATGTGATATAATGAAGCTTTTAGTTTTTCAATCATATATTATAAAAAATAATGAAATAATTATACCTAAAGAAAAATATATTTATTCTTTAATGAATAATTTTAAAAAAAATTTATTTTTTAATATAAGAATAATATTAAAGAAAATGCTTTTAAAAACACAAAAATATAATATTGTTCATTCTAAGGAAAGTAATGGAGATATTTTTAAAAGAGTAATTGAAAATAAAATGGCATTTATGAATAAATTTAATGTTATTAAATTTGGTATATATGGCTCTTTTGCAATGAATTTGGCAAATGAGTATAGTGATTTAGATATGCTAGTTGTGCTTGATTATATAGACTTAAATATAAAAAGACAAATGCTTGAATTTTGGTGTCCAATTTTAGGAATACCAATTGATTTAAAAATTGTTACACCAAGCACCTATATTACTAAAACAACTATTGGAATGCGAAAAACTATTAAATTTATTTAGGAGGAAAGAAAAAATGAGTTTAGGATTAAAAAAATATACGCATCAGCTTGAGCAGGAATTAGTA